>Ga0190270_10000168_pt1 | contig 29296 bp, 32 predicted proteins | sample Popmic320T_FD_133748 | JGI IMG/M metagenome (GOLD analysis project Ga0190270, IMG submission 133748) | Populus adjacent soil microbial communities from riparian zone of Weber River, Utah, USA - 320 T | ecosystem: Environmental > Terrestrial > Soil > Riparian zone | place: USA: Utah | collected...
CCACGGTCGTTGTTGGCGATGTGCGCCGTCGCCGCTGCGCGTCGAACCGGCTCCAGCGGCGCGAAGAGGCCGTGTTGGAAGACGAATCCCGGCGCCGACCGGGCTGGGGGCTGAACCGTCGTGCCCACGGGCGGCTCGCCCGCGACGCTTCCCGCTGGGCTCACCACCGTTGACATGGCACCTGCGACGGCCAGCACTGCAAGGCGGCGCAACGTCGGCATTGCAACGCTCATGACGGCAAACCTCTCCGTGTGCTTGTCGATTTGTCCGTCATTCGTGACCGACCGACGCACAAATTGGTCGCGAGCGTCAGCCCTCGAGCACGACGACCGCCGAGGCGATGTCACCGTCGTGCGAGATCGACAGATGGGCGCTGGTCGCGCCGAGGCGGTCGGCCAGCGCCGCGACGCCTCCGGTCATCGTCAGCAGCGGCTTGCCGTCGGGGTCGTTGCGGATCTCGGCGTCGAGCCACGACAGTCCGGTCGGGGCGCCCAGCGCCTTCGCCAGGGCCTCCTTCGCCGCGAAGCGTCCGGCCAGCGAGCCGATCGGGAGCTCGCGCTCGGCGTCGGTGAACACCCGCTGCCGCAGGGCCGGCGTCCGATCCAGAGTCTCGCCGAACCGCACCACGTCGACGACGTCGATCCCGACCCCGACGATCATCGTGTCACTCACTCCACCGTGACCGACTTGGCCAGGTTGCGGGGCTGATCGACGTCGTGGCCGAGCTTGGTGGCCAGCGCGCAGGCGAAGATCTGGAGTGGGACCGTCGACACGAGGGGCTGCAGCAGGGTCGACACCTTGGGCAGCCGGATCACGTGCGAGGCATAGGCCGTCACGTCGTCGTCGCCGTCCTCGACCAGGACGATGGTGCGTGCCCCGCGCGATCGGATCTCCTGAATGTTGCTGACGACCTTGTCGTGAAGCATGTCGCGTCCGCGCGGCGGCACGACCACGAACACCGGGACGCCATCGTCGATCAGGGCGATCGGCCCGTGCTTCAGCTCGCCGGCGGCGAACCCCTCGGCATGCAGGTAGGCCAACTCCTTCAGCTTCAGCGCCCCTTCGAGCGCGACCGGATAACCGACGTGGCGACCGAGGAAGAGGAACGATTTTGCGCCGATCAGCTCGTCGGCGAGCGCCCGTACGTCGTCTGCTTCGGCGAGCAGCCGGCTGATCCCGTCCGGGACCGCGTCGAGCGCGCCCATGATGGCGTTGATCTCGTCGCCGTACTTCGTGCCCCGCACCTGCGCGAGGTAGAGCCCGAGCAGGTAGCAGGCGACGATCTGCGCGAGGAACGTCTTCGTGGCGGCGACACCGACCTCTGGCCCAGCGTGGGTGTAGATGACGGCATCCGACTCACGCGGGATCGTCGAGCCGTTGGTGTTGCAGATCGCGAGGACGCTGGCTCGCTGCTGCCGGGCGTGCCGGATCGCCATCAGCGTGTCCATCGTCTCGCCGGACTGGCTGATCGCGACGACCAGCGTCGACCGGCCCACGACGGGGTCGCGATAGCGGAACTCGCTGGCCAGCTCGACCTCGCACGGCAGCCGGGTCCAGTGCTCGATCGCGTATTTCGCCACCAGACCGGCGTAGAACGCGGTGCCGCACGCGATGATGATGACCTTGTCGATCTGCCGCAGCTCGTCGTCGGACAGCCGCATCTCGTCGAGCTGCAACGACCCGTCACTGGCGTGCCGGCCGAGCAGGGTGTTGGCGACCGCCTCAGGCTGCTCGTCGATCTCCTTGAGCATGAACCACTCGTAGCCACCCTTCTCGGCGGCGGCGGCGTCCCAGTCGACGTGGTATTCACGGGTGGGCGCGGGGTTGCCGTCGAAGTCAGTGACCGTGATCTCGTCGGCGGTCAGCACGACGACCTGGTCCTGGCCGAGCTCGACCGCGTCCCGGGTGTGCTCGATGAACGCGGTGACGTCGGAGGCGACGAAGTTTTCGCCCTCGCCCCGGCCCACCACGAGCGGCGAGTTGCGGCGCGCCGCCGCGACCATGTCGGGCTGCTCGGCGTCGAGCGCCACCAGGGTGAACGCGCCCTCCAACAGGTAGCACACCGCCCGCAGCGCGTCGCCGAGGTCATCGCCGTCGGCGAGCCGCTCCTCGAGAAGGTGCGCGACCGCCTCGGTGTCGGTCTCAGAGACCAGCTCGTGCCCCCTGGCCTCGAGCCCAGACCGCAGGGCGGCGAAGTTTTCGATGATGCCGTTGTGGATCACCGCGACCCGACCGTGGCAGTCGGCATGCGGGTGCGCGTTGCGATCGGTCGGCGGGCCGTGCGTGGCCCAGCGCGTGTGACCCATGCCGGTCGTCGCCCGCGGCAGCGGCTCTTCCGACAGCGCCTTGTCGAGGTTGGCCAGCTTGCCGGCGCGCTTGGCGACCCGGACCGCTCCCGACTCGATCAGCGCGATGCCGCCCGAGTCGTAGCCCCGGTACTCCAGGCGTCGCAGCCCATCGATGACGATCCCTTGAGCCGACTTGGCGCCGACGTACCCGACGATTCCACACACGTGCGCCAGCCTACCGACGCGCTCCGGAGACCCACGGAGGTCGGTCCGACCAGGTCGCGGCGATCTGGGCCCGCAACAATGGTCGACATGTCGGAGTCTCCGTACGTCGAGCTGGATCGGGCCACCTGGGCGGCGCTGGCCGAGCATGAGCACCAGCCGCTGACCCCGACGGAGGTGGCGCGAGTACGCAGCCTCGGTGACGAGCTCGACGTCGACGAGGTACGGCACGTCTACCTGCCGCTGTCGGAGCTGCTCAGCCTCTACGTACGCCACACCGGCGCGTTGTACCGGGCCACCGAGTCGTTCCTGCAACAGCCGCAGGAGGAGCGCACCCCGTTCGTCATCGGCATCGCGGGCTCCGTCGCGGTCGGCAAGTCGACCACCGCGCGGCTGCTCAAGGAGCTGCTGTCGCGCTGGCCGCCGCATCCGCGGGTCGAGCTCGTCACGACCGACGGCTTCCTGCTGCCCAACGCCGAGCTGGAGGCGCGTGGCCTGCTGCAGCGCAAGGGCTTCCCCGAGTCCTACGACCGCAAGGCGCTGCTCAGGTTCATCGTCGACCTGAAGTCCGGTGCCGCGGAGGTCAAGGCGCCGATCTACTCCCACCTTCGCTACGACATCACCGACGACCATGTCGTCTTGCGGCGGCCCGACATCGTGCTGTTCGAGGGGCTCAACGTCCTGCAGCCGGCGAGGCCCCGATCGGACGGTCGACAGGGCCTGGCGGTGAGCGACTTCTTCGACTTCTCGGTCTACGTCGACGCCGTCGCCGGGGACATTCGCCGGTGGTACGTCGAGCGCTTCCTGCGGCTGCGCGAGACGGCGTTCCGCGACCCCGAGTCGTACTTCCGCCGCTACGCCGACCTGAGTCACGACGAGGCGGTGGCCCGAGCCGAGTCGCTGTGGGACGGCATCAACGGGCCCAACCTGTCCGAAAACATCGCGCCCACGCGGGGCCGCGCCGCACTGGTGCTACGCAAGGACGCCGATCACTCGGTTCGCTGGATCCGACTCCGCAAGCTCTAGCCGAGTTGTCAGGCACATGTCGAGCCCTGGCTCCACATGTGCCTGACAACTCACGCCGGGATGTCTCCTTGCCAGCTGCCGGCGTATTCGACCGGCTCGAAACCCATCGCCTCGTTGAGCGCGATCATCGGGGCGTTGGACTCGGCATTCCAGGTGCGCAGCGACGTCCGATCGGGATGCTCGGCCTGCGTCCAGGCGAGGTTGGCGACCTTCAACCCGAGGCCGAGACGATGACCCCGATGCGTCGGGAGCACCAGCGTTTCCCACTGGTAGATGACCCCGGGATCGTGCTCCGGTACGACGAGTTCGGTGTGGCCGGCGATGGTCCCGTCGGGTGCGACTGCCGCGTGGATGTAGCGCGTGCGTCCCTGGGCGGCCTGATGTGCCTCGCTTTCGCGTAGGCGCGCCTGGTCCCAGACCTCGGCTTCCATCACCAGGTCGCCCGTTGGCATCTCGTCGACCATGGCTTCCTTGAGCCGGCAGTACGTCTCGACGTAGTCGTCCGGACACTTGTTGGCCCACCGTACGAGGCGATAGTCCCGATGCTTCGGCGCCGCCTCCGCCGCGAGGGCGTCGAGGCGGTCCTGGGCCGCCGGCAACGCCAGTCGCCGCTGAACATCCCACTGCCGCATCGTCAGGCCGAGCCGCGCGGCGAACGCCTCGCCGGGCACCAGCGTGCCTTCGGGCTGTCCGTGCCGTCGGCCGGCGACCAGGCTCATCCAGCTGGTCCGGCCGCGCTGGCGCAGGTCGGTCGCGAGCTGACGAGCGAGCACGGTGCCGACGCCGCGCCGTCGATGCTCGGGCCGCACGTAGACGCAGACGTCGGCGAGCTCGACGTTGTCTGCCAGGGGGAGCTCGATCACCGCCACGCCGACGACCTCATCGCCCTCCTGAGCGAGTAGGCCGTAGAGCTCTTCGGCCGGAGAGTCGCGCCGGAAAGCGACCATGAACTCGGCCGGCCGCCAGGTGTCGGAGTACGGCCGCTCGAAGTCGTTCGCCTCCGCATAGGCCGCATGGAAGGTCGCGAACTCCGCATCGTCGTACGGATCGAGCCGATGAATCGTCAGCACGATCGGAAGGCTACGCGGGCCGCCGCCCGATCTCAGCCGGTTTATTCGCCGGTGGGGAAGGCTGCGCCAATCGGGTTTTAGCGCAGGGGACCCCAGTGCCAATAGGTTCGTCGCAGGGGACCCCCGCGCCAACCCCGCTACAGCGCCAGATGCTTGCGCACCACGCGAGCCAGGTCGTCGGCGACGCCTTGCGCCTGCGACGGCGTCGCGGCCTCGACCATCACGCGGACCAGCGGCTCGGTGCCAGACGGCCGCAGCAACACCCGTCCGGCGTCGCCCAGTGCCGCCTCGGCCGCACTCACCGCGTCGCTGACGTCGGGGTGACTCAACGCGCGGGTCTTGTCGACGCCGGACACGTTGACCAGCACCTGCGGCAGCGGCGTCACCACGCTCGCGAGCTCGGCGAACGACCGCCCGGTCTGGGCCATCCGCGCTGCCACGTGCATGGCGGTCAGCAACCCGTCGCCGGTCGTCGCGTGGTCGGACATGATCACGTGACCGGACTGCTCGCCGCCGAGGCTGAAACCGCCCTCGCGCATCGCCTCGAGCACATAACGGTCGCCGACGGCGGTCTGCTCCACCGTGATGCCGGCCTCGCGCATCGCCCGAACGAAACCGACGTTGCTCATCACGGTCGCCACGACAGTCTCTGAGCTCAGCCGGTCACTCTCCCGCATTGCCAACGCGAGGATCGCGAGCAGTCGGTCGCCGTCGACGGGATCACCGGTGGCGTCAACGGCCAGGCAGCGGTCGGCGTCACCGTCGAACGCGAAACCCACGTCGGCCCGCTGCTCGACGACAGCGGCGCACAGGTCGCCGAGGTGCGTCGATCCGCAGCCGTCGTTGATGTTGAGCCCGTCCGGCCGGTCGTGAATCGTGAGTACGCGCGCACCCGCCTGTACGAAGGCGGCCGGCCCCATCTCGTACGCGGCTCCGTTGGCGCAGTCGAGCAGCACGGTGAGCCCGTCGAGCCGATGCGGCACCGTGGACGCGATGTGGCCGACGTATTGCCGAGCGACGTCGTCGCGCTGGCGTACTCGGCCGACCCCGCGGCCGGTCGGTCGTTGCCACGGCTCGCGCAGCCGGGCCTCGATGGCGTCCTCGAGAGCGTCGGCCAGCTTGTGGCCACCGCGGTTGAAGAACTTGACGCCGTTGTCGGGCATCGGATTGTGACTGGCCGACAGCATCACGCCGAGGTCGGCGTCGAGCTCGGCGGTCAGGTAGGCGACACCGGGGGTCGGCAGGATGCCGAGCAGCGAGACGTCGACGCCGGCCGACGCCAGCCCGGCGACGACCGCGGCCTCCAGGAACTCCCCGGACGCCCGCGGGTCGCGGCCGACGACCGCGACGGGTCGGTGACCCTCGAACGCACCGGCCTCACCCAAGACGTGCGCGGCCGCGACCGAAAGGTCGAGCGCGAGCTCCGCGGTGAGATCACGATTGGCGACCCCACGAACCCCATCGGTGCCGAAGAGTCGACCCACAGGGCGGGACCTAACGCTTGCTGTACTGAGGTGCCTTACGGGCCTTCTTGAGCCCGGCCTTCTTGCGCTCCTTGACCCGCGCGTCGCGGGTGAGAAGGCCGGCCTTCTTGAGCACCGGACGGTTGACCTCGGAGTCGACGTCGTTGAGGGCGCGGGCGATCCCGAGCCGCAGCGACCCGGCCTGGCCGGTCGTGCCGCCGCCGTGGATCCGCGCGATCACGTCGAACCGGTCGACGAGGTTGGTGAGGACGAACGGTTCCTTGATGATCTGCTGGTGGACCTTGTTGGGGAAGTAGGCGTCCAGGTCCTTGCCGTTGACGGTCCACTTGCCGTTGCCCGGAACAATGCGGACCCGGGCCACGGACTCCTTGCGGCGGCCGGTCGCCGACGCCGGGGCCACGGTGGCCGGACGATCTGAGGCGGCCGCGCTCGGCGACGTCTCGGAGGTGTAGGCGACGGCGGTCGCCTCGGTGCCAGCCTCGGCGGACTCGGCGTCGGTGGTGGTGGTCTCAGCCACGGTGGTCCTCACTGCGCAATCTGGGCGATCTCACTGCGTGATCTGGGTAATGTCGAAGGGCTTCGGCTGCTGGGCGGCGTGGGGGTGGTCCGGGCCCGCGTAGACCTTCAGCTTCTTGTGCATGGCTCGACCGAGCTTGTTTTTCGGGAGCATGCCCCACACGGCCTTCTCGACCGCCTTCTCGGGATGCTTGTCCAACAGGTCCGCGTACGGCACGGCCCGCAGGCCGCCCGGGTAGCCCGAGTGCCGGTAGGCGAGCTTGTCTGCCCGCTTGTTGCCCGACAGGGCGACCTTGTCGGCGTTGACGATGATCACGAAGTCGCCGGTGTCGACATGCGGCGCGAACATCGGCTTGTGCTTGCCGCGCAACAGCGTGGCGGCCTGGACGGCGAGCCGACCCAGGACGACGTCGGCGGCGTCGATGACATGCCACTGACGCTGGACGTCACCGGGCTTCGGGCTATACGTACGCACGGATGTTTGGCCTTCGTTCTCGATAGTCGGGTGCCCCGAGGAGGCGCACCTTCGACAGTACCGCCGGCTGGTGCGCACAACGACCGCTCAGAATACCCACCTAGCGGCAGGCCGGTCAAAACGGCCGGAGCCGAGCGACTCGACCCTGGGGCGGCGCCGGCACCGCATCCGGATGGAGCACGTGCGCCAGCGCCTCGACGCCGTCGACGACCCGCGGTCCGGGACGGGTGACGAATGCCCCGGCGTCGACGGCCCAGACGGACGACGCCGACGGCAGCCGATCGAGCACCGCCCGCCCGTACTCGATCGCCGACGGCAACCCGAATCCGCACGGCGCGACGACGGTTATGTCCGGGTCGACAGCGCCCACCGCCGGCCAGCCCGTCGACGCGGACCGTTCGCCGGGCTCGGCAAGGAGCACCTGTCCCCCGGCGGCGGCGACCATGTCCGGGACCCAGTGGCCGGCGAGGAACGGTGGGTCGGTCCACTCGAGCACCAGCACCCGTGGCCGCTCGCGACCGCGCACCCGCGAGGCGACCGACTCGAGTCGAGCGCCCAACTCGCCACGCAGTCGACGCCCGGCCGACTCGTTCCCAAGAGCCGCCGCCACCTCGACGGCCCCGTCGAGCACGTCGTCGAGCCGATGCGGGTCGAGGGTCACCAACCGCGAGGGGCAGCCGACTCGGTCGATCGCGGTGGCGACGTCGCCGGCGGGCAGCGCGCAGACGGCGCATAGGTCCTGGGTGATGACGACATCCGGCGCGATCCGAGTCAGAGCATCGGTGTCCAATCGATACAGCGGCTCACCGCGCTCGATCCGGGCTCGCACGGCCGCGTCGATCTGGCCCGGCGTCAGACCGTCGGTCGGCATCCCGTGGACCACGATCGGGTGTCGCGACCGGGCCGCGGACGGGTGATCGCACTCGAATGTCACGCCGGCGAGCGAGCCGTCCCGACCGAGGGCATAGACCCATTCGGTGCCGGATGGAAGCAACGAGACGACCGAGGTCATGCGGCCAGGCTAGGCCGTGTCGGGGAGCCCCTCCGGCCCCGCCGCGCGGCCGGGTTTGCCGACACGACCGAGCGGTGTCGTCGCGCCATGTGAAACTTGTCAATGACCGGCCCCCGGGTTTCGACCCCGATCCGAATCCGGCATAGGTTGGTCGCACCGGCCCCACGGGGTCCGCTGATCATTACAAGGAGTTTCAACGTGTCCGAAGAGCGGGCCAACGGCGACACGCTGACCATTCGAGACAACCGCACCGGTGAGGAGTACGAGCTGCCGGTGACGGACGGCACGATCCGGGCGTCCGATCTCGCCAACATCAAGAAGGCCGAGGACGATCCGGGAGTCGCGGTCTACGATCCGGGCTTCGTCAATACGGCGTCGTGTCGCAGCGCGATCACCTTCATCGACGGCGACAAGGGCATCCTCGAATACCGCGGATACCCGATCGAGCAGTTGGCCGGACAGTCGACGTTCCTCGAGGTGGCTTATCTGCTCGTCCACGGCGTCCTGCCGGACAAGCAGCAGTACGAGCAGTGGGTCCACGAGATCACGTTCCACACGTTCGTACACGAAAACATCCGGACGTTCATGCAGGGGTTCCGTTACGACGCGCACCCGATGGGCATGTTGATGGCGGCGGTCGGTGGGCTGTCAACGTTCTATCCCGAGTCCCGGCTGATCCAGGACCCCGAAAACCGGCACATGCAGGTGGTCCGGCTGATCGCCAAGATGCCCACTCTCGGAGCGTGGGCATTCCGGCACGCGCAGGGCAAGCCGTACGTCTATCCCGACAACGATCTGTCCTACGCCGAAAACTTCTTGTCGATGCTGTTCCGGATGAGCGAGAAGCGGTTCATCGCCGACGAGCGTCTGACCAGCGCCCTCGAGATCCTGTTCATCCTGCACGCCGACCACGAGCAAAACGCGTCCACCAACGCGGTGCGCTCGGTGGGCTCGACCCAGGTCGACCCGTACTCCTCGGTCGCGGCCGGCATCGGAGCGCTCTTCGGCCCGTTGCACGGCGGCGCCAACGAAGCAGTTTTGCGGATGTTGCGGCGGATCGGCTCGGTCCACAACGTGCCGGAGTTCATCGACGGCGTGAAGAACGGCAAAGAGCGTCTGATGGGCTTCGGTCACCGGGTCTACAAAAACTACGACCCGCGGGCCAAGATCATCAAGAAGGCGTGCGACGACGTCTTCGACGTGACCGGCGTCAACCCGCTTCTCAAGATCGCGGTCGAGCTCGAGAAGATCGCGCTCGAGGACGAATACTTCATCCAGCGCAAGCTCTATCCCAACGTCGATTTCTACTCCGGCCTCATTTACGAGGCGCTGACGTTCCCGCCCGAGATGTTCACGGTGTTGTTCGCGATTCCGCGGACGGCCGGGTGGCTGGCGCAATGGCTCGAATTGGTGCAGGACAAGGAGCAGAAGATCGCCCGGCCGAAGCAGATCTACACCGGCCATCGCAGCCTCGACTTCGTTCCCCGCGACGAGCGTTGGGCGTAGCTATCAACGCAATCCGGACATAGCGGACGGTACGCTGCAGTACCCGCGGATAATTCGTCTGAGTCGGGTCGGATCGAACGAGACGTACGGTTGCGATATGAGACGCTATCGCCGTCACTTCGGATAAGCGGACGGTACGGGTGAGCAGCGACGATCCCTCGACAGGCAGCGGGGACGTAACGCCACGCCAATCCCGTCATTCGGCGTCGGCGGCGCTTGTCGGGCGCGACCGCGAGCTCGATCGGCTCGCCACCGTGACAGCACCGTCCCTCGTCGTGATCGAGGGCGACGCCGGCATCGGCAAGACTCGTCTGATCGCCGAGTTTCGCCGTCGGCCGGAGCTGGCCGAGACCCGCTTCTTCGTCGGCGCCTGTCAGCACATTCGCGAGCCGCTGCCGTTGCGGCCGATCGTCGACGCCGTACGCCCGTTGCGGGCCGATCTCGCGGACCTCGAACTCTCACCGGTCGTCGGCGCGTTGCGCTCGTTGCTGCCCGAGTTCGATCAGCTGCCGGCGTCGCCGGAGCCGCTGTCCGACCGGGCCGCCGAGCGTCGTCGGCTCTTTCGGGGCCTGCGCGACCTGTTGGAAGCGGCCGGACCGGTCATCCTCGCGATCGACGATGTGCAGTGGATCGACGAGCTGACCGTCGACTTCCTGCGCTACCTCATGGCCAAGCCGCCGTCGGACCTGACGCTGGTCGTCACCTACCGGGGTGAGGATGCGCCGGCCGGCGTACGAGCGCTGCGCGCCGCGATGTCCGAGTCGATCGACCAGACCCACCTCACACTGCGACCACTGAAGGTGACCGAGACGGCGGCGATGGCGGCCGATCTTCTCGAGGTCGACGACGTCCCCGACGACTTCGCGGCCTTTCTGCACGAGCTGTCGTCGGGGATGCCGTTCGCGATCCCCGAGCTGCTCGACCTGCTGGACGGGCGCGGGATCGAGATCCGATCCGACGACGCGTGCTCGCCCGACGCGATCGCCGGTCTCGACGTCCCCCATCTCCTGCGCGACCAGGTCGCCGAGCGGCTCGACCAGCTGACCGACAACGGCAGGTCGGTCGTCGAGGCGGCGGCGGCCCTCCAGCTTCCGGCGACGCTCGCGACGCTGGTCGGCACCTGCAGTGCCGACGACCACGACGCGCTGCGCGGTGTCGACGAGGCTCTCGAGTCTGGCCTGTTGGTCGAGCGGAGCGACACGCTTGGGTTCCGACACCCGCTCGTCGCCCAGGCGGTCTATTCCACGATGCCGATGGTGCGCAAGCACCGGCTGCACCGGCAGGCGGCGACCAGCCTCGAACTGCTCTGGCCGGTCCCGCTGGGACAGGTCGCCTATCACCGACGCGCGTCGGGCCAGGTCACCGAGTGGGTCGAGACCGCGGAGCACGCGGCCGATCAGGCCGCCGACGCGCGCGACGACGCCGAAGCCGCTCGGCTCCTCGACACACTGCTACGCGAGGCTCCGCTCGAGCCCGCGCAGCGCACCCGGCTCGCGGTCAAGCTTGGCCGAGTCGCGCTCGATGCGGCCAATCCGTCGTCTATGATCGCGCCATTGTCCGACGCGCTACGCCACGAGGAGACCCTGCCGAAGGCGAGCCGAGGCAAGCTGCACTTCTGGCTCGGTCTGCTCATGGACCAGACCGGCTACGACCCGCAGCGCCAGCGGCAGCTCTTTACGAAGGCGGTCGACGAGCTCGACGACCAGCCCGCGCTGCAGGCGTCGGCCATGATCTCGCTCGCCCTCGGCGCCCAACCCCGAGTGTCCGAACGCTTGGCGTGGGTACGCCGGGCCCGCGAGGTTCTCCCCGGCGTCGACGACCCGGCGTACGAGGTCTATCTCCAGAGCAAGGTCGGCGGCGTCATGGTGCTCGCGGGTGACCCCACCTGGCGACAGTCGGCCGACAGCATCACCGAGCAGACCCGCGGACACCCGCGGCACCGGCACGAGGTACGGGCCTACAGCACGATCGCCAACTGCGCCTCCTGGGCCGGCCACCTCGATGTCGCCAGCGACTGGCTGGGTCGCGCCGAGTCGGCTCCGGTCGCTCGGGGCGACGAGCGGCTCACGATGCGGCTACGCGCCAACGCGGCCGTGCTCGAATTTTGCCGAGGACAGTGGATCGACCTGCGCCAGCGGGCCGAGCGGTTCATCGCGCAGTTCGCCGAGCGGCCGCGAATCCGAGTCGATGTCGATGTCGTCGCGAGCCGACTCGCGCTGGCCGACGGAGACGTCGACGTGGCCGAGAGCAAGATCGTCGACCTCCAGAACGCCGTCGACAAGCTCGACGCGTCCGACCTGCTGCCGATGGTGACCGAGACCGCGATCCGACTCGCGTTGGCAAAAGGTGACGCAGCGGGCGCGATGGCGGCCGCCGATCGTCTGCGCGACTCACTGGAGTCGGAGGGCCTCTGGCTCTCGACGACCCGGGCGATCCCCGCCGTCGTCGAGGCGATGATCGCGGCCGGCCGGGCCGACCAGGCGAGCCCCTGGTTGACGACGATGGGTCGCGAGCTGCGCGAGCTGGACGCGCCCCTCGCCCCGGCGGCGTTGGAGCACGCGCATGGGATCCTCGCGGTCGACGAAAGCCGATGGGATGCGGCCGCCGGCCATCTGCAGACGGCGGCGTCGCGCTACGAAGCGCTCGGTTGCAGCTATGAGGCCGCCCAGGCCAACGAGGTCGCGGCCCGTGCGCAGCTGATCGCCGAGCCACCGGCGGCCGAGCCGCTCTTGCGTGCGGCGGCCACGACCTATCGAGTCCTCGGCGCTCAGTACGACCTCGATCGGATCTCCAGCATCGCGCGCGTGCATGGCGTCTCGCTCCCGATCCAACGCCGCGGCGGGCGGCGCGGATACGGCCGACACCTATCGCCCCGTGAGCGCGAGGTGGCCGAGTTGGCTGCTACCGGCCATACCAACAAGGAGATCGCCGACAAGCTCTTCGTGTCGATCAACACGGTGAAGAAGCAGCTGTCGGCGGCCATGCGCAAGCTCGGCGTGCGATCCCGGGATGCGCTCCCCGAGCACCTCGGCGTGTCGACCAAGCGCTAGGGGTCGGCCCGAAGCCCGTCGATCACGACGCGAAGCATCCGCTTGACCTGGTCGGGGTCCGGATTGGGGGTCAAAGCCACCCCGTGGACCAGGCGCAACATGTCCGGCGGCTCGATGTCGTCGCGAGCCACGCCAGCCTCCTGTGCCCGACTCAGCACCAGCGCCGACGCCCGGCTGATGAGCTCTCGGCAGTGCGACACGAAGGTCGAGTCCTTGCCGTACGCCTCGGCGAGCTCGGCGAACAGGGCGTGCTTGACCATCGCGTACTCGACGAACCCCTCGAGCCAGCCGGACAGCGCCTCCCACGGCGGCAGCGACGTCGACTCGGTCGCCGCCGCTTCCAGGGCCTCGACGTCCTCGAGATAGACGGCCTCGACCAGGGCCAGCCGACTGGGGAAATGCCGATAGAGCGTGCCGATGCCGACGCCGGCGGCCTTCGCCACCTGTTCGAGCGTGGCGTCGCCGCCGCGGGCCTGGAACGTCTCGCGCGCAGCGACCACCAGCCGGTCGTAGTTGCGCCGCGCGTCCGCGCGCAGCCGCGACCGTGGATCTGACGTCTCTTGGCTGGCCATATCGCCTCATCTTACCCACGGGGTTGCTAACCGGAGGCAGCCTCCGGTAATATCCGGAGGGCGCCTCCAGTTTAGCTCAGGATCCGCGCTCCATCATCTTCGAAGGGACTTCGTCCTGCCATGACAACAACCTCGATTCGGCCGCCAGCCGCGGTCGACGGCGGGCAACCCGACCGCACCCGCCCAGCCATCGCTCTCGGCCTGATCGTGAGCGTGCAGCTGATGGTCATCTTGGACATGACGGTCGTCAACGTCGCGCTCCCCGACATCAAGGACACGCTCGGCTTCTCCGCCACCGGGTCGTCGTGGGTGCTGAGCGCCTACACCCTCGCGTTCGGCGGCCTGCTGCTGCTCGGCGCCCGAACCGGCGACATCGTCGGCCGCCGGCTCGCGCTCGGCGTCGGCATCGCCGTGTTCACCGCGGCGTCGCTGCTCGGCGGCCTGGCCGACAGCAGCGATTGGCTCCTCGCCGCTCGCGCCTTGCAGGGAGCCGGTGCGGCACTGGCCGCCCCTCAGGCACTCGCCCTGCTGACCACGATGTTTCCCGAAGGTCGCGAGCGCAATCGAGCCCTCGCCCTCTACTCAGCCGTGTCGATCGGTGGCGCCGCTGCCGGCCTGATCGTCGGCGGGATGCTCACCGACTGGGTGTCGTGGCGCTGGGCATTCTTGATCAACGTGCCGATCGGCATCGCGATCATCGCGCTCGCACCGCGCTATCTCTCGCGGTCACCTCGACGACCGGGCCGCTTCGACGTCTCCGGCGCCGTGACGTCGACACTCGGCATGACGGCTCTGGTCTACGGCTTCGTCCACGCCGCCGACAGTGGCTGGGGCAGTGACGAGACGATCGGCGCCCTGGGCGTCGGCCTCGCGCTGCTCGGCGCGTTCGTCGCCATCGAGCTGCGAGCGGAGGAGCCGATCGTTCCGCTCGGTCTGCTCGCCCATCGGGATCGCGCCGCCGCGTACCTCGCTCGGCTGCTGCTCGTCGCCGGCATGATGGGGATGTTCTTCTTCCTCACGCAGTTCCTTCAGGAGGTGCGCGGCCTGAGTCCGCTCGAGACCGGTGCCGCCTTCCTTCCGCTGACGGGCACCCTGCTCATCGCCTCGCAGTTGTCGGCTCGCGTGTTGGTCGAGCGCTTCGGCGGACGGGCCCTGATGACGTCGGGGATCGCGATGTCGACGGTCGCGATGGTGTGGCTGACTCAGATCTCGGCCGACAGCGGATACGGATCGATCGTCGGCCCGCTCCTGGTCTTCGGGTTGGGCAACGGCCTCGCCTTCGTCCCGCTCACCGCGCTGGGCCTCGCGGGCGTCCCCGCCGAGCACGCCGGTGCCGCGTCCGGGTTGACCAACGTCATGCAGCAGCTCGGCGGCTCGTTGGGCCTCGCCGTACTCGTGACGATCTTCGGCACGGCCGCTCGCGGGGCGGATCCCCAGGCGGGTTCGGCGATAGCGCGCCAGCACGAGGCGCTGACGCAGGGCATCTCGACCGCCTTCGTCGGGGCGACCGCGTTCATCGTCGCGACGCTGCTCGTCCTCGCCATCGCGGTCCGGTCCCGCCCACCGGAGGCGGCGCAGGCGTGACCGGCGTCAGAAGAGCAACCCCAACCGAGCCGCCTGGACGCCGGCCTGGAAGCGGTTGTCCGTACCCATCCGCGTGATGACCTCACCGACCCGGCTTTGGGCCGCCGCCTCGCTGACCCCGAGGCGGCGGCCGATCTCCGTTCGGCACCGGAACATGCCGGGCCACGCCGTGGCCGTCGCGCGATCTGACCGCCGGATCCGGCGGCGCCGCCGGCCTACTCCGAGGCAGTCGCGATGTTGACCAGCCAGGCCGTCCCGAACTTGTCGGTGCACATGCCGAACGTGTCGCCCCATGGCGCCTTCTCGAGCGGCACGACGACGGTGCCGCCGTCGGAGAGCTTGCCCCAGAAGTCGCGCAGCGTGGCGTCGTCGTCGCCGCTGAGCGAAATGGAGATCGAACCGCCCGGCGAGTAGTCCATGTGGTTGGGCGTGTCGGCGGCCATCAACGCCAGTCCGGCGTCGGTGGTGATCATCGAGTGCATGACCTTCTTGCCCTCGTCGGGGTCGACGCTGGCGCCGAACTCCTCGAACGTGTTGATGGTGAGCTCGCCGCCGAAGACGGAGTGGTAGAACTCGATCGCCTCGCGTGCGTTGTCGCGGAAGCTCAGGTAGGGGTTGAGCTGGGTGGTGGCCATGTTGCCTCCTCGTCTGGGAGGCTCGATCCTCGCGCAATCCACCGACAGAAGCGACGGCCATTGGTCCCAATCGGTACTCCAGGTCGCGCCGAAGGTCTCGGCAGAGAATCCGCCCGACAACGGGCGGCCATCGTGGGAGGCTGGTGTCGTGTTGGACACCGCACAACTGCTGACCTTCGCCGCGATGTCGTTCGCGATCATCGTCGTGCCGGGGCCGAGCGTCCTGTTCGTCATCGGTCGCGGGGTCGCACTCGGCCGCCGCGCCGCCCTCGCCACTGTTATCGGCAACGCCGCCGGTGCCTACGTCCTCGTTCTCCTCATCGCGGCCGGGGTGGGGCCGCTGCTCGAGCGTTCGGAGCAGCTGCTGATGATCGTGCAGCTGGTCGGCGCCGCCTACCTGCTCTGGCTCGGCATCAGAGCCATTCGCGACCGCCAAAAGCTCATCGACGCCATCGGTACGCCGGTCGAGCCACGCGGGACGTGGGTGATCTTGCGTGAGGGCTTCGTCGTGGGCGTGCTGAACCCGAAGGTGATGCTGTTCTTCACCGCCGCCCTGCCGCAGGTCGTCGCCAGCGACGGCGCTCCGGTCCCGGTTCAGATGGCCGTCCTCGGGCTGGTCTTCGTGGCCATCGCCCTGGTCTCCGACTCGCTGTGGGGCCTCGCCGCCGGCACCGCTCGCTCCTGGCTCGCCGGACGGCCGCGGCACCTCGAGGGCATCGGCGCGATCGGCAGCGGCCTCATGATCGCGGTCGGCATCCGGCTGGCGACCCAGCCGAGCTCCTGACCCGACCCACCCCTGCTTCACTCGTTGAGAGGTCGGCGAGAACCGACATTTCCGGCGGAGGTGCACACCTCAGCGAGGGAAGCGCCGCCGCAACACTTCAGGTCGGCCGCAGCCAGGTGGTCAACCGCGACGAAAAGTCGGTGGGAAACGCGTGTCCGAGCCCGGCCGCAACGTCGAGCGAGAATCCAACCGATTCGAGCCGGCGCAAGTCGGCCGGCAGCCCGGCGTGGGCCTGTGCGATCTCGGCGGTCGCCCGATCAGCGTCCGACCAGGTCCGGTAGTGGGGCGAGGTCCGCTGCGAGGAGCGAACGGCCAACACGGCGAAGCCCGACTCGCCGGCCGCCCGCCATGCCACCATGGCGTCGTCAGCGTCCTCCTCCGCACCGTGCAGGGCGACCACCACGCCGCGGGCCGAGCCGGCCGGCATCATGAGTCGGTCTCCGTCGCGATCGAGGTCGGCGTTGGCGGCTCGCCAGCGCTCCGACACCGCATCCAACAACGGCACGTAGGCCGGCAACCCCCTCGCGCCCGCCAGGTCGTCGTCGTCCTCGAGGACCGCCGGGTCCCACCACGCACCGTCGGCGGCCGCCGTTTCGAGAGCACCCAACGCCCGATCGGGCTGGCCGAGCGACCCGTGGAGACACGCGCGCAGGTACGCCAACTCCGCCCGCCACGGAGCGAACGCGTCGTCCGTCGCGTCGAGCAGCCGCAGCGCCTCATCCTGTCGGCCGTCGGCATACAGCCCGAACACCTGCTCGTTGAGCTCGCGATAGGCCTGCAAGGGATCCACGCGCCGCAGGCTATCGGCGACCCCCAGGACTCCGCGACCGACTATTGATCGGGCTGGAGGTGGTCGCGCGCGACCCGAGCCGGCACGCACATCGCCCAACCGTCGACGACCAGCTCGCGCAGCTCCTCGACGTCGATCGCGTCCATCCGGACGTGAATCCATCGGTAGCGAAGATCGCCCTTCGACGGCAGCGCGAACTTGTCCGGCTCACCCGCCACGGCCGCGTCACGCAGCTCCCTCGGAAAGCCGACCCCCAGCGTTCGCTCGTCGCGAGACAGGGCGGCGAAGACCAACTGACCTACACGGAACTTGACCTGGTCGCGCACGAGCGCCTCGTAGGCTCGCGGGAGCGAGAGCGCCACCCGCCGCACGTCGTTTGCGTCCACCGCCATCCGCCCATCCTCCATCGTGCCGCCGACAATCCAGCTTATTCAACCAATCGGTTGACAACCAGCTCAACACTGCGTACGGTTCATTTAACCAAACGGTTGAAGAAGGAGGAGCGGTGAACGACGACCGGCTCTCGCAGGTGTTTTCGGCTCTGGCCGATCCGACTCGACGCGACATCGTGGCCCGCCTCGCGGTCAGCGACGCGACGGTCAACCAGCTCGCTGAGCCCTACGCGGTCACCGTCCAGGCGGTCTCGAAGCATCTGAAGGTCCTCGAAGACGCGGGCCTGGTGAGCCGCACCCGGGACGCCCAACGCCGACCGTGCCACCTCGAAGCGGAGGTTTTCGACCTCATGACCACATGGATCGAGCGCTACCGCCGCCAAGCAGAGGAGCGCTTCGAGCGCCTCGACGCCCTTCTCGACGAGATGGCAGCCGAAGAAGAAGACCGACCCAAGTCCTCACGAGGGAGAGCATCATGAACGCCAAGACCACCCATGAGACCGAGATCGTCGCCGACCCGAACCTGCCGACGATCGCGATCATCCGCGAGTTCGACGCGCCCCGTGCGCGAGTGTTTCGGGCCTGGACCGACCCGGAGCTCGTCGCTCGCTGGATGGGACCGCGTTCGATCGAGACCCGGATCGACACGTGGGACTGCCGGACCGGCGGCAGCTACCGCTATGCCTCGGTGCGAGGCGACGAGGAGTACCGCTTCTACGGCGCGTTCCACGAGGTGCGGCCCGACGAGCGGCTGGTCCAGACGTTCACCTACGAAGACGTGCCGGACGGCGTCGCGCTCGAGACGGCGACCTTCGACGAGCTCGAGGGCGGCCGGACCCGCGTCACGATGCTCTCGCTCGTGGATTCGATGGAGGGCCGCGACGGCATGATCGCGAGCGGCATGGAGACCGGTGTCATCGAGGGCTTCGAGAAGCTCGACGAGATCCTGGCCGAGTCGGCATGAGCGCCGACCGGTCTCCGGCCGCCGAGCACCGACGGGTGACGGCCGGGTTCACCGCGCGAGTACGCGGCGCCGAGCCGCGGGCGTGGGACAACCCGGCCCCGGTCGAGGGGTGGGCGGCGCGCGACGTCGTCCGCCACCTCGTCGAGTGGTTTCCGGCGTTCCTCGAGTCGGGCGCCGGAGTGGAGCTGCCGTCGGGCCCCTCTGTCGACGACGATCCGGTCGCCGCGTGGACCGTCCACAGCGACGCCGTCCAGGCCCTGCTCGACGACCCGGCGACCGCCGACAAGGTGCTGACCAACCGGCACATCGGCGAGGTGCCGCTGGACGAGGCGATCGACCGCTTCTACACCTCCGACGTGTTCATGCACACGTGGGACCTGGCCCGCGCGACCGGTCAGGACGAGGCGCTCGACCCGGCCAAGTGCGCCGAGCTCTACGAGGGCATGCTGCCGCTCGACGACGTCCTCCGCTCGAGCGGCCAGTACGGTCCGCGGGTCGAGGTCCCCGACGACGCCGACGTCCAGACCAAGATGCTCGGATTCATCGGCCGTACGCCCTAGGCATAAATTCGTCGTACTCGGGTGTCCATCTGAGGGTCGGCCGTTCGTCTTGGAGAAGACCGACCCCGATGAAGGAGTGACGATGAAATACCTGCTGCTGATCCAGCAAGGCGACACCCCCACGCCGCGCGACCCGGAAGCCTGGGCCACCCTGTCCGAGGTCGAGCAACGCCAGGTCTATGCGGACTACCAGGCGCTCAACCAGGACCCGCGGGTCACGCCAGGCAGCGAGATGGCGGCGCCCGAGGCCGCGACGACGGTCTGGGTGCACGACGGCAGGACACTCACGACCGACGGTCCGTTCGTCGCCATCAAAGAGGCGCTCGGCGGCTTCCTGATCCTCGAGGCCGACGACCTGGACGCCGCGATCGAGCTGGCCTCGCACGTCCCGGCGGCTCGCCTCGGCGGAGCGGTCGAGGTCCGACCGATCGTGGAGCGCTAGTCATCATCGAGCGGATCTTTCGCGACGAATGGGGCCGCGTCCTGGCCAGCCTGATCGGCTTCCTCGGCGATATCGATCTCGCCGAGGAAGCCGCTCAGGAAGCGTTCGCGATCGCGGCCGAGCGATGGCCGAGGGAAGGGCAGCCGTCCAACCCGCGGGCCTGGTTGATCCGCACCGGACGCAATCGGGCGATCGACCGACTGCGTCGCGACCGCACTCTCGCCGAGAAGCTGCGACTCCTCGACGTGCCCGGCTCGATCGAGGACGACATGGACGAGACCGCGATCCCGGACGAGCGGCTCGAGCTCGTCTTCACCTGCTGCCATCCGGCGCTCGCGCCCGAGGCGCAGGTCGCGCTGACGCTACGTACATTGGGCGGCTTGACCACCGAGCAGATCGCGCGGGCGTTCCTCGTACCCGAGCCGACGATGGCCAAGCGACTGGTCCGGGCGAAGTCCAAGATCAAGACGGCCGGCATCCCCTTTCGCGTGCCGGAGTCGCATCTCCTCCCGGACCGGCTGGCTGCCGTGCTCGCGGTCGTCTACCTGATCTTCAACGAGGGGTACGGCGGCAGCCACGAGCTCGCCACGGAGGCGATCCGACTGGGTCAGGTGTTGGCGCAGCTGATGCCGGACGAGGCCGAGACCCACGGGCTGCTCGCGTTGATGCTGCTCAACGACAGCCGTCGGGAGGCGCGCTTCGACGACGGTGAGTTGGTGCGGCTGGCCGATCAGGACCGGGATCGCTGGGATCTCGACGAGCTCGCCGAGGGCCGGGCCGTACTCGACCGGGCGCTCCGATTCGGGGCGCGCGGGCCGTACGCGCTGCAGGCCGAGGTCGCCGCCCGGCACCTCGACGAGCCGCCCGACTGGGCTCGGATCGCGGCGCTCTACGGCGATCTCGCGGAGGTTACCGGGTCGCCCGTCGTGCGGCTCAACCAGGCCGTCGCGGTTGCGGAGTCCGGCGATGTCGAGGCGGGGCTCGCCATGCTGGACGACCTTGACCTGGAGCGCTATCACTATCTGCACGCGGCCCGGGCCGAGCTGCTGCGGCGGCTCGACCGCGTCGACGACGCACGGGCCGCCTACGACCGCGCACTGAAGGAGGTCCACGCCGATGCCGAGCGAAGCTTCCTCGAGCGGCGGCGGGCCGAGCTGACCGAGGAGTCGTCATGATCTACGAGATCCGGCCGATCGGGGTCGTCGAGTCGCCGCTGACCGATCGGGAGAGTGCACCGAAGCAGGGCGGCGAGGGCGCCCCCGAGGCGACGCTGATCTTCGAGCCCGACGTGGCCGACGGCCTGGCCGACCTGCGCGCCGGCGACGATGCGTTCGTCTTCACCTGGCTGCACGAAGCGGAGCGTGACGTGCTCGTCGTACACCCACGCGGCGACCCCGACAATCCGCTGACCGGCGTGTTCAGTACGCGCTCGCCGGCTCGGCCCAACCCGATCGGCCTGCATCGCGTCCGCGTACTCGCGGTCGACGGACTGCGCGTCCGCGTCGCCGATCTGGAAGCCATCGACGGCACGCCGATCGTCGACGTCAAGCCCGTGCTGTCCGCGACCCGCTGACCGGCGGCCATCCGGGCATCTCCCCCTCAGGGCGTCACGAGCAGCGCCTCGCCACCCATCGGAACAAATCCGGCGGCCAGCAGCGTCCGCACCGACGCGGCGTTGCCGGGTGCGACCTGCGCCCAGACGCCGTGCCGATCCGGGTCCAGAACGCTAACCAGATGCCGAGCCGATCGGGCCAGGGCTCGCCCACGGCCGCTGCCGCGCCGATCGGGGTCGACCTCGAACGCGAGCTCGATGCGTCCCCCGAGCCCCACGCCGAGCACGAGAACGCCGCCGTCGACCGTCCAGACCCGGGCCTCGGTACGAAAGCGGCGGGCTCGGCTCACCCGCTGATGAGCCACGAACGTCGTCTCGCGCAGGTCGATCGGCGGCGGCCCCTCCAGCGCCGGGGCATACGCCACCAGGTCGATGCCGTTGACCTCGCGGCCGACCCTCTCGCACAGCGCCGTCAGAAAGGGCGGATTCATCGACGCCGACAGCTCACCGGGCGCGAGTCGGTCGGCAACCCACGCCGGCTCGATGTCGGCTGCGACGAGGACACTCGAGGTAAAGGCAACGACGGCGGCATCGTCGCCCGAAGGCTGCCGGATGACGCGAATCGCTCCATCGGGCGTGGGCAGCGAGCCGCGCTCGGCGTCTCGGAAGATCCGCGCCAGGGCCGCCGGTCCGGTCGGACTTTCGATCACGGGCCAATCCTGCCGGCTCGTCGTGTCCGAAACGGCCGGTGTCCATTCGTCCTTACAGTGGAGGCCGGCGAACGGCGCCGGCTCAGCATCCAAGGAGCAGTCATGCCCAAGTACGTAGCGCTCACCTACACCGCGGATGTCGACTGGTCGGACCCGCAATACGCCGACCAGATGAAGGACTGGATCGAGTTCGGCGAGGCGGCCAAGGCCGTGATTCGCGGCGGCGACGCGCTCTACCCCACCGCGACCGCGACGACCGTACGCACGTCCGGCAAGGGCGGCGAGGTGATCTCCAGCGACGGCCCGTACGCGGAGACGAAGGAGGCCCTGACCGGCTTCTATCTCCTCGAATGCGCCGATCTCGACGAGGCCATCCAGACCGCCGCCAAGATCCCGGCCGCCTGGACCGGTGCCGTCGAAGTGCGCCCGGTCATCGACTTCGGGTCCTGACCCCCAAGCGTCGATGGAGGCCGGTGACGCGGTCGCGCAGCTGGTCCGCGAGGAAGGCACTCGCGTGCTCGCGACGCTGGTTCGCGTCACCGGCAGCATCGACCTGGCCGAGGAGGCGACCCAGGACGCGGTCGTACGCGCCCTCGAGAGCTGGCCGCGGGTCGGCGTGCCCGACAACCCACGCGGCTGGCTCACCGTCACCGCGAAGCGTCGAGCGATCGACCTGATCCGGCGCGAGTCGCGGCGGCCCGAGAAGGAGGCGGCGGCTGTGAGCATGATCGAGCCCGTCCCCGAACCGCCGGAGGTCGTCCGCGACGATCTGCTGCGCCTGGTCTTCACCTGCTGCCACCCGAGCCTCGCGACCGAGACCCAGGTGGCGCTAGCGCTGCGTACCCTCGGCGGGCTGTCGACCGCGGAAGTCGCCCGTGGGCTGCTGGTCTCCGAGGCGACGATGACCAAGCGGCTGACGAGGGCCAAGCAAAAGATCGCCCAGGCCCGGATCCCCTATCGGGTGCCGCCGGCCGACGAGCTCCCCGATCGGCTGTCCGGCGTCGCCGCGACGGTCTATCTGATCTTCAACGAGGGATACGCCGCGGGCACCGGCTCCGAGTTGGCGCGCGTCCCGCTGACGGCCGAGGCGATCCGACTCGCGCGTCTCTTGGTCGTGTTGATGCCTGACGAGCCGACCGCCCTCGGTCTCTTGGCGCTGCTGTTGCTCCAGGACTCGCGACGAGCGACTCGGGTCGACGAGGCCGGGCGCGTCGTACTGCTCGCCGACCAGGACCGGTCGCGTTGGGACGAGCGAGCGATCAAGGAAGGAGTCGAGCTGGTCGGCACCGGCCTGCGCCGGACATCGAGCCGGCCGAACGCCTATGTCGTCGAGGCCGCGATCGCCGCCTGCCACGCCCTCGCTCCGTCGTACGACGCGACCGACTGGGACGCCGTGATCTCCTGGTACGACGTGCTGCTCACGATCCGAGACTCGCCGGTCGCCCGACTCAATCGGGCCGCTGCCATCGCCGAGCGCGACGGCCCATCGGAGGGTCTCGCGATCGTCGACGCGATCGATGGCCTCGCGGCGTACCCCTGGTGGCACGCGACCCGAGCCGAGCTGCTGCATCGTCTGAACCAACCGGAGGCTGCCCGCGACGCGTACGACCGCGCCCTCGCCCTCGACTTGAGCCGGCCCCAGGCCGACCACCTGCGGCGGCGGCTGAGTGAGCTCGGTTAGTCCAGAGGGACTGGACGACGCGACTCGCGACCGCATGCTCGAGGTCATCTTCGACGGGCTGCGGCACGACCGGCCCGCGCACTAACGAGCGGGTCTAGCGGGCGCGGGCGACCCGGCCCTCGTCCCAGACCGGCTCGTCTGACTCGTACACCGAACCGTCGGCGCCGAAGACGAGGAACCGGTCGAACCCGCGAGTGAACCAGCGGTCGTGGGTCACCGCGAGGACGGTCCCCTCGAATCGTTCGAGACCGTCTTCGAGCGCCTCGGCTGACTGCACGTCGAGGTTGTCGGTCGGCTCGTCGAGCAGCAACAGAGTCGCACCGGACAGCTCGAGCAGCAGGATCTGGAAGCGCGCCTGCTGACCCCCCGACAGCGACTCGAACCGCTGCTCGGCCGCGATCGCCAGCTCGTAGCGGTCGAGCGCGCGCGAGGCCTCCTCGCGGGGCATGCCGGCCCGGTGGTCGTCGCCGCGGTGCAAGATCTCGAGCAGCGTACGGCCGGCCAGCTCCGGATGCTCGTGCGTCTGGACGAACCAGCCCGGCCGTACTCGCGCGCCCAGTCGAGCACGTCCGGTGTGGGCCACCGGATCGATCGGGGTGTCCTCGACCGGGCGGTGTTCGACGTCGGGATCAGACCCGCCGGCCGCGAGCAGTCGAAGGAAGTGCGATTTACCGGAGCCGTTGGACCCGAGGACGGCCACCCGCTCGCCGTACCAGACCTCGAGGTCGAACGGCTTCATCAACCCAGTCAGCTCGAGCCGCTCGCAGATCACCGCGCGCTTGCCGGTGCGACCACCCTTGAGGCGCATCTGGACGTCTTGCTCGCGCGGCAGCGTCTCCGGAGGGCCGGCCTCCTCGAATTTGCGGAGCCGGGTCTGCGCGGCCCGGTAGCGGGACGCCATGGCGTCGTTGTAGGCGGCCTTCTGCTTGTACATGAGCATCAGCGCCCTGAGCTTGGCGTGGTCCTCGTCCCAGCGCCGACGCTGCTCTTCGAGCCTCTCGAACCGGGCCCGTCGCGCGTCGTGATAGCTGGCGAACCCGCCCGGATGGACCCACGCGCCGTTGCCGGCCGCGCGCAGCTCGATCGTCACGACCCGAGTTGCCGTGTTGGCCAACAGCTCGCGGTCGTGGCTGACGTAGAGGACGGTCTTCTGCGACTCGGCGAGCCGACCCTCGAGCCAGCGCTTGCCCGGCACGTCGAGGAAGTTGTCCGGCTCGTCGAGCAGCAGCACCTCGTCGGGCCCGCGCAGCAGCGCCTCGAGCACGAGCCGCTTCTGTTCACCGCCCGACAGGGTCGCCACATCGCGATGCTTGGCTCGCTCGTACGGGATGCCGAAGGCGCTGGTGCAGCAGGTGTCCCAGACGACCTCGGCGTCGTAGCCTCCGGCGTCGGCGTACTCCGCGAGCGCCGCCGCATAGCGCATTTGGGTCGTCTCGTCGTCGCGGTCCATCAGCGCCAGCTCGATCGCGTCGACGTCGGCGGCAGCCTCCCGTACTCGCGGCGGTGCCACCGAGAGCAGGAGGTCGCGCACCGTCCAGTCGTCCTGGCCCTGGGTCACCATCTGGCGCATGACACCGAGGCCGCCGCCGCGGACCACCGACCCGCCATGCGGCTTGAGCTCGCCGGTGACGATGCGCAGCAGCGTCGTCTTGCCGGCCCCATTGGCGCCAACCAGCGCGACCTTCGCCCCCTCGCCGACCCGAAAGGCGACGTCGTCGAGCAACACCCGTCCGTCGGGCAGCTCGAACCGGATGCCGGCTAGCTCTACGTGTCCCACGAGCCCCAGTCTGCGTGCTCTCCCCAATGTTGTCAGGCGCATTTCGAGCCACGGCTCGAATGGTGCCTGACAACTCGGGGCGGAGGCGGTGTACGAGAGCATGGCGTCATGACTGAGGAGCAGGTCGAGGTCCTGGACGAATCCGGCGCCGTCACACGCATCGCACCGAGGACCGAAGTATGGTCGCAAAACCTCTGGCACCGCACGGCGTTCGTGGTCGTCCGGTCGACCGGCGGCGAGGTCCTGGCTCATCAACGCGCCTGGACCAAGCGCCTCGGGCCCGGCAAGTGGGACCTCGGATTCGGCGGCGCCTGCGACGTCGGCGAGGACTGGCCCGACGCGGCCGCCCGCGAGCTGTACGAGGAGGCCGGCATCCGTACCCCGCTGCGCGAAATCACCGCGTACCGCTGGGACGGCGACGGCAGCCGCGAGGTCGGGCGGCTCTACGAGACCGTGAGCGACGGCCCGTTCACCCACCCGCCGGACGAGGTCGAGACCAGCCGGTTCGTCGCCCTCGACGACCTCGACGCGTTCCTCGCGGAGCACGAGCTGCTCGAGGCGGCGAAGGCGATGGTGCTGCCGTACCTGCGCTGACCGACGACGTCAGCGCAGGTACGGCAGCTAGAAGATCGGCACGAGATCGGCGACGGTCGAGTCGGTGATCGCCAGGGGCGGCCCGCGCTGCTCCGTCAGGGCCCACAGCATGTCACCGGTCAGCTCGCGCTGGGTCGTCCCGTCATCGATGCCGTGCCCGTCGCACCCGCTGTAGCGAACGAACACCTGCTGGTCGTGCCGCTCGCCGTGCAGGATCAGCACGATGGCTTCATCGCCATACGCGACGTCGAGCAAGCAGTGCTCCGGGGAGTTCGGCCCGGTGCCCTCGGGCGCCGACCGGATGGTGCGGACGAACGCCCCTACCCCCGCCCGGTCAGATGCGATCAGCGGATGCATCAATCGGTAGCTCGAGAGCGGGTCGACGACGTGATAGCGACAGATGCTGACCGACTGGACGATGCCGACCGTCTCGAGCCCGCCGTCGACCGGCTCCGGCCGCCGCGTCGGTTCTTCGGAGATCGGATGGTTGATCGGGCAGCCGTGGAGGTCGACCCTGTCGACGACGCGTGCTGTCTCGAAGATCTGCCGCCGCTCCTCGGCGTCGTCGCTGAACACGGTGATCGGCACGCTGCCGATGATTCGGGTCTCGGCGACCCACCCGTGGTCGTAGGTCCGCGCACCGGTCGGCACCGGATTGTCGAACCACAGGTACGGCTTGCGCTTGCCGAGCGGCGGAATCGGGTCGGCGCAACCGATGGTTTCGACGGTGCCGGGGCGACCCACGTACGGCCCTTGGGCGCCCGTCATCAGGCACGGCGGTTGTCCGGTCCTGCCGTAGTTCCAGCGCGGCACCGCCACTTCGACCCCGCCGTACGACTCCCACCGCCAGTTGTCCGGCTTCTTGGTCGACTCCGTCGTCGGCCGGTCGGGGCGTTGGACCACGTCGGGCCGACCCCGATCGGAGTCGGAGCCGCTGCCCTGCACGACGGCCATGACGCCGGCGATCACGGCAACGCACGCGACCGTCGCCCCTGCCACCCGGCGGCGCCGACGCCTGACGAGCCGGGTCCGCACGAGACGAGCGAGCCCTCGCTCCGGCGGCGCCGCCTCGGCCTTGCGGCTCAGGGCGGTCCGGAAGATCTCCTCGATGCGGTCGTCTTCAGGCATCGCCGTCTCCTTCGCTCTCGAGTCGGGCTCGAAGCGCCGCCAACGCCCGGTGCACCTGGCTGCGTACGGTCGCCTCGCCGCAATCGAGGATGCGTCCGATCTCGGCGTACGTCAGGCCTTCGTAGAACCGCAGCACGACGGCCGCTCGCTGGCGGCGTGGCAGGGTCGCGCACAGCTCCCACACCGCTTGGGTCTCGGCGCTGTCGGGATCGACCGTCGGCTGGTCGGATCGGACCTCCGCGACCGGACTCTCCCGGCGGATCACGCGACGCCACCACGAGATGTGGGCGTTGGCGATCATCCGGCGCACGTAGGCCTCCGGATCGTCGGCGGTCCGAATCCGCGGCCAACGGGCGCACGCCGACACGAGCCCCTCCTATACGGCATCCTCGGCGGCGATCGGGTCTCCGGTGACGAGGTACGCGAAGCGGAGCAGCGACTGGCCGCGGGCGGCGACCCACTCCTCGAACGTCACCTCACCGGCCGACACGGCGGACGAAGCGGCAACGCGTTCCATGCCCCACTGACGGCGCAGCGACCCGTTTCGTTGCACGCTTGTTGACGCGAGATTTGGATCTGGGGTCGCCATGGCGGCCCCAGATCCAAATCTCACGTCGCGGCGGGGGGCACCACCCTGAGGACGCGGAAGCCCTTGGCCGAGCCGAGTCGGTCGCAGCCGTATCCCTGCTCCCGCAGCCAGCGCTGCAGCGAGTCGGCGCCGAGATTCTTGCCGACGACCATCGTCGCTGCGCCGAACGGCGCCAGTCGCGGCAGCCAACGCAACAGCAGCTCGTGCAGGGCGGTCTTGCCGACCCGGATCGGCGGGTTCGACCAGATCGCGTCGAAGTCGACGTCGCTGGGCAGCGCGTCAGGGAGCGCCGCAGTGACGCGATCGGCGATGCCGAGGCGTTGGGCGTTGCGGCGGGTCAGGTCGAGTGCGCGTTCGTTGACGTCGACGGCCCACACGCGGGCATCCGGACGCGCCAGCGCGAGTGCGCACCCGATGACGCCGTAGCCGCAGCCGAGGTCGAGGAACCGCTCCCCGACCGTTGGAGGCTCGGTCTGCCGAAACAGCACGGCCGTGCCCGGATCGAGCTTGCGGTGCGAAAACACTCCCGACGCGGTCGTCAGCCGGACCTCCCGGCCCCACACGTCGACGGTGATCTCGGACTCGCGGACCCGCGACGACGGGTCGGCGGCGAAATAGTGGTCACTCACAGCGCCCCCGTACGGTCCGAGACCGGGCCGCCTGGGCGGCGAGCTCGCCGTCGTCGGGATAGCCGACCTCCTCCAAGGTCAGCCCGTGCGGCGGCACCACGAGCACCCGCGAGTCACGGATCGCCGCGTCGAGGATGCGCCGTGGCTCGTCGGGCTCGAATCGGCCCTCACCGACCGCGAGCATCGACCCGACGAGGGCCCGGACCATGTTGTGGCAGAAGGCGTCGGCGACCACCCGGGCTTCGAGGACGCCATCGGATCGTCGCTCCCACGACAGCTCGCGCAGGGTACGGACGGTCGACGCCCCCTCGCGGCGGCGGCAGTATGCGGCGAAGTCATGCTCGCCGCAAAGCCGCCGCGACGCGTCATTCATCCGCCCCATGTCGAGGCGACGCCGCCACGCCAGCACCTCGCGCCGGCGCAGCGGATCGGGGCCGGTGGGCTCGTCACACACGCGGTACGCGTACCGACGCCACTCGGCGGCGAACCGCGCGTCGAATCCGGCCGGCGCGACCGCGACGCGGCGTACCCGAAGGTCCGATGGGAGCACGCGGGCGAGCCGTAGGGTCAGCGCCGGCACCGACTCGGCGACCGACGCCGGCACATCGACATGGCACACCTGACCCCGCGCGTGCACTCCGGCGTCGGTTCGCCCGGCGCAGGTCGTCGACGTCTCGGTCAGGCGCAGGATCCGACACAGCGCGGACTCGATCTCGCCTTGCACCGTGCGCCGGCCGGGTTGGATCGCCCAGCCCGAGAAGTCGGTGCCGTCGTAGGCCACGTCGAGTCGCAGCCGCACCCAACCGTCCACGGGTTCATCCTCGCCCGTCGCTGCGGTCCGCCGGACACCGCTTCACACGTTCGGGTGTTCGACGACGCCCGATATGCCGGGTTCGTCGAACACCCTGACGAGTGAAGCCGGTCGCGAGGTCAGATCTTCGCCTCGTCCTCGGCCTCGTCGCCACCGTCGGCGTCGGCAGCCTCGTCGGCCGGCGCCTCATCGGCGCTCGCCTCCGGGGCCGCGTCGTCCGACTCGGCGGTCTCGGCCTCGGCCTCGGTCTCGGCCTCGGTCGCGTCCTCGTCGGCTTCCGCCGCGGCCGCCTTCTTCGCCGTCGACTTCTTCGCGGCCTTCTTGGCGGTGGCCTTCTTGGCGGTCGACTTCTTGGCGGTCGACTTCTTGGCGGTCGACTTCTTGGCCGTCTTCTTCGCCGGCTCCTCGGCCGGCTCGCTGAAGTCGACCTCCTCGACCAGCTCGATCACCGCC
>Ga0190270_10000169_pt1 | contig 29283 bp, 26 predicted proteins | sample Popmic320T_FD_133748 | JGI IMG/M metagenome (GOLD analysis project Ga0190270, IMG submission 133748) | Populus adjacent soil microbial communities from riparian zone of Weber River, Utah, USA - 320 T | ecosystem: Environmental > Terrestrial > Soil > Riparian zone | place: USA: Utah | collected...
CGGCCATGTGTTTTTCGAGCGCCGGTGAGGAACGCACTAATTTGTCCCGGTCGATCAGTATGCGTCGTTGCTCAATCCAGTCTGCGTCCAAGCTCGGATATCCGGCGATGGACAAGATGCTGCCGTTGTTGGCATCGACCACAGCAAGAGAGCCACGTCGTCGCCGTCCGATGCCTTGCCTGCCGTCCAGTTCCTTTAGCACCGAAGTGAGCAGATGAAAGCCTGAACTCTGTAAATCCGGGTCAAGCGTAAGTCTTACCTCCCGAGCTTCCTGCGACTTGATTGCGCCATCGAGTAACGGGAGGTAACCGCCGACGCGTACACCGATCAAGTTTGCGGTCGATTGGCCAAGCACGTGCAGGCGCGCCGGACGCCCGTTGATTCGCTTGGTGACCACCAAGTCGTCATGCATAACCGGAGCAACGTTCGATTCCACTGGGTTGGGAGCGGAGGAGCTCGGGTCGGAGATTTCGTGGATGGTGAAAGCCTGGTTCTCCCAGAAAAAATATTCTCCGCTTTTGAATCTACGTCCAGCATCAGGCTGGCCCCTCGCGTCCAACAGATTCACACGCAAGGTAGACGTTTTGTCGTCTTCGGCGTTGGCCGACGGGGAAATGGAAAGCTGTAAACTGTTCTTGCCTGGCGGAGCGTGAAGCCGGAACTGTTGAGCGACGAGCGTCGTCCCCTCCTTCGTGGATCCGTCGGCTTCCACCAGGGCTTCTCTCGGGGCGGCGTCAGCTTTCAAGAACAAAGAAAAGTTTGGGCCAATGATGCGCCAGCCTTTTCGGTGTTTACTGAGGCCGTCTGCCGACTTAATCGGGGTGTCGGTTAGCTCGATTGGAGGGTTGGCGAACGGGTTGGTGTACTTGAACTCGTCTGTCTTAAAAGATATGGCGACTTGCTCCGGCAGGCCGGAGAGCGTTTCGTATCTAAAAGGGGAACTGAGGCCCCAGTTAGATGCAGCTACGAATCTCCTTAACGTCGCTTCTAACTCACTCCACTCGTCATCAGTGAATTGCTGAGGATGCTTCGCGCGTGCAAAAGTCGCGACCAGCGGCTGATCAGGGCTTGGCTGCGAAATGGTTATGGCGCCTTTTTCCATGCCCGTCGCAATGGCTTCTATCTTGCGCGGGTTTTTTAGCTCCGGCTCCTCGCGGTAAAGACCGGCAAAAGCCAGCAGTCCGGCACAGAGCCAACCGAATAGCGTGAGCCATAACGCTGCATCAGTGATTTTTTCACTCACATGTCTACCTCTGCATTATTTAGTTTCCGCCGGCCCTCCAATGCTGACCACTGCCTCCAACTCATTCCCGTGCCGCCTTCCTTCCCGCAGTCTGAGCCACGGAAACAGATCCAATTAGGATAAGTAGGAAGCTCAAAACTGAACTGCCGGAAGTGCTAATCGGTTGCAGATCGAAGCCGATCAAAGGCAGTAAAGGCTGGAGCGGCTGAGTAAAGGCCCAGAGACACTGCACGCCAAGCGGGACGATCAGCGACGCCGCAACCATGGCCAATATTAAGCGAACGCCGGACACAGAGGTTGCGTCATTTTGGGTAGTAAAGCCAACTAGCTCTAAGGGTTTGTCCGGATCGTACAGGCTGCTGAGCGCGCCCCACAACGTCAAGTAGATGAGAATGTATGCGAGGATAACTAGGCCCAGGATGATCCAACCGAAGTAACCCCCGACGAAAGCCGAGACCAAATCGTTGTGGATGTTACTCCGCACGTCGCTTGGAATGCGCAGATCAAGCCATTGCCCCGACCAACCGCCCGCGCGCGCTAGATCTCGAGCGGTGCGCAGATTCTTCGCCTCGTCGAAGTAATGCAGTTGAGCTTCTTCACTCCTCCACGCGAGATCGAAGCGCTCTGGAGTTGCGAGTAGCGCCCAGACGCTCAATGCCACTAGCGTCAAGGTGAGGAGTGCTGGAATTAGGCGGTTCCTGGTGCTGACCCAGAAGGCGGTTACCAGGCCCAGAAGGACCAAGAGAGTCCCACCGTTATCTCCAGAGATGGCGCGGTAGAGTAAGACGGTGCCACCTAAAAGTATTAAAACCAGGACCTTTAATGGCCCTGCTTTTTCCTCTCCTGTCTCCGCCGCAGAAACTACTAGAATTGCGCAGGCGACCATGATGGGAAGAAAAAGTATAGGCAGGTATACTCGGCCCAAGACCGGCAACCAGAGCATTATGCGGTGGCCCTCGAGGAGTGAGATCAAATAAAAGATCAGAGGGGTAACCGAGAGAAGCAAGATTATTCCAGTTGCCTTCGCGGACAGCGGCGGGTTTGTTACCTCCTCGAGGAGGAGCGAGACGAGTTTGAAAAATGCGTGGGTTAGCAGTAGCACCAGCACCCACCCGAACAAGAAAAGGAGTAGTTGCTTCCAGCCGACATAGAATGCTCCGAATAGCGACCAATTAGTATCACCCCAGTCCCCATTAAGCGCGCAGAAGGCCACAATGAAGCAGAGACCACCCATCAGAAGTTTCCACCCAGAGGTGTCGGATGCGTTCTTGATCTCCACCTCCACCTGGGCGGACTCCGCACCATGCGTGTAGCGGAGGCCGTAAAGCAGCAGGGCGCTCCAAAAGATCACTTGAATGTAGGTCTCGAACCTTGCTTCATGAGGTGTGAAAAAGAAATCCCGGGCGCTCAGAACGATACCCAGGCTTAAAAGAAATGCCGCCGCGCTGAAGAGCAGAAAGCCGTTTGCGGTTCTGACCTGTGGGCCGATTAGAAATGCCAATCCGATCAAGAGTATCGCCAGACAGAGTTTTCCTCCGTACCACTTCACCGCGTTAGGGGACACATTTACAAAAGTCAGCTGCAGGCCATTAATCTGATGCCCTTGCGCAGGCGTCAAGGTAAGTGGCTTTACAGCCGTCAGGTTAGCGTTGCTCGAGGAAGCCGGGACAATATCAGTCGAAACTCCGACACTATTTACTGGCTCGTTCGACAAGTCGATTTCAGGCGTTAAGTGGAGCCCGTCGCCCTCAAGTGTCAGGGCGAAGCCCCCAGCCTGGTCGGCACCGGGCGGCACTCTAAAAAAGATTTCGTCAACCGGTACGGGAATCGGAGTGTGGCGTAATCCGAAAATGAGCCGGGCCGCTTTCCGTGGATCAAATTCTCTGTAGATCGGTTTGATAAGATTCAGCTTCAGCTCGTTTGTCTGAGGATTGAAGTCCACCTCGAAGGTAGAGCCTCCAAGCGGCCCTCTGCTCCAAAACCGTTCCTCGTCCCTTATGACGAAAGAGTTTTTCTCGCCTTCGTGCCACTCTCGCTTGTAGCGGATGCGGTCGTCCAGAGGAGTGACGACCAGACCCACTCCCTGTTTATGACTGATCTTGAAGGCTAGGTTGCTCATCTCGCGCGCCTGAAGCGGAATTAGATCCTGCGATACACCAGACTCATCACCGTATCCGAAAGTCTTCTCCGTGCCAGGCGACAGCGTGACGACATAACCTGTTAACAGCAGTGCGCTGCGGACTTTGGTGCCCATTTGTATGAAAGAGGAAATACAAATGAATGCAGTCAAACAAAGAAAGCCAATTCCGATAAGGTTGAGCGGGCGCATGCGAGAGGCCCGCGGTCCGTTGAGGGGTTGTGACATGGGTGACTATTGAGAATGTTTTCCGTTAAGCTCCAGTTTGCCTACCACCGTCCCCTGGGATTCGGAGGAACCGGAAACGCTAAACTGCGTTCGACGGGCGCGGGCTCCTTAGTAAGTCAAAGGCGTTGTGGACAGGTTGAGTTCCAACCTGAAACGGTCTACGAATATTTCGTAGCGACCGTTGAGTAGAACCGAAAAGCCGGTCTCTTCTACCTTCAATCCCTCTGTATATTGATTATTCTTGCGGTCCACGACCCAGACACCTTCACTCGCTGCGGCCTTGAGCATGAACTGGGTGTAGGGTCGATCGAAAATAATGGCCCTTCTACTGATGCCGCTGTCCTTGGCAAAGAAGATTCCGCCTCCGAGTTCATAGTGATCCCGCAACAACTGCGAAGAGCGAGCTTCGTAACCGGCGTTGATCTCAATCAGACAGACGTACTTGTCCGCAGCGAGGACGTTAGGCGGTAGCCCCGCGATCTGACTGATGCGGAAGACGAATTCGCTCACGTCTCCCGGTGTAAGTATGGAAGGTATGTAACTGATCTCATCACCAACCTGCACATCGATGGATTGCTGTGGGTCGATTTCCGATAGCGTGGCGGCGCCTCTAACAGCTAGCAGCTTGTCTTTGGATTTGACCGTGAATGTACCGGGGCTGCCCGGCTTTTCGGCAATGGAGAAGACCTCTTCCGCTCTAAGAGTAAGGCTCGCCGGGGTGTAGACAGACTCACTCCTTCCGGCGCGGATTAGTTGTGCGGTCAGCGAGAGATAATTGCTCTTTGGGTCAAACTTATTCGCACGGTCAAAGAAGCGGAAAACATAGCGGTAACTTTTTCCGTCTTTGGCGTCGGCCTGAATAGTCAATTGCCGGGTGACTTTCGTGTTAGTTATTTTATCTACGATCTCCGGCGGCGTTTCAGCGATGGGGATAAACTTGTTGTCGAGTTTATTGACATTATTGGTTTCGAGGTTGCGGCCCGAACCCGTGTGGACAAAATACTCGATGAAGCCATTGAGGAAGGAGTTCCATTTCTTCGCCTCCTCAACGCTCATACCCACACCTTCGATTTTCCGCGCGCCTCCTTCGATTATCGTCGTGCAACTGAATGTGATGCCGAGCGGCATCTTGTGGAGCTTTCCCTCGAACGCCTTGGCGAGCACATCGAAGTCGATATGCAGCGAGTAAGAATGTTCGTCGTATCGCTGGCGCCAGACTCGCAGTGGCGATCTGTTGATAGGCTTCCCTGTAGGGCTGCGCACGACGATCTCACCAACCAGGAACTGATACGACTCGCCCTCACGGAGGTCAGGATCGGAGCCGACGGTCTCGCCGCCAATGCCCACTGGCCTCACCAGCAGGCTGTCACCCAGCATGGTTTCGCAGACCGGATCGTAGGTCAGCAAGCGCCGAACGAAATACACGCTCCGTTCATCGTTATTTCCCCTGCCCGGCCAGACTTGTTCGGCGCAGATCCGCTGAAAGTCGCTGAGAGCATCATCCGTGTTGAAGAAACTATTGAACTCCAGTCCCACGGAAGACAGCGCGTAAATCTCGAGGATGTTGAAGATGTTGCTGTTCTTATAATACTTTGCGAGCGCCTCTTTGATTCTTTTGGAGATCTCGATTGAGGCACGCTCCAAGTCATCGGCGTCGCGGGCCATGTTCTCTTTAAATGAAGAGAGATTGATCGGCACGACGATGAAGTGCGGGAACTTCTCTGATGCGCTGATTCTTCGAACAGTCTTGATTTCGGATGTCATGGTCCCGTTCGATTTAAACGGCGAAATGAGGCCAGAGAAAAGTTTCGAGATGCCAGCGAAGATGGTAGTGATAGGATTGGGCATGCAATTTATCCCTCCAACTAACACGCTACGGTGTGAGCAGGTCGCATTTCATATCGGCGAAGCGCGTTGGCTCTGACTGACCGTGATCGTAGTCAGTCGGCAAAAATGGCCCTCGTCGCAAACTCTCCACAACAGCCCTGACGACTTCGGACGCGTTTTTATATGCAGTACCAGTGGCGTTGTCAGGTATGGTAATCAAGAGCAGTTTGCGCTGGCCGCGCAACACCTGTTCGCCGTTGGGTGAAGCTCGAACATCCTCTTCTCTCTTCTCGTCGTCAGATCCGAGAGGGCCAGGGGCGTTGTGTTCGCCCGCAGCTATCATCCACAAATTTTTTGGAGCGACACCTAGGATCGCCGACGCGAGTTCCCCCACGTAGCAACCGCGTCTACGGCACAGGTTGCGATTGTTGCCCGGCTCCCCGTCGAACGACGCTCCAGCGAAGATGACAACTAAGGAGCTTTTCAACTCAGCGCTCTTTTCGACCAGCAGGCGCTTGAGTTCGTCCGGATCGTCTACGACCTTCTTACCGCTCAAGAACCGATTGGCATCGAAGTCGTACAGGTTAACTGGAAGCTCTTTATCACCTATCCCATTGACCGCTATTATTTTTTGTGTGTAATCACTAGCGCCTTGCTCGCGGATTTCCCTAGCTGTGATTGCGGGCAAGGCAACGCCCCCTGCACCGTTTGTAATCGGCCCCTCCGGATGGGCCGAGGAGCGCAGCCATGCATAGGTGCCTATTGCCAGTAAGATGCCGCAAGAAACCAGCAGAACCGCAGTTCTTTTTTGACGTGACCTCCGGGCGATCTCCCGCTCTTTAAGCTCAAACATCAGAGCTATATTGGGCTGTGCTGAGGGGTCATTCTCTTCGTCAGGAATAGCTCTTATGGAATCTGACGATTTGTCCATGATTTCACTAATGTTCAATCTTTAACGACATTTCACTTGCGACAAAAGCGGACATTTTCATTTGCTACGAACACACTTCATATTTTGAATGACGTTATTCGTGATATCGGACAGCTTGATCCGCAAGCTAGGGAGTCCCCTCTGAGATTGGCAGGGAGTAACGAAATCTCAACGGTTTCATTGCCATAGGAGTCGTGCCTAAGCACTCATCCTTGAAGCATTAACCTTACATCTGTCGGTTAATGCCACACTCCCTCCCATACAATCACTCATGAGACGTTTGATTAGCCTAAACGTTTCGCCCTCAGGCGACGTTGCCGCACCACAGGGGCACAATGAATGGTCTCCTGTCCTAATAGTGATCGTCAGCCCGAAATCCTCGCACTTGAATCCGGCAGAGTTAAGAAAATGCGCACCAAGACCCCTTTTGATCAAGTCATCTGGTTCTAAGAGTTGACATCATCCACCCAACTTAGAGAGAACGGCCCTCTCCTGCAGGTAAGAGGGCCGGTGGGGTGAGGGTGAAACAGGAACTTTGATTGCCTTTCTTGGGTAGTGGCCGCAAATCAGGAATCCTCGCACCCTACGATCCAAACGAACTCGCAAATGCCTTACTCGGTTGGTTGAGTATGGAAACTCTCTAACCTACTTTTCGTATGATCTTGGCAATTATCAGGTGGGAAGTTGATGATGAGTAATCAATAAAAGAATATAACAGTATGTGAAATTACTGATGAGGAAGTCGAGTTATATGTGACTATACTCTCGCTCTAGAAAGGCGACATAGTTTTGCTAACTGGGGACGGAAATACGAGCTTTGACCATGCGATGATCGTCACAGGCATCAACGACTCACTGTTCGTTTGGAACAAGTACGACCCTATTCTAGTAACGTGCCAGAGTGGCGAAAAAGGGCCGGAGTTTTAGAAGTCTTCAGTATGTCATTGACAAGAACCACAAGAAGACCAACAAGTGGGCGACGTTTTCCGTTTACCGCCCGATCGATTACAACCAAGCCGGTAAATAGCAACACCAAAAGACGTCCGTCAAAACACATTTTGTGCGAATCATGGTTCACTGGTGAGAGAACAACCAAGGCGTTTTCGCGCTCGTCGTAGAGTCCGGCACATTCCTTGGGGAACCACCCGACGGAATGTCAGCCGCACACTTGGCTTAATCCGTGAACCGCAAGCCCGCGACTCTGCCTGTTTGTGACGAAACGGTAGATTTGTATAGATATTCGGGCCTCGGCGACCCTTCCTAAGACAGGCGGTCGCGAAATGGTTCCGTTGAAGGTGTTGACGCATGAAGCCATCGCCTTCATTAGTAACCTTCGAATACCTCCTCCTAACAGTTCCTAAACTACCGTCCATCCTTCTATGTAATGCCCGCGACTTAGTGTGGCTGCACATGATTCACAAGCAAAAAGAACGTCGCGGTCTCTCCTGATTCCTTGTTCCCAGGTACAAAATGCGCTCTGCCCTTGAACTCCTCTCGACCAACTTTGGCGGTTGCTGCTCTTAACAATTAGAAGCACTTGACTCTGGGCTGGCAATGGTTCAAATCGGCGCCGGTTTTTGACAAAGGTTGCATTTAAGGCCGCGATCGGAGGGTTGTCATGGATGATCAAAAACCGGATGCTTTCGTTGATTTCCTCAACAAATGGAAAGTGCGTGTAGAGCAGTTGGCTTTTTTCATTTTCCTTGTGTTGCATTTATTATTGATCCAATTGGTTGGTTTGTCCTTGCTGGTGCATCACATCAACAGGTTAATGACTGGAGGATGATCTATCCTTTTCCACGTCAGTTCCGCTCAGTTGATTTCATGAGTTCTACAACACGTGCAGGCTCATTGGATTTACCCGCCAGTGGTCTTTGGAAGCGAACGGCGAAAGTAACTGGTCGGGCGATGTACTAACACGAAGATCCGCTGAGGGTGTTTGACAACTTGCGATTTTCAAATCTTAAGGTCAGCGCAGTCATAATCCCATTGCAGATTTTAAGTGCACAAATTCCCCCTAGTGGCTAGCAGCGATCGCCCGGTTATTGGAACCGTTATCATCGAATCCTTCCATGCGCGTCAATAACTCTATCTCGTCGCCTTTTAGATAATCTTCAAGGACAATGATCTTGACACACTTCTCGCACTCATCCAGGTGTTCTTCAAACGCTTCCACTTCCTCGAGTGGAAGCCTTTCGTACAGGTACGCGCGAATCTTTGCTCCGTGTAGTGGAGCCGAGCAGTTCAAATCTCTCAACTGCTCGATGATGTTCTTGTTCTTCATGATTGCTCCATATTAAGTCTACATGGCTTTGTTGCCACACTGTTAACTTAACAGTTTGAGCCTCGAGGATCTAAATACCTTGAAGCATCCTCGATCGTCGAAGTTAAGCTTTCAATGCATCGAGATGAACTAGCCAGCGGAGAGAAGGGTGTCCATCTCTTCGTAGCACAACTGCGAGGCTGGAATGCTCGTACGCTTCAGCCTTGACCTCGCGAAAGCAGGATTGCCATCTTACACACGAAAGCGGTTCGCAGTGACTGGCTGTTAGTTGGTGGCTATGGGGCAGGGCTTTCCCTGCCCATCATAGCATCGTCAACTTTTCAGACTCATCTGAGAACCGCTACTGCTCCTGGGAGTAGTTGTCAGCTGCCTGGTATCGATCGTTCCCGTGGGAGGCCAGCGAATAGGTGCCGTAACTGGCATCCTGATAACCTTGGTATGACTTACCGTATATCCCCTTTTGGCTCAACTCGATTCCTTGCGGGTAACCACGCTGCTGGTACTTGTCATTGTCGCGCAGGTCGTAATCAGAAGGATTTGCGCTGTAGCCACCGTACTCATAGCCCCTGGCGTAATTCTCCGAATAGACGCGATTGTAGTTCGAGTAAAAGACGGAAGACGAAGACTTGGCGGATTGCTCAAAATATTTCTGCCCGTACTCCTGGCCTTTTTGATCTTGCGATCCGTACTCATACTTATCGCATTTAGCTCCGAAAGCGAAGCGCTGCTGCTGATAGTTCCTCGCGGCGTATGAGGTTCCCGGAGCAGCATTAGCAGGGGCGTAAAAGGTTGAGAGCCAGAAGATACAAGTTAGCGAAGCGACTATGCGGATAGGGGTCGGAACGAGTATGCGTTTCATGATGATCTCCTCCTACTGACGAAATTTTGGAAGCCGGACTCCACTCACCGTGTTGAGGCCAGCGGGTTGACTGCCTCTTAAGCTGAGTTTCGCTCCAACAATTAGTAGCGCTTCAGCCTTCACCTTTACAGACACGAGTCCTCAGGAATTTGGCTGAACATTTTTTGTAGTCCTGACCTCAGAGGTTGGGAGACACGCGCAAAAACCGTGCTCGCGATCGCTCTGGTGGCTTAGAGCGACGATTGGTCGCCGGCGGCTAGTGGTTCATTTACATTGTTGAACAAATGGTGAGGTTGGTCTTTCCTAATTCCGAGCAAGAGTAAAAACGCCCAAACTCTCAAACGCAAACAGAACCGCACCTACAATGAGAGTAACGGCGTGAGGAAAGCTGACAATTCCTAGTTTGAATGTGCTAACAATCTGATAACCGTTTGCCTCGAATGACTTGAACCAGGACTCATAAATCTGTAGTGGATCAATCTCATCGTAGTCGCCCTCTCGAAAAACTTCCTCAAGCTTCGCAATCCTCGGTGCGTATTGATATTGAAACCCCTTCCAAACAGATTCTAAGAGCCAGAATGCCAAGGAAGCGCAAGCGGCAAAAAGCCATAAATAGCGGGTTTGCGCAAACCCTCCGCCGATTGCAGCAATCGCTATGGTTGCGCTCCAACCCTTAATCCCAAGAACTCGTTTATCGAAATCCTCGTAGAATTGTTGAAGCATCAAATACTCATCCCTGAGTAATCCGATTTTGGTTATCTCATCCATCGCTGCACTTATATATCACTGATCCAGGAGGGCAACAATATCTTCTATAGACCAAAGTTTCGAACTCTTGACACCAGCGGTCATTGCCGGAGTGCATCTAAGGCGTCTGGTGAATTCTCACAAAATTGTAATGCATAAAATTAAGCGCAACGGCGTGAGCAAGATTTTCAACCCTTCTTGCTGAAACCGTTTGTTAGGCGAGTGAAGCGTCTCATCGTTCATTCGATCATGAGATTCTGGCGCTCAACGTGGCTTGTAGAGATGTGTTTCGGATCGGGATTGCCGCTAACCCAATTGGGCTTGCAGGCTACCCACTCAGCGGGGCTATAACGCGTTTCATCTTGCGAGTGGTTTTAAACTTGTAAATGACCGACTACCCGCCGGCGGCTTTGGTTCAATACCATAGCTCATATTGCAAACCAGCTTTCGTCGGATTTTCGCTATTCACTATTGTCTACTCACTGTGTCACCACTTGTGATTGCTGGTTCGGCACGGTCGGCAATCTAGGTCCTAACTTCGACCCCGAGAATGTGAACAACAGGATTGTACCGGACCCCATGACCGGTAATTTAAGGCCGTTATCAACGAACTCTTGGTGAACTATTCAAAATTTCCGAAATTCTTCAGCCAATTTACGGTGGTTTGTATCAAACAAAGTGTAACCGAAAAGGGGAAAACTCTCTTTAGATCCAGGAGACGAGCGGAGTGTTATTTGCGTTGGTACGACGGGAAAAACGGTAGAGAGTTTTAGTTATGGATCGTAGCAAGTCATTCTCACGAATCATTCGGGGTTCCTCGTGAAACTCATAAGAGTCATTAGGCGGCGTTCAAAAGAGTTTCGAAGGTTCTTTTCATATCCAGAGACCAACAGCACCCTGATCGCTCATACAGAACTTTGTATCAAACAGGTTGAATCTACTTCGATAAGCGAGAGGTAAAAACCACATGCACCACTTGAGGCCCATGATTGCTCCCCACATGGACAATTGTAAACGCAACGTCATGCCGTTAAGACTCGGGCCTGGCTGATTATCCTTTAAAGTGAGGCTAAGCAATGAAACACGACAGTGAATGCGAACTCATCGACACGTTCGTGAAGCGTTGGAAGGACGGTTCCTTGACTAACGACGATCCCATTGTGCGCAAGGTGATTGACTTGGCACCAAAGATCGCTTCCCGCTGGGGATGGCCTGACCGGGCTGAAGAAGTAGCACAAGACACCTTCCTAAAACTCGCTCTCGGTAAATATCGCGGTGAGGGCTCCTTGGACGGCTATATTAATCACATCATTGTTAACTTGGTCAGACACTTGTGGCGAAGGGAACGTCGTAACCGCCGGATTGAAATGCCTGTTGACTTCGAAGACAAACGGCACTTTGCATCAGAAATTGAGGCTAGACTCTCAGATCGCACGAAGCGTCTATTGGCGCGAGTCCCGGAGGGAAATCGATGGTTCATTGAGGCGATCGTCGACGCCGACGGGTATTTGAGTCAACGGGATGCGGCAGCCCTAGGTAATGTCAAAAGAAATCAAGTCGAGAAACTGAGAAAGGAATTACGCCTGATTTGGACAGAAATGGAGGCGGAACGGGAACAAGGCACACGGGAAGAAACTGATGTCGAATCGCAACAAGCTGACCAGGCAAAAGCAAGGACGGCCGGAGACTAAGCAAACCGTATGAGCTAAATTGAATGTCCAATAATTCCACTCCAAACCGGTTGATCTAAAATGAGCCGCTTCTCACCAATCGGAGTTCACGGAAGCTCACCAACAACTCGGAGACTTCAAAGCGCTCACAGTTTTGAATAATTGTTTTCCTCAATCATGAGTATTTCTGCGAATGTGCAACCCGGATTTTGGCGAATAGCCGAGCGCAATCGGACACGGAAGTTATGCAGCCTCGGTGACACACCATAGCAACTTTGGCTGGAAATGTTCGAGCGCGGCTGTCAATGCTGCCCTCACCTTCTCCTCTTTGCAAATAGCATCCGTAACTCCTGCTTTTGCGCGCAGGCCAGGTTTGCTCGGAATGATACCCGCCTTCTCGTATTCGCTGACGGCCCACCAGATACGACGCACCGCATAGTCTACGTGTGTTTCCGCACATTGCTGGAGTACGGCCGTAGTTAGTGGAAGTCTCTCGCCATAGCGACTAATCAAACTGAGAAGTCGCAGTCCACGACCGATAAGCGTTCGTGAAAACCGCACGGGGTGTCCAGGCAAATCCTGGATTCTTTTGGCTTCCGCAGGAATTGCGAGCGCCATCTCGCGGTCACGTTTATCCCAATCAACGGATGGGCCTTTGTTGGCACATTTTAGGCGCGGCGGCGCATGATTTCCCCACCACGCCGAATCACGGAGACGCAGCCAACCGTCCACGGTCGAAATGGCTCGGCTTATTTCACTCCTTCGCTCCAGCGTTTTCCGTGTCTCCAAGAATATTTCTCTGTAGCGCTCTCTCTTTTCAGGGTCGACAGTATTCCATTTTGAAGTTTTTCCTGTACGGCGCGGTTTGCATGATGACTTCACGATTCCTATTCTGATCAGTTCAGCCCGCAGAGTCCTTGGGTGTAGTTCCAGTCTAGACGCGAGATTCCTCAGAGCAGGTCGGTCCGGAGTGAAATGTTTTCTGACGTAGGTGTCCCATTCCTCACCGAAAGTAATGTAGTTCTGAACGTGATATCGATCTTCTCTAGTTTTCTCAGGTCCGATTCGTGAGTAGGCGAACCCGCAACTGCAACGAAACAGACCACGTGGAAGTCTGCTTCGATACGTAAATGTGGGGTCGAATTTTTCAATTACATCTTGACGGAAGTATTTACACACTTTGTTTAGACAAGGCCAGGGCCCCGGACCGAATGGCAGACATTTTTCGGGCAAGTTGAAAAATTCGGACGCTGTCAATCCAAGATAATGAATCATGAGAAGATGATAGATGGGATGTTGGGAGGCCCGGTGATTACGTACTAAACGTTGCGCCCAAGTCTCCGAATGTCCGAGAGAACATCCGAAATTGCGCAGTAGGTCGTCAGAATAGTGATCGTTAACGGCACAGAAAAAAGACGCGTCGAATTTTCCAGAATAAGTACAAACTCCGCGTTGAAAGCAAAGCTGAAGGTATCTATCCCGATGCTTGGTGCTGCTGCTATACGACAAGTTAGCGTTTTCCAGCAACCAGGCGGCATCTCGCGCTAGACGTAGTTTGACAGCAAAATGGGAATCGGTGTTCGGCGGCGGTAGCTTTGGGGAATCTCCTATGGTCTTCTCCGCTGTGACGAAATCCCGACGACCACGCAAGGCGGATAGGTGCATGTCGGTTTCTACGATGTGCGTCTCATGAATAGGACAAATCTGGATCCCCGGAAGCTGATGTATCCGGTGCCAATAGGTTTCGCTAAATCGGTTGCGATCATCCTCAACGCAACCGGGGCAGTACCAAAGATTCATGGGTCTCTTTTTCATCGTCAATATTCCCAATCGCAGGTGAGCCAAAGCGCTACTGCCGTATGTCATGTCCAGCCGCGCCCTCTGTACTCGTTCTAGAGTTAGAAAGGGTGCATAGAATGGCAGCAGAGTATTTGAGTCAATGAGTTGGTCGACCGTGACGGAATGGCCCATTGGAAGATTCTGTACGAATATCTCAAGTCCGCCAGGGAGGTCCACTGAAACGCTCACAGCTCTCTTGCCAAACAGATCCCGAGCCGTCGCTGACAGATTGCGATACCCGATGCGTTCGTGATAGCGGACACATCGGCTGAAGAACAATTCATCAGGATAACTTTCCGGGAAGACACCTATCATGCCGCTGTCCTTTGCTCTGTCGATTCAATATGTCCCGCCTGGCGCAGTTGCACCGCTGGTGACACGGTATTTTTCGCGCCGACGTTCAGACTCTGACGCAGATCGTCTTCCTCGTAATGTTTCCCGGGTGGCTTCCTTCTGCGGGCTCGACTAGGGGCTTTGTTTTGCTTCTCTCGGTGGCTTTCATTATCGGCGGCAGATGTGTTCGCGGCAACCGATGTTCCGTCACCATCGGAGGTCGTTTCATCGCTCTGTTCAATAAGCGGCAACTCTGCCTGGCGCTTCAACTCTTGCTGCATGAGGTCATTAAGATCTAGGGGTTTCATATCCTCGTACAGACTCAAAACTCGTGTGTCACCCATTCGGAGGGCGGTCAGGACCGGCTGCGCCTCGCGTAGGCAATCTATGGCTACGGATCGAATGACGTCTGCAGTCAATGGTTCTCTTCCGTCTGCTGAGGTTGCAATCACACGCGACTGCGCGAGCATGTATAGCTTTGCGGCAATGTCCACGATGCCTTGTGTTTGATCGTAAAGAGTGTCAGCTAGTTCAGCAGTGACCGGTGTTTGGGTGCGCGTGTACTGATACGCCCACAAAGCTTCGACAAAGAGCTGCCACACCCCGGGAATCCCTGATTCGTCGTCTTTATCTATCCATGTTCCTTTCGGCATTCTGTCCCAAAACAAATCCCCCTGCCCCATCCCACGCCGTATTTGATGAAACTGTCCGCTGAGCACTGCGCGTGCCCTTGGGGTGCCCACCATAACGACTGGCACTCCAATAGTGTTCGAGAGTTGCACAAAGAAACTGAGCATCCTTCCGGCACCCCCGCTTTGAACATTACTAAGTCGCTGAATCTCATCAATCACGAGCGTGCCTAGTCCATGAATTGCCGCTATGCGCGCCATCTGAAACAACAATTCGTCCGTGTTTTTCCCCTTTGCATTTACGTAGTAATTGGTACCAAGGATGTCGTCAATCGCCTCAAAAAATTGCAAGCAGATGCCTTTAACGCTGCCGTCAAACGGAGTCTCTAGTTTTAACCAGGTAATCTGGCTGCATGTGAATTCGCGGCGCGAGTACTTGCTGTGAAAAATCACTTGCGGATAGAGACTAAGTAGACCTTCAATCGAACTACTTTTGCCGACCCCAGGTAAACCGATGATTGAAAAACCGCTGGGTTGCGGACGAGCGGAGTTTTTCAGGATCGCTGTGGAGAGAGGTAGCGATCTGATCTGTTTGTCCATTCGTTGCCAGTGCCCCCTTTCCATTGGATTTCTGTTTCGATAACCACTCCGGATCATTCGGCTAATCCGCTGCTGAAGGTCAAAGTGCACCGGCAGGACCTGAAAGAACTGAGTGGAATCCTGGATCATCTGGAGGCGAGCTTCCGTGCTCAGTTCCAGGTAACTCGGATGGTAGTCGGGGTAATAGCCCAGCGCGTCGTCAACCTGCTCTTCTGTTAGAATGGTCGGAAGCGCTTCGATGAATGGATTGCCGGAGTAAAAGGGAACTTCTTGCTCAAATAGTCTGCCCTTGTTTGAACACCGCGAAAGAACACAATGTCAGGAGTAACGTTCCCTTTGCTCATTGCTGAGTTCTCCTCTGGATGGAATTCCTGAGCCGTTGAATTTGTTGCAGCGGGATGTGGCCTTCACCCGGACTCTTGCCTGCAGCTTGCGAGGACTGTTCCTCACCCAGTTGCCAGGCTTTTGCCTTACGCTCTCGAGCACGTTCGTAATTTCGATTCGGTCGGATTCCACCGACCCGCTCGCGATTGCTGAGTTGTGCGATATCTTCAGGAACCTGCGCTTGTGCTTGTGCAACTACCGCTTCCAATTCAGCCTGAAGGTCTGTTGCGGCCTGCGTAGTCCTGCCTTTAGATAGAGCCGACCGCAGCTTCCGCAACTCGAACTCATCCGCCGCCTCGTAGAAGTCACGACTGCGAAAGGCGGCGTCGGTATCTTTCAGATAACAGACCTCCATGCGCGCACCGTTATCCAAGCGCAGATAAATCTGCGAGAGGTCGCGCGGATCACGAGCCACAACTACCTTTCTACGCCGGTGCTCTCGGGCCCGCTCGTACCACTGCTCACGCACAGCAAGTTCAGATATGTACTCCAGGCCTTCACACAAAATGCCGCTTTTTGTTATAGAAGCTTCCACTTCTGGCAATAGGTTTAAACGAAGCCTTTCAAGCGGCACCGTGCGGAGATGGCCAGTTCTGTTTTTGATACCCCAGTTCCATAGGTCTAATGGGTAGGGTTCGACACCATCAGCTATCATTTGACGGTCCTTATGGTACTTGTCTAGCCGTTTGTTCCTGTTGTAATCGAGCACGCTCAACAGAATGAGTTTGCGGAATTGATCGATATCGAGCTGGGCATCTAATCGATAGTCTCTATCCCCACGCTCGCGCTTTCTGACGGCACCCGGCACCCACTTGTTCAGACGCTGGTTCGTAATGTCGAAATGTTTCTCGACAATTCCTTTTAAATCGGCCCTTCCAGGGGGCGTATTGTGGACGCGGATATTGAATGCATTAACCAGGTGATCTGCATTACCGCCTTCAAGTTCACCCCTGTCAGCCAGGATGGCTTCCGGCAGATGGTGACTGGGCCACTCCCACTCTTCGATTGGAACTCCGAATTCAGCACAAAAGCTCACCTTATCTGAAGCGGCGTTTTCCAGGGCGAGCATGGCGCCGACCCATCCACCTTCAAGGGCGACGCTGAAGCCCCCGACCAGGTGGCTGAATCTGTCAAGAACGAAGTAAACCGTCACGACAGAGGCTGCGGATAAAACGATCGAAACAGATCTGCATCCAAATTCCACGATCGTGCGGGGATTCAAGCAGGATGGTCCAGGCTTGAGGGCAAACCTCGCTGCGGAGATCTGCCGTGCGCTGATGGCCCAGCCCCGTGACATACCACTGAACAATTTGTGCCCTCATCCTTACTTCCAACCCGGCCGCCAATTCCTCCACTAATACTGGACTGTTGACGCGTCGATAATGGAGCAGCAGAAAAACGATCGCTTCTGCTCTCATTAGGCTGAACCTTTGAGTAGCTCGTCGAATCCAGTCACGCAATTCGTCGTCAGGCATCTGCAAAGCCTGAAGGATTTGTCCTTCCGTTCGAGGGCTGTGAGAGAGGTTGCGCCCGTCGCGTGTAACTCGCCTCAAATGTTTACAGTTAGACATAATTTGCTCCTGTGTTTTTGCTTGAGCGGCTGGGGCAGGTATGCCATACTTTCATCTGCGTGGTTCTTTTGAACAAACGAATCCCGCCCCGCCGTTCAGCGGGTTAAGACGATTCGACCCTGGAGGAATGGTTTCTCGGCCTGCCTCCAGGGTCAGTTGCTTTTAGGACGCCTTTCGCGGCGCCTTCTTCCGAAACTCAGCCTTAACTGCAACGGCAAAGCGTCAGTGTCGCGCTATCTTATAGACGGCGCAGCGCCCGATGTTGTAGACCGTGTAGTTTAAGGCTTTCGTATCAAGGAAAACTTTGCCGGGTGCGCTTCGTTCGCATCGCGGAATTGAATCTGCCCGCCTATAGCAGAAGATCGGAGTGGCGCGAAATCGACTGTCAAGCTCAGCACGCGCCCGGCCGAAAGCAGGGCTTGACCATCACGGGCAAAACGAACGTCACTTGGCAAGGGCTCCACCTCGAGCATCGGATAGAACGTCCCTTCATTATCTACCAATACAAGCGAAGATCTGGCGAATGATCTGAGTTGGCAGTCACCTCCGTCGTCTCGGCCGCATTTGATATTAATTCGAAGTCGCACTCTGTCAGCTAATCTTTCAACATGCTCGACTCTCCACAGTGGAACATCAGGTAGAGGTAGGGTCCGCACCATGACCCACTCGGGTTGCGACTGTGTCATCGCCAGGGCACGTAACGCTGTTAACTGTTGTCTAGCCGTTGGCGCGTGTGGGCCATTCGGCGAGTCGCGTAAATACTTCTCGAGCTGGACAATGGCGCCTTCAAGGCTTCGTTGTGCTGCCCACCAGGAATCATCGGAGGCAGTGGATTGACTTTGCGGTGTTGTCTTAGGCTTTACGGGCGCTTGATTGTTAACGCTAGCTCTCTGAGCACCCGCGGCTGAGGAGAACACGATGGTCGCTAATAGTGCGACGGTGAACTCTATAATTTTGTAGCGACGCATAGAATGCCCTCTTTATCGCTCCGCGAGCCGAGCGGTCCATTCGTTGTAATCGTTAAGGAAGACTTCGTAGCTCAGTTGCGCTTCTTGCCGGGTCGCTTTGGTGGTCACTTTTGCGCGCACCGGCCAATACTTTTTCTCTGTGTTAAGCTGCCGATCTGCTGGATTTGAACTGTTTCCAGTTCAACGCGACCAACCAACGGGTTGCGGGCTCCAGTCTTCATAATCGCTTCTTCTATTTTGGCGTTTGATGGTTTCGGAGTTGAAAACCGGCCGCAACCCCCGTCTCCAAAAAGCCCCATCACCAGCAGCGTAGTAATGGCTGCAGAGAGAATTGATCGAGACAAGTTTCTGCTAAAGCGGAACATGACTTCTACTAGTGGTTGGAAGTTCCTCTGGGGGAGAGGGTCTTGACCTATCTATTTCATTGTCAGCCGCTGCCTGCTCTGCTATTTTCCGCTCGGCAATTGAAAACCTGATACTACAAAGCCAATGAATGAAGCGGCTGTTGCTCGAGAATGATGCGCGCCGCAGGTGAGCGAGGACTTCGTTTCACCGCGGTTATTATCAAAGGCCATATAGTAGGAACAATTGTTCCTAGATGCAATGCCTACAGGCTGCCCTCCAACCGGGGAGGCAAAGCCTAATGGGAAAGGGAAGGCGGGAGCGGCCGAGGTTCTTGGGCGAGAAGCTGCGAACCATACGAGATCAACTTGGGTTGTCGCAGAATGAGATGCTCCGGCAGTTGGGGTTAGACGAGGAATTCACTCGGGCAGAGTTGTCAGCTTATGAACGTGGAGTCAGAGAACCACCGTCTCGGGTCTTACTGACATATTCAGCGGTAGCTCGCGTTTGGGTTAATGTTTTACTTGATGACGATTTGGATCTACCTGCGAAATTGCCAAGTAAGGTGATGCAGGCGGGATCGCTCAAGGTTCGGTCTAAGAAACGTGTATCAAAGCGTTCTCGCTAACATGGGAACGACTGGCCGATACCTCTAAGACACAGCGAATGCTTTTTGACGGATTGCCAGTAACGTGGGGTGAGGGACGGTCTTCAAGGCAAGCGAAGCGCGATGGACGCACCTTACTGGTTCGTCAGTTGGGCTTCCAGGGTTGGAAGCTCCACAGCCCTCCGCAACCTTACGAAATATGGATAAATCAGCTCTGCCCGGATTGCTATCTCGTACATCGTTGTCTCGAGCGTATCTCTTTCAAGGCGCCGAACGACAGCTGTGACCTGCGATGCGCCGACTGGCCGACCGGTTCTCAAGTTACGCAGTTGTGTGAACCCGATCTTGCCCTCGGTACGAAGTGGTAGTAAGGGCCTCTCACTAAAACACACCAAAGCATAGTGGTGAGATCTCGGAGCGGTCGGGTCATATCTACTGGTAACGAGGGAGTGCGGTGGTATAACGAAGTGGCTTCCATCCAGCGCCTCCGCTGCTGTCCATGCGACGATAGCGGGCGGGTCAACATCCTTTAATCTGGGAGCGGACTTTATAGGGCTAAAGACTACTTCCGGTCGCGAAGCGTGTTGCGTCAGTTCCCTGATGGAAGGTCCCACGGCGTTCCCAATTCCCCAGAGGAATAGTCCGCCGTTAGCTAAGCGCTCCTGCTCCTTGCGAAAGAGAATTTGTTCGACTGGTTCAGATGCTTCCGTCCCAAATCTTGTCCAACAAAAAAGGTCCGGTAAGACTATTCGGTTTTCGCTTTTCACGATATTCCCAGTATGCAATAATATGCATTTGTATGCAAGAGGAATCTTTCGCCCAGCAGCTGCTAGAGTTCATGAAAAGCAGGCATCTTTCTCAGGCTATAGTCGCGAAAGCTGCTAAAATAAGCCAATCGACGGTTTCGCGAGCTCTGAAGGGCCACTTCGAACGGCAAGGAAAAGCGAAAGCCAGATTATTCATTTACATGCAACAGGAATCACGAGCGGATGTCTTGCGGGGAAAGGGCAAAGACAAAGTCGTCAATGCTTTCCAAAGTATATGGGACGGCTCGGAGGAACATGCATCGGCAATAGCAAAGATAATAAATGCCTCAAAAGGGCTGCGACCCGAGAAACGATCAGGGGGTGATCGTTAATGCTCAACGACAATGCTGCGCAACTTAGGAAGCGTCTTAAAACGCTTGGTCTAAGCGATCCAGCCATCAATGCGGCCTGGCCGATGTGGTGGAGCGATGACGCTGACGCATCCTCTTCGGCTCGTGCGGAACTGCGTTATTCGATCGCTCGTAAATTGGGGTTAGATCCGCACTCCCTGCTTGAGGATGACAATGCGCCTCGATTCACTTGGAAGGAGGAGGCGCGCTTCAAACACCTCTCAGGAGAGAGCGATATAGAGAAGTGGGCCATTACGTCGTTCGGTACAGCACTGGGTGCGATACTCGTATCAGGAACTAACGTTTCGTCTGTGGTAATCGGGCAGAGTGCTGGTGAGATTCGCGCGGCGATCCTGGCTAACCAGTCGTACGTGCGCCTTGTGGACTTACTATCTGTGTGCTGGGCGATTGGGATACCGACTATTCATTTGCGTGTTTTTCCTTGGCGCCAAAAACGAATGGCTGCGATGAGTGTTAGTGTCGGAGGACGCCACGCCATACTGCTAGGCAAAGACTCATTCTATCCGGCACAAATTGCGTTCTATCTAGCGCATGAACTTGCTCATATCTCGCTCGGCCACCTGTTGAACGAAAGCGTAATAGTCGATCTGGAATCTTACCCCAATCCCGATCCCCCAGCGTCTCGACCAGATCCAGAAGAAGTTGCAGCCGATGAATTTGCTCTTGAACTACTAACCGGAGATCCGCAGCCAGTAATACTGCCGGTTGCCGCCGGAGGGGGAGCCCAAAGCCTTGCCCGGGCAGCCCTAGGGGCCGCTGCGGAGCTCCGTATTGAACCCGGCACGTTGGCTATGTGCTTTGGATACTCGTCAGGTGACTGGGCAACCGCTATTGCTTCATTGCGATACATTTATTCATCGGCAAAACCGGTATGGCAAGAAGTCAACAATATTGCCATGCGACAACTCTCTCTCTCGAGCCTGCCGGATGACACTCTCTCATATCTAAGAAACGTGCTGGGCGAGCCGGCTTAATCATGGAAGCCGTAATAGACAATGACATACTTTTCAAGGGCGCGTGCTATGGCTTGCTGGAAGAACTGCTTCCGGCCGACGGCTCAATTACAGGCCCGCTTGGCATACTCGGTGCGGCGCGATATGTCGTAGCCAAGAAAATCCAGAAGAGCGCGCTCAGAACGAACGCAACAACTGCAATCAAGGAACTCGAGGCTTTTTTGGAACGAGCTGAGACCGTGGAACCGACCGAGAATGAACAGCTCATGGCAGCCGATTTCGAACTCGCAGCTCAACGGACAGCAGTCGCACTGGATAGTGGCGAAAGCCAGTTGTGCGCCGTCGTTATCGCTCGCGCATTACCTTTGTTGCTGACCGGTGATAAGAGGGCTATCAAAGCAATCGAGCGATTGCTGGATGTCGATCCCAGGCTGCAGTTCTTATGTGGAAAGATCAAGTGCCTCGAGCAATTGGTTCTTCGCTCGTTATCCGAGGAGAATCATTCTCGTCTTCGAGCCGCAGTCTGCGGGGAACCGGATGTCGATAAGGCTCTTGCGATCTGCTTTAGTTGCAAAAATGAAGCAGCTACTCTAGAAGGAATCTCTGAGGGTTTGCGTAGCTACATCAATGACCTTAGGTCCGGCGCTCCTCAAGTGCTGGCGGCTTAACGGCGGCGATTTCGAACGTATACAGCGTAAGGTTTCACAATATCAGCAACGAGACCGATATGGACAGACTTTTCGGGTGCTGAAGCATCTGGCTCTGCTACTTCCAGACAAGCTTTGTCTACGCGACCGCTGATGTATTTGCTTCCTGGTGCACCCATACTATTGCCCAATGCGACTTTTGTACTTTCAAGAGGGAGCTCAAACTCTTCTTTACGAAGGTCGGTGATAGCTAATGCGTAACGAGAGCCAAGTACATTAATGGAATCTGGTATCTCCTGCCAATCTATTCCGTCTACCGAAAACTCGTCCGCTCGCAACGGTTCCGCGAAGTGGGTAGACACCATTGGCTGCATGCAAAGGTATATCTTGGAACCGCGGCGCTCATAATCTCTGGCAAAGGGTTGGACCATGGTTTGCGGGTGACAAGTACTGCCGCCATAACCCCAGAACGCAAACCCAGCTTCCTCGATTTCTCGCGTTTTACGCTCAATAATGTCGTCAAGGCTTTCCCTGGCATGCGTGCCTACCTTCATGTAGAGCAGACCCTGCCCAGGCTTGATTATTTCAGACATTACGTTGCCTCCAACAGATCAAAAGCATACTCGTCTTCATGCGCTTTGCCATAATCCAAGCGCTTTCTTTCCCGCACGTACTTCACTCGCGGTGGGTTCTCTCGTCCATAAAAGTTCGCCAGTCTTCCTGGGTCTGAAATGGCAGAGCTCTTTACCGTGCGTTCGGTCGATGATAGCGACTTGAAGATCAGATTGCATGACCTGAGGTTCGGTGCGTCATCTAAGTGATAAGAATGTAACCGTGGCATCATCTTTTGAATGTAGAAACCCGACGAGACGGCATACGTCTGTACGTTTGCGAGAACCTGTTTAGGCCACTGCAGCTCTAAGTCATCGGCGATGACTACCATGCCTTCCCCACTATATCCCGTAGCTTCCATTCCACGTTGCACGAACACCTTGACACTCTCTCCCTCGTTGCTCGCACCCCAAGGTGGATTTGTATAAAAGCAGTCGAAGTTCGTCGGCCCAGGGAAAGCATCCAAACAGTTGTACAGTTCTGAGCGTAGAGTACCGAGTTGCTCCCTATCGGCGAACCGCGTAACCGCACTGCAGATGCGCTCGTCGAAATCGTAGACCACGATTTCGGAAGGTCCGTAGTCAATAATGCCTCGTTTGTGCAAATAGGCAACGCAGATACTAATGGCATCTCCATCACCGACGAACGCAAGGCGCTTCCCATCGGCCCATCGTGCCACGAGCTCGCTTTGCAATACCATATCTCCGGTTTTCATGTAGATCTGGTCGAACTCTCTCAACGGGCGTGGTCGGTTTTGAACGACGTCCGAGATGGCATTGATCGCTAACCTGAGATCGATTTCTTTTGGTTCCGCCATAACGATTTAATTTATCTTACCAACGTCTTATTGGCAGCGCCTGCCCACATGGCTGGCTCGGCACCTGACTCGGTGAAGGTAAGACCTTCACATGCGCAGCATAGTTTCCCTCTACCAAATGTCTACTATCCTCGCCGCGTTCACCGAAGTCTCTTGTCGAGCTCGCTAAACAAGCCTGCTGTTTTCCACAACGATCTGTTCCCCACTACGTAAATGGCCTCCTTCGCGCGGGTGACAGCTACGTTAAGTAGGTTCGGTCGTCCGCCAGCCCAACCCCGAGCACCTGTCTGTGCCGGAAGAGGTGCGCCTAGTACAAGAATAATAGCTTCGGCTTCGCGGCCCTGCACAGTATGCACCGTGCCAATTCGCTCATTTGTCCAACGCCAGTCGTCCCCAACAATCCAGCCTTCAAGCACTCCACTATTAATGACGATGTCTCGAAGGCGTTCAGCTACGATCACGAAAGGTGAGATGATATAGAGATCGGGTTCGGAGCCGGCCTGTGCGAGTTGACGGAGAATCCGTAGCACTTCGTCGCCTTCCTCTCTACACCACTTGTCTTCGCCACTCCCTTCGACATGAATCCAGGTGGAAGGACCAAGCACGTCTTGTATCGCAGACGGTCTGGGATCTTTTGCAAAGACCATTAGTCCAGAATAGGCGATCGCGTTTGAGACGTTAAACATTGGCGCCGAACACCGTCGATGCACGAGTAAAGGCACGCCCACACTCCGGCTTCCCGCAGTTGTCGGAAACTCGCTGATATATGTTGAAGCAGCATCAGCTAATGTTTGTACCGAAGCCGCCGGCGCCCCGTAGTGATCTGGATCCACGCCGAACTGTAGGCAAATAGCGTTAGCCAACCTGTCGGGGAGCGAGACAACTGGTTCTATTTGCAATGGGTCGCCAACAGCGACAGCGCGTCGACTTCGCAGAAGCGCGCCAACAGCAGCTTGCGGTAGCGCTTGTCCAGCTTCATCTACAAACAGCCATCCGAGACTCTCGAGTGGAAGTTTGCCCAACATTCGGTTAACTGAAGCGAACGTCGTTGAGACCAGCGGCACGACGAGAAAGAGTGACGCCCACAAGTCCGGCAGGAGGGCCTGCTTCGCGGCATTGGGCAGCGTTTGCGTCGTGAATACGTTCATTAGTGCACCGATATTGTGACGCAAAGGCTTTGCAGCAGCGTCAATAAATGCTCGGTGAAGGGCGATCGCAGAAATGAAGACCTCATCGCGAAGGCGTTGCGCATCCGCAGTAAACCATGGCGTCGTTTGGTGCCGCTTTCCGTGGTCGACGGCGAAGAATTCACAGCCAGCAAGAATTATCCCTCGCCTCTCCGCATCAGCGAGCCGCTTCTTCGTTTGTTCGTGTTCTGTTCGAGCTATCCGCCAATCGGATTCCGCATTCTGCTGGTGCAGCAACGCTCTTCGGAGCTCAGCCCACATTCGCGCCCTCCGGGTGCGGAACAACCGCGCCCAGAAGCCCGGCCTCGACAAGTCATGTGCGGTCAGCTGTTGATCGGCGTCTTCTAACTCAGACTCTACTGTGGCTCTCTCCTCCTGCCCAAAGCCAGCCTCGGCATGGAGCTTTCGCACCTTTGCTGCAGCACTATCAAACTTGGTCTCGGCGCTGACTTCCGCTTGGGCCAAATTAGGAACTCGCGCTAAGTCGGTTCGGAGCTTCTCTAAGGACTCTTGCGATTGGCGGCTTTTCTTTAGAGTATTTAGAAATCGCTTACGTGCTGTTCCCCATCGGGCCAAGGCTTCCTGATGAGTCGAAGGCGGCTGTTCGGCTTCAACAATGTGAGGTGTATGCTGCTCTACACGCCCAGTCTTTGGGTCGGTCATCTTCACCGCTGGCGGCGCGCCCGCGGCCACGCGCAGGTAACTACTGAGTCCGCTCTCGTTATCCCACCAGAAAGTTTGTTTGAACCGGCTACGGTTCTGCATGTTCCCTAGAACTGCGGCGATCACCCCCCATGTTTCGGTCTGATGTAGCGCGTCGGACAAGCTTTTGAAATAGCGCAGTTCCGGTGCATCGTTTGCGATAGCGGTTAGCCCGGGCAGCTCCGCGCTAACATTTTCCACGGCTTTATTGTTCGAGGATGCCACTACCATTTCGAACCCACGCAGTGAGGCGTCCAACTGGTATAGATGAAGCCAACTATTACTAACACGGAGCTGCTGTCCTGAATGATTGAAGGCCAACTCCGGATCATCGAACTTGGCCATAGCCTCTGCCCGGTCAGCCACAACACCGGCGACCAAGTCTCGAAGCAGGGTCGTCTTTCCAGTCCCCGGCGGCCCGTTGATGCCTAGCAAGCCCCCGTCTCTCGTTTCGCTGAATGCCAGGTTGACAGCTGCTTGCTGAAGTAGCACGAGTGGATATCGATCCCGTCCAGGCCAGCGGGCCAGGGGCGTAAGTGCGGGGCTCACAGCGTCCGCCAGAGCAGTCTCGTCGCGGAGCAAATCCTTGCTGTTGTGCGCAGGCTCGACGCCGAGATACCGTCGTAAGTTGTGCGGTGCTTCGTTCTTGGAAAACAATTGTCGAGCGATAGCGAGGTCCGCTAGGAAAAAGCTATTAAGCAACAGCAATTCTGGTGGGTTAGGATCTTTGTAATATGTATAGGAGCGAATCGCAAAGTCGGGCGGTTCGATCCAGTCCCCAGGTATTCCAAGCTCATCGACGAGTTCCTCGTAAGCCCTGAACAGTGCAGCTGCTGTGAGAGGACGACTTTCGACTTCCTCCTCTCCCGCAGCGCTGCGGGTAAGGCACCTCTCTATTTGCTCCACCAACTGTGATTCAACATCTGACCATCGAGCCAAGTCTGCCAACTCTCCCTTTAACGCGGTTATGACACCCCATCCGAAACTGGAAATACCGATCGCCGGCGACTTAACAAGATGCCCTTGACTGTTAACCACGACGATGGCTAGCGCAGCCTTGGTACCTCGGGCGCTTGGCATCTCTGGACGAGTATCACCATATCGTTCAAGGAGCAGCGCCACTGCTGGCTCCATCTTTATTGAGCCGAGAACGATCTGGTAGTAGAGGCGTTGATTTTGACGCGATCTCTCGCCTCGGTCCCATGGCGGCTTCGGTCCGCTCAATTGGGCAACGCGTGCGGGGCCGCTACCCAAATCCTCCGGCCGGCGATAGGTCTGCGGCGACAAAACTTCCAATGCAATCCATGACGACAGAATGTTTTCCGGACGGTTGGTCTCAGGCGGCAAAGTCTGCGGCAATGCCTTTCTTACCTCAGCGCGTAAGGTTTCACTTGTACTGTGGGTCCTGGCAGATGGTTGTTGAAAGTGGATTGATTCCTGAGCCCCGCCTGATTGGGCGACCGACTGCTGTGGAGGCGACGGAAACACCGGTGGTTTCCTAGAAACGCGTCCTTGAGAATTTGCATTAGCACCGGATGCGATGAGGCGATCGTTGACCCGCTTCCGCAACCTTGCCGCACGCTCTGTCTTCCGATGTGCTAACTCCCCTTGTAAGGTCTCAAGAAGGGAGACGCTGATATGCTGCTCATTCAACAGCGCCTCTAATTCTTGAATTGAGGAGTGAAAAAATTTCCGAGGCATGCTTTCAGCTCTGAAACACCCTACGCGTGATATTGAATGCCCGCGTAACTTTGGCTTGAGTTACCGTTCGCAGTATTAAGCATTCGCTATGAAATTGAATCTTAATTGACTGACGCTGTACGTACCGATGCGGCAATGCCCCCTTGCACTTATTGGCGCAATGCGCGCTCTAACCGGCCGTGATAACGCTGGTATGGTCGGTAACTACGACGTTGTACTCCTGCCGCTGAACTTACAGATGTACCAGGCTACAATATTGAAGGAGCTTGGTCCCGACGTTGCGATTCGTCTTGAAGCAAGTGACAGAAGAACAAAGAGGAAATTGAGCACCAGCTTATGCATAACCAAGAGACCTCCTGAGTTGAGGATGGAAGCCAGACAAGAAACAGCAGGCCTTATATCACTAATGTGAATTACAAACAATCGTTCACATATCGGATGAGGGGCCCGAATCTACGGATGGTCACCTAGCTATAAGCGACGGCGATCGCGCTCCGGTGAAGGACCTTTGACACTGCGAAACGGGGCAATATAATGCTCGACAATCAGATGGTTGCAGAATGTAGCCACTCAGGTGGTTGGGCGGGTTCGGACACTGACCGCTTATCACGATCTAAACGATTTTGAAAACGAAACGAGTGGATCCGCCTGGGATCTTGTCGCACGTAACCGCTCTTTCATCACCGCCTCTTAGGGTTCTTCGGGCTACCATCCAAACACTGCCTTACTTTTTTCAGCTTTACTGTGTGTATTAACGTAGCTCCGGATTTGAGGCTCAAGACTACTCGAGTCGGCAGGTGCGCAATGATGTTCAATTCTCAATATTGTCGGGTCATCTCGCGCCCTGCGCCGAATTAAATTGTTTTTGAAACCGCCCAACCTCTGAGTTGTTCGAGACGTCGTCTCAGCCTCGCGCCAAATAATTGAAGTTGGGCGATTGTCGAACTATGAATTGGTTGATTGGTACATCCGGAAACGTTTCATACCGTCGGTTGGCTTGTGGAAGTCGACCAAACGTCTTTTGAAACAAACCCAAGAGACCAGCTTCGACCGTCTTAGGCCAGTCGACAAGATCGGAATGAACGATCTGAGAATATCGATATGCAAGCTGAGTAGTGTCTAAATGCTGCAATAAGAGATCGTTTCTTTGGTAGGTTAAGTGGGCGCACAAGCGATCATCCAACCAACCGCTTCCTACGTATATTGCGGAATTCCAGCGCTGCTTTGACCATTCGGGAGAAGCGTAACTGAAAGTATGATTTTTCGAATAGATGCAGTAGACGCCTCTTTCGTGAGGCACAGTTCCGCGTATGAAATTCGTCTGGCGAGGAGAGAAGGTCAGCTCGCGCGACCAATTGATTTGGACGCGCCAGATGGTACGCCGCGATGTCGATTCATCATAGATATGCATTGCCAGATCTTTTACGGTTAGGCACGTCGAGATTGCTTCACGCTGCAGCGGCGACATGGCCGAATTCGTAAATCCGATTCTCCACTGTTGAAATTTCCACATCCTCAAGCGCGGCCAGGGAGCCTGATACTAATTCAAGAGCAGGCCCGCCGTGTAGGCTACGCAATAACTCGGCGATTGCGAACGACGCTGCTGTAAGACCGACGAATGGAACCCCGACCGTGCGCGATGCGAGTTGTGCAAGTCCGCACTCGTCTAACCCCGGGTGTTTCGATGGCTCATATGCCGGCATCTGCAATACGTCGGCTGCATTTGTAACAACATCGCCCGACCAGAGCCGACCAGCACTCAGCGAGCTTGGGAAGGCATGTAGGAAAAAATTACGAAACGCCTGGGGGCCGGCGCCTAATCCGGTCTCCACAACCAGGCCGAAGCCCGCTTGCTCAAGCGCCGCACGCGCCAACGAATTATCCACTCCGAACAGAGCGACGTTCGGTTCATGGGGCGCCCTGCGAGTCCACTTTCCAAAGCGCTGCTCAATAATAGTTGTATGGAAGCCTTTTTGCTCGAGCCAGGCTGCGATAGCGCGCGTTTTCATCAGACCAACCATCGTTGAGTCGGTTAGCAACGACGTGCTCTCGTTCGATTTCGCGACTCGGTCATCGTCCTGAAGCATTAGGTCAAGTGTACTTGGGTCATAAGGCAAACACGCAAGGAGCCAAAGATATGCCTGACCAAGATTGCCGAGACCGATAAGCCAGAGCCTCGAAGGAAGATAAACAATCTGAGGCTCAGTCGAGTCAGGCATCAACCAGGGCGCGGTGGGACTCCAAAGAGACATGCCGGCATCGCGGTGGCCTGCCATTGGATGGTCTCC
>Ga0190270_10000170_pt1 | contig 29282 bp, 15 predicted proteins | sample Popmic320T_FD_133748 | JGI IMG/M metagenome (GOLD analysis project Ga0190270, IMG submission 133748) | Populus adjacent soil microbial communities from riparian zone of Weber River, Utah, USA - 320 T | ecosystem: Environmental > Terrestrial > Soil > Riparian zone | place: USA: Utah | collected...
GACGGCGGCAACGGCAACGACACGCTCCGGGGTGGGGACGGCAACGACCTCCTCCTCGGCGGCGGTGGTAATGACACTCTTGAGGGCGGCAACGATAACGATACGCTCAGTGGCGGGGGAGGCACCGACACTCTCCGCGGTGAGAGCGGCGACGACACGCTGACGGGCGGGTCGGGCCCCGACAGCTTCGACGGCGGGCCCGGCAACGACACGGTGACTGACTTCCACGCCGGCCAGGACACCAAAGTGGACGTCATTGAAGTGGGCTCGCTCTTCCCAGGGCTCAGGGGAGGTGAGCGGTTTGGCTACCTCGCCTCAGTACGTCCTGGGAGGCACAGCCCATTCCCAGACGTTGTGAGATTTGCACATCTCAGAAAGGGTGTAACGGTCGGCTATAGATAGGTTAGATCCGGCGGTCGTCGTTTAACGACTTCAAGGCGGCCGCCGGCTGCCACTCCCTGTGCTGGTAAGCGCCGAAGTCTTCGATAACGGCGAAGCGCCGCCGCTCGTAGAACTCTTTGGCGTCATCGATTAGCAAGACGGTCGCATGCTAAAGGCCTCTCAGGTCTTGCTAAATCATCAAGCTTCAAACGTATTCGACGAGTGGGCGACCATGTTGTGCGCGTCGCATCGCGTGAGCATGTGCTCCAGGTTAAGCGGATCACTGCTCGGCCTGAAGACTTAACGGATACCGGAGCGTTGCTGGCGTATCACCCTGGAAAATGACGGAGGCGCAGGCGAGTTGCTGTACGATATTGAAGTTGTGGTAATTTCTGGCTCGCAACGACCAGACACAATTCGTGATCGATTGAGGAGAAGCGATGGCCGCGAGTTTGACCGAAGAAGAATTTTCCAAACATGTAAACACGATCTTTAGCCTCAACCTCGGTGCGGAGAGTCAGGTCGATTTGGAGCTGGTCGAGGTGAAAGGCTACATGAATAAACCGGGCGAAGCGGAAGGGATGGAGCGGTTTTCACTTTTTTTCAAGGGACCGGGAAAACCTCTTCTGCCGCAAAGCACTTATTCATTCTCAAATGAAGGAATGGGCAAAATCGATCTCTTCCTGGTGCCGATCGGTCCGGACGGCGATGGAATTCGTTACGAGGCGGTGTTTAATTACTTCAAGTAACTATCCGCAGATTACGCAGATTAGGTTTAGAACAATTAAGAGGGTCGTCTTAAGTGCTGAGTGCTAAGTCTGGTGCCGTCAGTGCGTCTAAACTATAAAATGAAATCTGCGTAATCTGCGGATAGGTTTTATTGAACAGGCGGTCTGTACTCCATATGTTTGTACGCGCCGAGGTCATCGATGACTACAAACCCCAGTCGCTCGTAGAAACGTTGAGCGTCGTTGTTGAGGACGAAGACCATGTGACGCAGCAGCTTTCCGCGGCTTGCCGCTTCCTTCATCAAACGTTTGAGTAACAATGTGCCAGCGCCGCGCCTTTGAAATTGCGGCAGCAGCGTGATGTCCAACAGTCGAATCTGTTCGTCGTCTTCACCTACCCAGATTCGTCCCGCCGGTTGATCGTCGATCAGGATCAGTTCATATCGTGCCTCCGGGAAACGCGCGTCATACTCGCGCCGCTGCAAATCAAATTGCCAACGCACGAATACTTCCCTTTGCCCCTCTTGCCATTCCGCCTGGTCCAACTCTTCGGCGCGCGTGCTGGCGTAGACTCCCAGCAAAAAGGGATCGTCGTCTTTCGTTACCGGTCGCAGCGCTAGATTCAAATGGTCTTCAGTCATTGAGCGGTGAGTATAACCAAGAGAACGGCAGAAAGCAGAAGGCAGGAGGCAGGAGGCAGAAGGCAGAAGGCAGAAAGCATTGAGTTGAAAGCGCAGCTTTCGACCGGCGGCTTGCCGCATTCCGTGCGGTAAGGCTCTGCCAGGCTCTGCCTTACCGGATGCGATATTTCCAATGCTGAGGCTATGCCTCTGTCACGCCTTGCCGAGGCGTAGCCTCGAAACCAAATGACGCCAACGGAAAAGGCAGAGCCTTTCCGCACGGAGGGCGACAAAGCCGCGAAGAGCCTTCTGCTTACCGCTTACTGCTTACTGCTTACTGCTTACTGTATGTGATTGAAGACAGCTTCGTAGATGGTCTTGCCGTCATCGGTCTTCCGGCTGGTCAGGAACAGATCAAACTCTCCCAGCGCCGGATGGCTCATCTTGTGAATGGAAGTAAACTGCGGCAATTTCTCAGTCGCACTGAAGGTCAGCGAAAAGGATTCAGTTAGGCGTGTGCTCTTGGTTGCGAGTTGCGTTTCCCTTTTCACTCTGTAATCACTGACCCTGACGAGTCTCAGGGTAATCATCTCACCGCGAGCGTTCGGGATCTGGAAAATGTCCCCGACATACGGAGTGAAAGTGGACGATCTGAAATGAATGCTCTCTTTTTCTTGTGCCTCCAGGGGAATCGGGAAGTCGGCGCTATCGCCTCCTGTCTTCATTCCGCTTCTCGTGTGTTGTTGACCAAGGAGACCCTGAGCGCTGACGATAGCGAGACCGGCGGCCAGAGTGGTCATAGTGGCAGACTTCAAAAAGTTGCGTCGGGCGATGGACATAGTTTTGCTCCTCCTCAAGAAACCAACGGTGGGAGTTGAATTGTAAATTGAGATTCAGGTGAGAACAGGTTCCCCGGAGCCTGCGGGCGCACAGTGTATTGTAGTTTTTCTTTGAGCGCTACTGGAAAAGCTGCCAGACGACCGGCGACCGATGACCGACGGAAGACGACCGGTGACCGGTGACCGACGACGGACGAGGGACATGTCATGGGGCAGTAGCCCGACCATCTGTCGTCGGTCATCCGTCGCCCGTCGCGGGCTCCGCAGGTATACAAGAATTCTTGCTTGTATTTTTTGCGAGTTGCGTTTAGAATCCCCGCGCTTCAGATTTCAACAAGCTCTTCAAATTTCCAAACGGCGCATTTCTTTCTTCTCAAGCGGGATCCACCAGGGCGGGCCGGCGCCGGTAATCACGGGTAAAGCCAAGTTAACGCTCAGACTCTTGCGGCTGGACCTTGTCAGCTTCGCCACCCAGTAAGGCGATCTCGCAAAGGGCAATCTTTAGGTCGATTGAAAATTCAGGATTCCCAACTTACTCCAGGGAGTAAAAATCATGGCAGAACCATTTCTATCTGAAATCAGAATCATGAGCTTCGTTTTCGCGCCGAAAGGCTGGGCGTTGTGCAACGGCCAACTTCTCCCTATCAACCAGAACCAAGCGCTCTTTAGTTTGCTGGGCACGACGTTCGGCGGCGACGGTCGCGTCAACTTCGCGCTGCCCGACCTGCGCGGTCGCACGCCGATACACGTCGGCAGTGGTCACACACTCGGCGAAAAGGGCGGCGAGCAGGCGCATACGCTGTCGATTGCGGAGTTGCCCACACACACCCATGTCTTAAGTGCCTCATCAACGGATGGCAACGCCCCCGTGCCGTTTGGACCGTCCGGCAACGTCCTGGCGCGAACAGTTAACAATGTCTACAACAATCCGACCAGCTTGGTGGCATTAAATGCAGGAACCGTGGTTAACACAGGCGGCAGCCAGGCGCACCTGAACATGCAGCCATTCCTGACGCTCAGTTTCTGTATCGCGCTTCAAGGCATTTTCCCATCGCCGAACTAAGGAGAAACTTTCATGGCACAGCCATATGTTGGTGAAATCAGAATGTTCGCGGGCAACTTTGCTCCAGCGGGGTGGATGTTTTGTGAGGGTCAGTTGCTTCCTATCTCCGAGAACGAGACCCTGTTTCAGTTAATCGGCACGACCTACGGCGGCGACGGCGAGTCAACCTTCGCGTTACCGGATCTTCGTGGCCGGATCCCAATTCATCAGGGGAATGGGTTCATTCTGGCCGAGACAGGCGGGGCCGAGGAGATTACGCTCACGGTCAGCCAAATTCCGGCCCACTCGCACCCAATGCTTGCTACTTCTTCCGCCGGGATTGAACCTAATCCCGCGGGTAAGGTCACAGGCGAGGTGACAACAGGTGACATTTACCTTGATGACAATCCGAACACGAACATGGCCGCCCAGGCGATTAGCCCTGTCGGAGGCAGTCAACCGCATACCAATTTTCAGCCGTACCTATGCGTTGACTTTATCATTTCGCTGTTCGGGATCTTCCCGTCGCCAACATGATTTTGTCTTGTGGGAAGGAAAGCAAAGATACTTGATCTTTCTAGCAGACTAAGGAGAATTGTCATGGCCGATCCATTCGTTGCTGAAATCAGAATTTTTCCCTTCAACTTCGCCCCAAAGGGTTGGGCCTGGTGTGACGGGCAATTGTTGCCGCTATCGCAGAATACGGCGCTGTTTTCGCTCCTGGGCACAACCTACGGCGGTAACGGCAAGTCAAATTTCGCCTTGCCGGATCTACAGGGCCGTGCACCAATGCATCCAGGACAGGGCCCAGGATTGTCGCTCCATGACTTGGGAGAGACTGGTGGGAGTGAGACAGTCACGCTGCTTGAGTCGGAGATACCAGCGCATTCGCACCAGTTACGCGCCAACAACGCCTTGGGGGATACGCCAGTTCCCGCCGGCCATACGCTGGCTCGCGCTACCTATAATCTCTATCAGCAAACCGTGAACGCGAACCTCGTCGCCATGGCCCCGGAAGCTTTGCCACCAGCGGGCGGCGACCAGCCGCACAACAACATGATGCCGTATTTGACGTTCTATTTTTGCATCGCGCTGCAAGGCGTCTTCCCGCCGCGAACTTAGTGAGCAGTGGGCGGTGAGCAGAACCAGAAGGCACTAAGCAAGACAAAATAGTTGACACTTAGACGGGGCGAGTCCGATATTGGACTCGCCCTTTCGTATCTCGGCCGGAAGCGACTCAATATTCGCAGATTAATCAGATTAAACCGATTGTTTATGAGCCGGATCAGCGACCATCCGCTTCTCTGATTTGAGCAGAATCTGCGTAATCTGAGGATCCTTCAGTTGAGTTCCCCTAGAGGTTTGTTAGTTCTCGATTAGATGTGTTAATTGTCTTTCCTCCCCGACGGTATCAATCCCATTGTTAACCCTGACCGCGAGAGTAATAAAGCTGAAGCTCATAAGAGATTTTTTGTTGAAACAGACTATGAAACCATTTTTTGCCATCTTGCTTTTAGTGATTGGAGTGTGTGTCGCCTGCGCTTCCCGATCGACGAGCTCCCAGACACCAGAGAACAATCCTTCTGTCCCAGTGGCGTCCCCATCTCAGACAGCCAATGTCGCCGTTACGGACAAAGAGCCCTGTAGTCTCAACCTGGACCAGGCTCCAGTCATCAACGGTCTCAGACTTGGAATAACAGTGGACCAGGTGCTGGCATTGTTTCCCGGAAGTAGTGAGGATGCTGAACTCCGCTCCATCTTAGACAAGCCGGCCAACCAACTGGGAGTGTCCAGCTTTGTTATCAGAACGAATAAATTAGGATCAATAGAGAGATTCGCAGGAATAAGCCAAATCACCTTTACCCTTCTGGACGGCCGTGTTTCGAGGCTTCACGTTGGCTACAACGGCCCGGAATATTCCCACGTTGACAAGTTCGTTGCGAAGTTTACCGAGGGAACGAATCTTTCCGCAGCCGACGTCTGGGAACCGTATGTAGGGCTGGACACGCAAATGAAGACTCTCAAGTGTAATGACTTTGAGGTCCAGATTTTTGCGGGCGGCAAGGGCGGTAATCTCAATTACGTGCTTGTGCGTGATTTAATAGCAGACAAAACGATTAAGGACCGTAGGGTTAAAGCGAGTCAGAAAGCCTCACCGTAGAGAGCTGGAGCCGCAGTTGGCAGAATTCCAGCGAGCGGCCGCAAGCTGCAGGCGGACGGTTCCAACCTAAAATCAATACAGGCTTGTTATTTTTCGGTTGCCTGTGTTAATTTTTCCACCTAAACGCGGAAGAGCGTTAGCCGCCGAGCGACTTACAGCGGCTCACTGACATTCCTCTTTTTTCAGCAAGATTGAACTTGTGAAGCTTGGATACGCTTCAAATTATAGTTTGGCAATACTCTGTTCTCGCGCAGCCCTTTAACGATTGTTCGCATTTTTAACTGAATTGGTGTCTTCCCCTGAGTCAATTTCGCGTGCCCTGGTGCAGTTTCCCGACCGGCAATACAAAGTAATCATTCTCAAATCCCACAGCCTATTCCGGCGCTCACTTCGCTATTCCTTTAAGGAGAGTCCATGAACCGATCAATCATTACCACCCCCACTAACAAGAGAGTCTTCGGTGCTTGTTTGCTCTCCTTCATGATACTGATTGCGCCGATCGCTTCGGTCGGTGCGGCCACGCTGCGCGCCACAACACCGCCCGCGAACAAGCAGCTCTCTGCAAATGAGAAAATGGAGGCTGCTCTATTTGAGCCGGCGCCCGTTGGCCCGCCGGTCCCTTCTGTCACGGCCACCAAGACGGATTCATTTCCGGTGCATCCCGGCGGCAAGGCCCAACCGGGCGATCAAATCACTTACGACATCGGTATTACTAACGCCGGCACAGACGCCACTAACGCAACCTACACCGACACGATTGATCCAAACACGACCCTCGTCCCGGGCTCCTTGAAAGTTTCCCCGGTTGCGGCAGCCGATAGTTATGTGGCAGAGAAAGACGTTGCCCTGAGCGTTGCAGCGGGGACGGGCGTGCTTGTCAACGACTTCGGCACACCTGCGCCTACCGTGGGGGGAATTACCAACCCAGTTTGCGTTGACAACACAGCCCCTTTTACTTGCACCACAACCGGAGGCGGTACCGTTGTCATGGAGGCCGATGGCAGCTTCTTGTACACGCCCTTAGTTGGTTTTACAGGCACCGACACTTTTACCTACACGGCAACCAACTCCGCTGCCGGCGGCCTGGCGCCAGACGACACGGCTGTGGTGACGATAGAAGTAGACGCCCGTCCCACAGTGACAACCACGACTCCCGCTGATACTGCGACCGGCGTTGTGACTACCGCCAATATCGTGATCAATTTCAGTGAGTCGGTCACAGCTTCGACCAGTTCGTTCACGATCAATTGCCCGGCGCCTGGCAACGCGCAAGCCTTCACCGTGACCGGTTCAGGCACCAGCACGATCACGCTCGACCCCACAGGAAATCTACCCGCCGGCACAACCTGTACAGTAACGGTCATCGCTAGTCAGATTTCAGACGTGGACTCGAACGACCCGCCAGATCTCATGTCTGCTGACTATGTATTCAGTTTCACGACAGATGCAGCCCCCACAGTGACTAACACGACCCCGGTCAACGGCGCTTCGAGCGTGCCGACTGATTCGAACATCGTGGTCACTTTCAGTGAGGCGGTGACCGCCTCGGGCACTGCTTTCACAATTGAGTGTCCAGCCCCCGGAAACGCGCAAGCCTACTCAGTAAGTGGATCGGGAACGAACACGATCACGGTCAACCCGACATCAAATCTGCCGAACGCGACGCTCTGCACGGTGACAGTTTTAGCCGCACAAGTTGCCGATACCGACACGAACGATCCGCCTGACAACATGGCGGCGAATTTCGTTTTCAGCTTTACGACAGACGGAGCGCCCGCCGTAACGACGACTGTGCCCACCGACACGGCTACAGGTGTGGCTATTAGCTCGAATATCACGATCAACTTCAACGAAGCGGTTAATGCCACGATCGCTTCTTTCAGTCTGGAATGTCCGGTAGGGTCACCCAAAACCTTTACCGTAACCGGCTCCGGAACCAGTCAAATCGTCCTCGACCCAACCGTCGATCTGCCCATTGGGACAGCGTGTCGAGTGACCGTAATCGCCAGCCAGATTAGTGACACTGACACCGCCGATCCACCGGACAACATGGTGGCGAACTACGTCTTCAATTTCACTACCGACTTCGCGCCTAGCGTGACCGCCACCACTCCAATCAATGGCGCCACGCAGGTAGCTAATAACACCGACGTGACGGTCACTTTCAGTGAGCCGGTGAATGTCAGCGGTGCCTGGTTCTCGATCGTATGCGGAACCAGCGGCACGCACGACACCACCAATTCGACGGTTGGCGGTGGCCCGAGCACTTTCACGATTAATCCGACCGACTTCGCCAATGGTGAGAGCTGCACGGCCACGATCTTTGCGGCTCAGGTGAGTGATCAGGATACGAACGATCCGCCTGACAACATGGCAGCGAATTTTGTCTTCAGCTTCACGGTTGATAATCCCCCAAGCGTGTCTTCGACCACGCCGATTAATGGCGCCACGGGCGTAGCCGCTAATACGAACTTAACCGTTACCTTCTCTGAAACCGTGAATGTAACCGGGAACTGGTTCCAAATCGTATGCGGGACGCAGACCAAGAACCCGGGGGACACCGTAGTTACGGGTGGGCCGACGACGTTCACGATAAACCCAAACACAGATCTGCTGGCCGGCAACATCTGCAGCGTGACCGTTTTTGCCGCGCAGGTCACCGACCAGGACAGTGGAGATCCGCCCGATAATATGACGGCGAACCATGTCTTCAGCTTCAGCGTTCCACCCTTGGCGGTGAACGACGCATATGCTCCATCAATTCTTGGAAATGTCGGCGTCAACACCGACAACAGCACCGAGTTCTCAGTGCTCGCTAACGACACGCCAACCAGCGGAGTCACGATCAACCAGTCAGGAACATCGACACAGGGCGGCGCCGTTGTAGTTGCGGCAGACGGCAAATTCAGTTACATACCGCCGGCCGGTTATGAGGGTCCGGACAGTTTCACCTACACGATCAGCAATGCTTCGGGCACGTCTAACTCAGCAACAGTTAGCTTCACCGTCGCCGGCATGATCTGGTTCATCAATGCGGCTGCTGGTCCCGGCGATGGCCGTCTGGCGACGCCATTCAACTCGGTTGCCTCGTTCCAGGCGGTCAACGACAATGGCGGCGGAACTCACCCGGGCAACGGCGACAACATTTTCATTTATGAGAACGCATCGAGCTACACCGGTCCGATCACGCTGCTCAGCAATCAAAAACTAATCGGCCAGGATGCGACGGCGACACTCGCCGCGATCGCGGGCGTGTCCGTGCCTGCGGATTCTTTCCCGCTGCCGGCGATGAACACCGGCGCACCTGCCACTACGCTGAGTGTCTCTTCCGCCGGCGTGAATGTAGTGAACCTGAACGGCGCTGGCACCGGCAACACCGTGCGCGGTCTTACGCTTACCACCGGTTCGGCAACGACCAAAGGTATCAGTGGCACAACCTTCGGCACGCTCACTACTGCGGATCTGATCATCAGCGGCAGCGGCCCAGCAATTGATCTGACCACCGGGACTTTAAGCGGCAGCTTTAACTCAATCTCATCTTCGGGTGGAGTAAACGGGATCAGGCTCAGCGCCATTAACAGCGCATCGACTATCCCGTTCGGAACGGGTGCACTTTCAGGAGCGACCGCCGAGGAATTTTTTATTACCGGCACCAACAGCACCATAGCACTTACTTACGATGGCACGATCAGCACCACCGCGGCCGCTTCGCGTCCGGTTAGCATTTCGGGCAAGACTACCAGCGGCAACGTCACCTTCAACGGCGCGATCAGCGGTACCAGCTCTTCCGGTGTGCTCCTCGACAACAACGACGGCGCCACGATCACGTTCCGCGGCGGCCTGGCACTAAGCACCACTACCAACACAGCCTTCAACGCAATCAACGGCGGCACGATCGAAGTCTGCGACGAGAACCCGTGCAACCCGGCGGCCACCGGTGCGTTAGTTAATACGCTTACCACCAGCACCGGCGTCGCGATCAACGTCAACGCCACCACGATCAGCGCCAATAATCTGGAATTCCGCAGCATCTCTTCAAATGGCGCGTCGAGTGGCATCGTACTTAATACCACCGGTGCGAGTGGTGGGCTGAAAGTCAAGGGCAACTCCGCCGGCAACTGCGGCGGCGTGGTCACACCTAACGCCGTCGGCACGCCTGCCACCATCACCGCGCCTGTATTGGCGGACTGCACGGGCGGTTCTATCCTGAACTCCACGAGCGATGGCGTCTCGCTGAACAGCACCAATAATGTTTCGCTGACCCGAATGCGCATCCAGGACAGCACCGACAGCGGCGTCTTCGGCAACAACGTGTCTGGCTTATCGCTCGTCAGCAGTTGGTTCGAGAGCAACGGCGACAACACTCTGGCTGAAGATTCCGGCCTGGAGTTCCAGATATTAACCGGCACCAACAACGTCACGAACTGCACCATCAGCAACAACTTCGAGTTCAGCGTCAATTGGACGCCGTCGAGCGGCACGGGCACTTTGAATATCTCCGGCACCAATATCGGGCCAAACCCTGCAGGCGTCGGCGCGAACGGTGTTCACTTCACCAACTCGGTGGGCGTAGGCAACTCGACCCTGATTATCACTAACAGCAACGTCGACGGCCATCAGGCGACTGGCATCCAGGCAAACGCCAGTGGAAGCGCGACGCAGAACATCAAGATCCATAACACCACAATCAAAAACAATAACATCGCTATTCAACTTACCAGCGACACAGACGCTGACACTAACTTCAACATCACAAACAACACCATCATCGATCATGCCAACTTTGCCATCGGGCTTGTTCCGGTAAGCACTTCGACCAACAACTCGCAGTTTCAGGGCTCGATCTCCGGCAACGTGATTGGAGACGGCAGCGTCGACTCCGGCTCGCGCGATGCCTACGGCATCCGCGGCGACATCCGAGGCGACGTTGATGCCATCATTTCAGTCACCAACAACACCGTCAGGAACACGGACATCGAGGCGATCTTCATCGAAGGCCGTCTTGACGCCGACGCCGACGCTCAGAATGGCAAGCTCGACCTGACCGTGACCGGTAATGACGGCTTCATTCCCGACGACAACTCTGCGTTTCCGTTCTTCACCGTCTACGGGTCACGAATCGAGTCGCGCGACACGTTCAATGTGTGCCTCGATTTCGGGGGCTCAGCCGCGTTGAGTAACGATGCTGTTGGTAAAGCGTTAGAGGACTGGCGGTTGCGCCAGAGAGATACTTCGACTTTCAGATTGGAGCGGTTCGTCGGCAGCGGCACTTCAGATACGGATGTAGAAGCCTTCATGCTCGCCCAGAATCCCGATCTCTCTTCCGCTGACGCGACACACGCGACCACTTACACGGGCGTGGCCAACGGCACTTGCCGCAGCCCTGTGATTCCTGCGGGCATCGCCATGAATTTGAACCCCTTCGACCGCAATTCGGAGATGCTGGCGAGTAATAGCGAATCGAAGTCGAGCATATTTGGAGTGACTTCAGGCGTTGGAGCCTCAGTCGACTTTACGAGTGTAACCACTGGGGTCGCGGCGACTTCGTCAGTGCCAAACGCGAACCCGACGGCGCGTTACGACAATGTAGCGGCGCAGATTGAAGCGAAGGGAATCTCGCAACCTGAGTTGGCAACCGCCCAATCGGCCGTTGTCCGTAAGTCTGGCGAAAGCGACCAGGCTATTTCTCAGGCCGTGAGCAGCCGGCGCGCGGCATCATTCGCCAAACCGACAATTGTCCAAAATCAGAAGCCCGTAGGATCTCCAGGTTCTGCGAAGCAAGGCTTCTCGCATCACGCGCGACGAACACCAAAAGGAGCTTCGCTCACACCGAGAGCTACCACAACTACACCCGTACTCAACCCAGCCTGCGGCGTGGGTACTATTGCGATCTGTCTCGGAACTTTGAAGGCAGGCAAGACCGTAAACATCCAGTTTAAGGTGACGATCAACACGCCATTCCCGGGGACGGAAGTTACCAACCAGGGCTCTGTAGGGTTCGATGGCGGAGGGCCTGTGCTCACTGACGATCCGGCAGTAGGCGGTGCAGCCGATCCAACTGTGACTCCTGTCCAAACATGTACTGCGCCGCCGGTGCCGGCCAACATGGTGGCCTGGTGGAGCGGTGACGACACACCGAGAGATATTGCCGGCGGCAACGACGGCACACTCAACGGCGGCATGGGCTACGCCGCAGGCAAGGTCCTCAATGGATTCGGTCTTGACGGCACGGACGACTTTGTCTCGGCCCCGGATAGTGCGGGCTTGAGTCCAACGCAGACGATCTCAATCGATGCCTGGGTCAATCCGGATACGTTAGTGGCTGACGCGAGCGGCCGCACGATTGTGTCCAAGTACGACTCTTCCACGGCGGGTGAGTCCAGCTACCTGCTGCGGATGATTAATGGCGGCCAGATTGAATTCGTTGTCTATGGTCCGGGCGGTGAAAATCGTTCCGTGACTACTCCGGGCGCGATCTCTACCGGCGCCTTCACACACGTGGCCGCCACTTTCGACAACGCGACCGACGAGCTCAAGGTCTATATCAACGGCGTAGATACAGCGGCGCCTCTTGGAGGCGGTTCCACGGCGATAACTTCCATCAACGACAGCACCACGCCGGTTCGTATAGGCGCGCTGAAAGAGGGAGCTTCGCTGGCAGGTTTCTTTGACGGGGTGATTGACGAAGTTGAGATCTTCAACGTCGTCCTGACGCCGGCACAGGTCCTGGATCTATTTAGTGCGGACGCGGGCGGCAAGTGTAAGCCTTCGGATCTCACGATCACGAAGACGCACACGGATCCATTCGTTCAGGGCAGCACGGGCAACACGTACACCATCACGGTGCACAACGATGGTCCGGGATCCACCGCCGGTACGGTAACAGTAATTGACACGGTGCCAACGGGACTGACACCGACGGGCCCAATTGGCGCGCACAACGGTTGGAACTGTTCGATCGTGGGGCAAATAGTAACCTGCGACCGCAGCGACTCGCTCGCTGCCAGCGCCGATTACCCAACCATCACGCTCACGGTAACGGCAGGCGCGAATTCGGCAAGTGTAATTAACAACGTGACCGTTTCCGGCGGCGGAGAGATGGACACGTCAGACAGTTCAGCCAGCGACACCACCAATCTGTCGCCGTCGTCTGATCTTCTGTCGGTTAAGGTCGAGGACGTGGATCCTGTGACGGCCGGGACAAACATCACCTACACCATCACGCTTACCAATAACGGTCCCAGCGATGCGCAGACGGTGACGCTGACAGACGCAGTACCGGCAAATACAACCTTTGTCTCCTTTACGCAGGACACCGGGCCAGTCTTTCTGTGCAGCATGCCATCACCAGGCGGCACGGGCAACGTCAGTTGTTCGCTCGCGACCCTGCCTACGGGAGCGGTAGCCACGTTCACGATGAAGGTAAACGTTAACGCCGCCACTCCGGAAGGCACCATAATCACGAATAATGCCGTGGCAGCAACCACGACCAACGATCCTGTCCCCGGCAACAACACGGGCACGGCGACCACGACGGTCATCCAGTCTGACATCGAGATTACGAGCAAGACTGATACGCCGGATCCAGTCGAGGCAGGGAGCAACATCACCTACACGGTGAACTTCAAGAACAATTCGGCAGTTAACACTGCCAGTAATGTGACGGTAACGGATGCCGTTCCAACGGGCACCACATTGGTCTCGGCGACCACAGCTTCGGTTGGTTGGACGCGCACAGATGCAGTTCCAGGGGGAGGCACGGGCAACATCGTCTTCTCGAAGGCATCGGTCGCGGGCGCGGAGACCGCCGTGTTCACTATCGTGGTCAAGGTCGACAACAGTGTGACCTCGGGCACGATCATCACCAACACCGCCACGGCAGCGACTTCGTCGCTTGATACCGTCAACTCAAACAACTCAGCCAGCGCCATGACCACGGTGGTGGTAAATGCGGATCTGGCGGTCACGTCCAAGACGGACACACCTGATCCAGTGCTGGCCAGTCAGAACATCACCTATGCGATCAACTTCCAGAACAACGGACCAAGCGACGCGCAGGGTGTGACCATCACTGATGCCGTACCTGCTGGTACGACGTTCGTCTCGGCTCAGGTTACTTCGGGTACAGGCTGGACGATTCCGAGTCCGCCGGCCGTAGGTGGCACCGGCAACGTGGTCTTCTCGAAGACGACAGTGGCCGTGGGAGAAACTGCCACGTTCGAAGTGGTCGTGAAAGTGAACAACAACGCGGTCGAGGGGTCGATCATTACCAACAACGCGGTAGCCGCAGGTACGACCAACGATCCGACGCCGGGCAACAACACGGGCACGGCGACCACGACGGTCAATCAGTCTGACATCGAGATCACGAGCAAGACTGATACGCCAGATCCGGTCGAGGCGGGCAGCAACATCACCTACACGGTGAACTTCAAGAATAATTCCGCGGTCAACACTGCCAGTAATGTGACGGTAACGGATGCCGTTCCAACGGGCACTACATTGGTCTCGGCGACCACAGCTTCGGTTGGTTGGGCGCGCACCGACTTACTCAATGCGGGAGATACGGGCAACATCGTCTTCTCGAAGGCGCTGGTAGCGGCTTCGGAGACCGCCGTATTTACCATCGTGGTTAAGGTCAACACCAGTGTGACCTCGGGCACGATCGTCACGAATACCGCCACCGCAGCTACTACCTCGATTGACACGGTGAGCGCTAACAACTCGGCCAGCGCAACGACCACGGTAGTGGTAAATGCGGATCTCGCGGTCACGTCCAAGACCGATACACCTGATCCAGTCACGGCCAGCCAGAACATCACCTACGCAATCAACTTCGTCAACAATGGACCGAGTGATGCGCAGACGGTGACGGTGACGGATGCCGTGCCCACGGGTACAACGTTCATTTCCGCTTCGGTTACCACCGGCTCGGGCTGGGCGGTAGCGGATCCAGGTGTTGGAAACACCGGCAACGTTGTCTTCTCGAAGACGACGGTGGCAACGGGCGAAACTGCCACGTTCGAAGTGGTAGTGAAAGTAAACAACAACGCGGTCGAGGGGTCGATCATCACTAACAATGCGGTAGCCGCAGGTACGACCAACGATCCGACGCCGGGCAACAACACGGGCACGGCGACGACCACTGTCCGTCAGTCTGATATCGAGATCACGAGCAAGACCGATACTCCTGATCCGGTGAATGCCGGTCAAAACATTACCTACACGGTAAACTTCAAGAACAACTCGGCATTTAACACTGCCAGCAATGTGACGGTGACGGATGCCGTACCAACGGGTACGACGCTGGTCTCGGCCACAACTGCTTCCGCAGGTTGGGCGCGCACAGATGCAGTTCCAGTGGGAGGCACGGGCAACATCGTGTTCTCGAAGGCGCTGGTAGCCGTTTCGGAGACGGCCACGTTCACCATAGTGGTAAAGGTCAATGCCAATGTTCTATCCGGTACGACCATCACCAACACGGCCACGGCGGCGACTACATCAATTGACACCAACAGCGCGAACAACTCCGCCAGTGCCACCACCACAACCGCGACGAGCGCCGATCTGCAGATCACTTCCAAGACCGACGCGCCTGATCCAGTCATTGCCGGCGAGAACATTACCTACACCATTAATTTCACTAATAATGGTCCAAGTGATGCGCAGACGGTGACAGTCACGGATGCAGTTCCGGCGAATACGACCTTTGTCTCCGCCGGCATAACGACCGGCACGGGTTGGAGCATCTCGAGTCAACCGGCGGTAGGCTCTACCGGCAATGTCGTCTTCTCTAAGGGGACGGTTGCGGCGGGAGAGACGGCGACCTTCCAGGTAGTCGTCAAGGTCAATGCCGGCACGCCGGCCGCTACCATCATCAGCAATGATGCAGTAGCTGCCAGTGCGACCACCGATCCTACTCCAGCCAACAACACGGGCAACGCGACAACTACTGTGGTCACGTCAGCCGACCTGTTGGTAGTTAAGATCGATTCACCCAGCCCGGTGGTGGCAGGTTCTAATCTGACCTACACCATCACAGTCAGCAACGGCGGCAGCAGCGATGCGCAAAACCTGTCGCTCGGGGATACGCTGCCGGCGAACACAACGTTTGTCTCCTTCACAGTGCCTGCTGGTTGGACACGAACAGACGCAGTGCCGGTCGGCGGTACGGGTACAGTCACGGCTACGGCCCCGACGCTTGTCTCTGGAGCCAACGCGCAGTTCACGCTCGTAGTCAATGTCAATGCCGCGACGCCGCACAACACTGTGTTGACTAACTCCGCCACGGCGACATCAACTACCTCTGATCCAAACCCGGCGAACAACACGGGAACGGTCATGACCACGGTCGTGTCGCAACCTGATCTAACGATCAGCAAGTCGCACACTGGTAATTTCGCGCAGGGCCAGGTTGGAGCTACCTACACCATCACGGTGAACAACATCGGCACCGGACCGACCAACGGCAGCACAGTGACGGTGACCGACAACGTGCCGGTGGGATTGACTCCAACAGGACCGGTGGGAGCACATAACGGTTGGACCTGTTCCATCGTCGGCCAAACGCTGACCTGCACGCGCAGCGATGTGTTGGCTGGAAGCTCTAGTTACCCGGCTATTAGTTTGACAGTTACTGTAGCTAACCCGGCTCCGCTAACCGTCACCAACACGGCGACGGTTTCGGGCGGCGGCGAAGTCAACACCAGCAACAACTCGGCGAGCGATCCGACCAATATCGATTGCACGCAGGATTTCTCGTTAAATAACACAGGTCCCTTGATGATTAGCCGGTTCAGGATGAATGGACCAGCCGGCACACAGGATGAGTTCGTCGAGATCTACAATCCCAGCACCTCGGCCCACACGGTCGCCTCAGGGAACTGTGGCGGTGGTGGCTACGGCGTGTTTGCCTCGGCGGGCAATGGCACCATTTCAAACAACGTGTCAATGGTTTGCCAGATTCCAAACGGCACCGTGATCCCGGCAGGCGGCTACTACCTGTGTACGGGTGCGACCTACAGCTTGAGTAATCTGGGTCGTAATGGCGGCGTGGAAGGAGCAACGTCGGTAAGCGATGCGCCTATTGGCTGCGGCGGCAGTTGCACTGCAGATATTCCCGACGATGCCGGTCTGGCGCTGATGAACGTAGCTCAGGGCGTCACACTGTCGCCTGGTGGAGGGTTCCAGGGCGGCGTTCCTGAAGCCGGCTTTATCCTCTACGACAAGGTGGGCTTTGGACCTTACGGAGCAGGAGCACCGGCTCCCGGTTATCCACCTTTGGCCGGCAGCTTCTGCGAAGGCGCGGCTTGTCTGAAACCAGTGGGCGATGCCTCTATTGGCGGCGCCTGCACCAACCCAAGCGGTCTCTTCCCGGTGGTCTCCGTACCTCCGGCGTGCTACGGACTCGCAGGGCAATACGAGCTCCTGCGACGGCAGACAGCATTTGATCCCAACCTGGGCACAGTCCATCAGGATACGAACAACAGTGCCAACGACTGGATCCTGGTGGCGCCAAACTCGGGCTTAAACATGGGGGTCGAGTTAACCGGAGTTCCGGGTGTGACTGCTCTTCACGGAGCCGCTGCGCCACAAGGCTCCACTGCTCCAGCCGACTTTCCATCGGTAAAACTGAAGCAGGGACCATTTGGTTCGGGATCGACTCAGCTTAGTGCACCCAATGCTGAGCGCAACTACGTACTGGATCCGACGGTAGTTGATCCGGCCAACAATCCGGACGGTACCTTTGCTCTGCGGCTCCGGTTCACCAACAACTCGGGCATCCCGATTACCGGACTGCGGTTCAGAGTCGATAACATATCCACGCTCTGTGGGGCACAGACCGGAACTCCGGCGGTCGGCAGTGGCAGCGCCAGAAACCTGGCGGCGTCACCTGACTGCGGCGGGGGCGGCTTGACGGCAATCCTGAAACTGTTGAACTCCGCGCAGGAGTTAGTGGTTGACAGTACCAGCACTATCCATGCAGTTCTGGGCACGGTCGTCGAGGATCTAAGCGCATCGGCCACACCTACACCACCGGGTGCGGGAGCGTTGTCGCCCAAAGGCGGCGGTCTGGACAACTCGTTAATCGTCAACCCATCGAACAACCTGGCTTCGGTAGGCGACGGCGTGACGGGCGGTACGGGCGTATTTGCCACGGCCATCAGCACGAGTGATCCGAACAACGTGATACGGATCAAGATCAAGTTTGGTGTTGTGAGGAGCGGACGCTTTATCATTCTCATCACACCGGCGGCGAAAACAGCGCCGTAGCAAGAGGTGTGTCCGACACACTTTAAGTTTGTCTGGCTGGAGGCTAAGGTGAGTTTTAAACACGCCCTACGCTACACATCGATCAAACTAAGAGTGTGTCGGACATGACATCGACAAACTAAGTGCGTAGGACATAGCGGTAAGTTCGGGATTTAGCATTGAAGAAGAGAAGCGCCCTGCTTTTTGGCGGGCGCTTTTTTTTAAGGTCAAATTTAGTTTGCGAATGCTGAGCGACACTATGTCGTGATCGCCGGCGCCAATTAGGCAATTAGTTTTTATGTTGCGCGTCAATATTGCTGTTGAAGTCCAGCAGCGAGGGAAATGAAGGAACGCCCCACCTGAAAACGAAAAAGTCCACCACCGACAAGGAGTCTAAGATGCCATTCTTCAGAGCCAGCCTTTGTGTGCTTGCGATTCTTCTCTTTTCTCTTACAGCAACGGCGCAGAGCGATCTCAGCGTTACGAAAACGAGTAGCGACCGTGCAATAGCCGACACTGATGTCACATTCAATATTCAAGTCGTCAATACCGGCCCGAACGCGGCGCCAAGCGTGACCTTGACCGATCCTATACCCGACGGATTGACATTCGTTTCCATCAGCGTCGCCAGTGGGGCAGGGATATTCTCCCCTTGCACTACCCCGCAGGTGGGTTCCGCCGGCACTATCACGTGCACGGCTGCGCCTTTTGCTGCCGGGGCCGTTGTTAACTTCACTCTGGTGCTTCACGTTCCATCCAGCACACCACCGGGCACGGTATTTACCAACGTTGCAACCATCGGGATTACTCCGGGCTTTGAAGGCTTTGATCCCAATGATGAAAACAACTCGAGCGCAGCTGTCATAACGGGTCAGGAAAGCGATCTCGGAGTTGTAAAAACAGGTCCTGATAGTGCCGCGGCTGACAGCGATGTATCGTTCAACATTCAGGCCGTTAATGGGGGCCTGGAAGATGCCGCAAGCGTCACCTTGACGGATGTCATTCCCGCGGGATTGACATTCGTGTCCCTCAACGTGACCACTGGCGCCGGCATATTCTCTCCTTGCACGACTCCCACGGTCGGCTCGGGCGGGACCATCACGTGCACGGCCGCATCGTTTCCGGCGGGGGCGACCGTAAATTTCACGCTGGTGTTGCACGTTCCGGCCGAGACACCGCCGGGCACATCATTTACCAATGTGGCTAATATCTCCTTGAGTGAGGGCGGCTTCGATCCCAATGAGGAAAACAACTCCAGCTCTGCTGGTTTCACAACCAGTGGCGCGCCCATGGCCGATCTCTTAGCGAATAAAAGTGGTCCCGCTAGTGCTGCGCCAGACACCGACGTTTCATTCGTTATCATGATTCAAAACACCGGCCCGACGGCCGCCACCGGCGTGAGCTTTTCAGACACACTGCCCGGTACTCTCACCTTCGTGTCGATGACGCAGAATAACGGTCAGGCTTTCATTTGCACGACTCCTGCAGTCGGCGCGGGCGGCACTGTGACCTGTACACTCGCGTCTATGGATGCCAACACAAGTGCCTCCTTTACTCTGGTTGCTCATATTCCTCCTAATTCCAGCGGCACTGAGTACCAGAACAGCGTTACGGTTACTGCCACGAGTCCAGACCCCAACAGTGAGAACAATACGGGCACCACTTTCCTTCGCGTGGCGGCGTCCGACATCAATATTTTGAAGGCGGGCCCCGCCACGGCGACCGCCGGTGACAATATTTCGTGGATTGTGACCATCGGAAATGGTGGGCCTGACATCGCTCTGAATGCCACTTTCAACGATCAACTCCCAGGCGGTACCACCTTTGTCTCGCTGGTGCAGAACACCGGCCCTGCGGCTAGTAGTTGCACCACACCGGCTATGGGTGAAAACGGTCTTGTTAATTGTAGCTTCGCAGAACTTGCCCCCGATACGACCGCTCAATTTACCCTGACAGCGAAAATCGGGAATGTCGTTTCAATCACAAATACGGCCACAGCTCTTTCCGACAGTGCTGACACCAATAGCGAAAATAACAGCGCGTCGGTTACCACCACCGTAACTTCATCATCCGATTTGAGTATCACCAAGACAGATTCGCCTGATCCGGTTTTGGCAGGCTCGAATATTAACTATGCGCTTACGATCAGCAACGCGGGAGTGTCTGACGCGCAAACTGTTTCCTTTACAGATGCAGTGCCGGCAAACACAACATTTGTTTCAGTAAATCAAACTAGTGGGCCAGCGTTTACCTGTAGCACGCCGCCAGTGGGCGGTACCGGCAATGTCACGTGCTCGATAGCTACGCTGCCTGCTGGAGCATCCGCGATGTTCGACCTGGTTGTGCGAGTTAGCAGCAATGCAACCACCGGCTCAACTGTCACGAATAGTGCGACGGTCATGAGCACAACAGGCGATCCCAACACTGAAAACAACACAGCCCAAACTACCACCTCGGTAATTGGCGTGCCCGATTTGACAATTAGTAAGACGCACTCAGGTAACTTCACCGCCGGCCAACCCGGTAGCTACACCATCACCGTCAGCAACATCGGCGGCGGAGCAACCACAGGCGTGGTTACCGTCACCGATACCGTGCCTATTGGCTTAACGCCGACTGGGCCCACGGGTTTGCACAACGGTTGGAATTGCTCCATCAATGGGCAAACATTGACCTGCGCGCGCGTCGATGAGTTGCCCGCCGGCTCGAGTTATCCAGTCATTACACTGACCGTCCAGGTGATCAACCCGGCGCCGTTGTCGGTAACTAACACGGCGACTGTCTCGGGCGGCGGCGACGTTAATCCCACAAACAATTCGGCGAGCGATCCGACCACTATCAATTGCGTTCCCGATGCTTCTCAGACGAATACGAATCCGCTAATGATTAGCCGGTTCAGACAGAATGGACCAAATGGCCCAACGGATGAATTCGTAGAGATTTACAACCCGGGTACGACGGCCCACGTGGTTGCCTCCGGCAATTGCACGGGCGGCTATTCAGTGGTGGCTTCGGCCGGCAACGGCACGACTTCAAACGCCGTACTACAAGTTTGCCGAATACCAAACGGCACCGTAATTCCTGCCGGCGGCTATTACCTTTGCACCGGCTCAGCCTACAGCTTGAATAACCGGGGTCTTAATGGCGGTCCGGAAGGCGCAACCGCAATAGGTGACGCGCCGATCGGTTGCGGCGGTTCGTGCATCGGCGATATACCGAATGATGCCGGGCTGGCTTTATTGGATGTGGGCGCCAACGTCGTTAGCCTCTGCGGAAAGGGATCGTTTGCCTGCGCGAGTGGGTTTATTTACTCGAGCCAGGTCGAGAATGGCAGTGCTCGACTTTACGATTCCGTCGGGTTTAATTCGTATGGATTAGGCGCTCCGGCTCCGGGCCGTCCTTCGTTGGCAGGTAATTTCTGCGAAGGACCATGCCTCCAGCCCGTCGGCGATGCCAGCACCGGGGCATGTAACCCGAGTGAACTGTTTCCAGTGGTTCCCGTGCCGCCTGCATGCTACGGATTGGCCGGGCAGTACCAGATATTACGCAGGCAAACTACATTTGACGCGTCGTTGGGAACTGTTCATCAGGACACTAACAACAACCCGAACGACTTCATTCTGGTAGCCCCAACCGCAGTCTCCAACATGGGTATCCTGGTGACAGGAGTCTCAGGAGTCACCGCAGTTCTGGGCGCCGCGGGACCCCAAAACTCAACCGCACCGGCAGACATGCCAAGGACCCAGTTTACGCAGGCGCCGTTTGATGGAGATAACCAACTCGGCGCTCCGAATGCGGAGCGCATCTACGCGCTCGACCCGTCGATCGCCAATACGGCTAACGACCCGTTAGGGACATTCATCCTGCGATTGAGGTTTACAAACAACAGCGGCAAACCCATTACCCCGATCAGATTTAGGATAGACAATCTCGCGACTCTCTGTGGACCACATCAGTCCGCGTTAGTGGGAACGGCAAATGCCAAAAACCTTTCGACAACACCTGATTGTGGTGGCGCCGGCTTCAGCGCGATTCTCAAGGTAGTCAACTCCGCGCACGAACTAGTGATGGACAGCAGTGGAACAATGCGGACCGTGCTTGGGACGATAATGGAGGATCTCAGCGCCGGCGCGCCGCCGGCTCCCGGCCCGTTGTCACCGTTTGGCGGTGGGATTGATAACACACTGATCACTGCCCGACCGGAGGAGGGCTCCACAGGTGATGGCGTAAACGGCGGCAGAGGTTTCTTTAATGGAATCAGTTTCGCGAGCCCGCCGGCCAACGTCTTTAGGGTGAGATTCAAGTTTGGAGTTGTGAAGACCGGACGCTTTATTTTACTGGTGACTCCGCAAGCCAAATTCGGGCCTACACCACTTGAAGGAATTAGATCGGAAGAGAAGGCCGGTCAGTAAAATAAGCGGCTGAGCCGCTGAAGAATATACTAGTTCTGGCGGACTGTTAAGGGCGATTCAGGGTCCGGTGAAAGACCTGTACGTGCCTGGTCATAAATAATCGGCGGTGGCGGGTTGGCAACCAACACTTCCAGGGCCGTGTCGATCACTTCGCTAATTCGCGAAACGAATGCAATCGTTAGCTCGTTGCGGACGTCCTCTGGAATGTCATCGATGTCCGCTTCGTTGCGTGATGGCATAATGATGCGGCGAATCCCCGCACGATGCGCAGCCAAAACTTTCTCTTTGATCCCACCTACAGGAAACACCAGACCGGACAGTGTGATTTCGCCGGTCATCGCAGTATCCGGCCGCACGCGTCTCCCGGTGTAAAGTGAGGCGAGCGCAGCCGTGATGCTCACGCCGGCGCTTGGTCCATCCTTGGGAATCGCTCCCGCAGGCACGTGAAGATGCACGCCATAGTCTTTGAACATTTCGGGGCGAATGCCGAATTCCATCGCGTGAGACCACAGGAAGGATTGCGCTGCCCGCGCTGATTCCTGCATCACTTCGCCCAGTTGTCCGGTGATGGTCAGACCTCTCCCGCCCGGCAGCAGCGTCGCTTCAATAAAGAGCACTTCGCCGCCCATTTCCGTCCATGCCATGCCAGTCGCAACGCCGGCCGGCAATTCCTTGCGCGCTTGCTCCGGATAAAATCGTGGCGGCCCCAGGAACTCCGGGATATCGGCGGCATCAACGCTGACCCGTTCCGTCTCACCCTGCGCAATTTTCAAAGCGACCTTTCGTGCCACCCGCCCGACGGTCCTTTCCAGCTGGCGCACGCCCGCTTCGCGTGTGTAACGCGTGGCCATTAATTCAATCGCCGCTTCACTAATCGTCAGCTGGTCCGAATTCAATCCGTTTTCGGAAATCTGACGCGGGATCAGGTAACGTTTGGCAATCTCAAGTTTTTCGCGGTCGCTGTAGCCGGCAATCGAAATAACTTCCATGCGGTCTCGTAATGGCGGTGGAATCGGACCAAGCTGGTTCGCGGTCGCAATAAAGAAGACCCTGGAGAGATCAAACGGAAGGTCAAGGTAATGATCGCGGAACGTATTATTCTGTTGTGGGTCAAGAATCTCCAGCAGGGCCGAAGCCGGATCGCCCCGGTAGTCGTTGCCGAGTTTGTCGATCTCATCGAGCATCAGAACAGGGTTGTTGACTCCTGCCCTGCGCAGCGACTGAATAATTCGGCCGGGCATCGAACCGATGTAGGTCCGTCGATGGCCGCGCAATTCGGCTTCGTCTCGCATTCCACCCAGCGACATTCGTTCAAACTGCCGGCCCAGTGCTCGCGCAATCGAACGACCAAGCGAGGTTTTGCCGACGCCGGGAGGCCCAACAAAACAGAGAATAGGACTCTTCGTGTCGGGCCGCAGCTTGATTACTGCCAGAAACTCGAGGATGCGTTCCTTCACATCTTCGAGGCCGTAGTGGTCCTCGTCGAGAATCTTGCGCGCTTCCTTGAGATCGAGTTTGTCTTCCGAAGATTTTTTCCAGGGCAGCTCGAGGATGTAGTCAAGATAAGTGCGAATGACGTGATAATCAGGCGCGGCCGCCGGAAGTTTTTCCAAACGCTTCAGCTCGCGTTCGGCTTCCACCTTCACTTCGTCCGGTAAATCGGCTTTGCCGAGTCGCTCGCGCAACATCTCGGCTTCCGCTTGTTCACCACTCTCGTCCTCGCCCAGTTCCTTCTGGATCGCCTTCATCTGCTGTCGAAGAATGTAGTCGCGCTGCGACTTGTCCATTTCTGACTGCGCTTCGGTGGCAATCTTGGAGCGCAATTGAATAATCTCCAGCTCGCGCGCCAGATAGGTGTGGGCCAGGCGAAGTAACTCGTCCGCGGTGGCGGCCTCGAGCATTTTTTGTTCCTGCTCAACGCCGAGATTTAAAATTGAACCCAGGAAATACGCGAGCCGTACGGGCTCAACCGCGCCCATCATTGCCACACGCACTTCGGGAGGAATGCCTGGCAAGAGCGCGAGGGCCTGTTGGACCATCGACTGGACATTTCGTTTGAGCGCTTCAACTTCTTCTGCGTCGACAACTTTTACTTCGGGCAGGATCTGGACCACCGCACGCAGGTGAGGTGTTTCCTGTTTCCATTCGATGACCTTAATTCTTTCCTGACCCTGCGCAATGATGTGCATCGTGTCTTCAATGCGTTCCATGCGCTTAATCATGGCAAGCGTACCAACTTGATAAAGGTCCGTCGGAGCCGCATCCTGGCTGGTGGTGTTCGCATCGGCTCGAACGGTAATGCAGCCAAGCAGTTTTTCTTCGGTCCCCAGCGCCGCTTCGACGGCGGTTACTGAACGCGGTCGTCCCACAGCCAGAGGCACCACTGTGTCGGGAAAGAGAGTAGTGTTCTGCAAAGCCAAAACCGGAATCTCGAAAGGCGGCGGACTCGGTTTAGCGGCCGAAGTCTCGGTTTGTTCCGGCGTTTGACCTGCTGGTTCAGGTGTCGAATCTGGTTTGTTGGGTGTCTCTGCCATGGTTCGGTAGCGCCCCGGTTACTTGCAGCGCAGGTTAATTATTAGAAATCCGTCCCGATAGTCGTGAGCCAGCGTCGCTTCCTCGATCGCGCAAGGGAATTGGATCGTTTTTTCAAATTTGCTGTAAGTGATCTCCATCTGCTGATAGGTAAGACCTTCCCTGTAAAACGTGTCGCGCCGGCAACCTCGAATTCTGAGCAGTGGGCTATCGAGTTCCAACTCCAAATCGTCCGCGCAAACGCCGGCGAGATCGACCTTCACCATCCACCCGTCTTCACTTCGATAGACGTCGGCCGCAGGGTTCCATAAATGCCCGGAAGGCCTCACGCGATGAGCAACGGTCAGCAGGGCGACCTGACTATTTCGATTTGGCATAGTTGGTTGGCTACAGCATAAGTGAAATTCCGGTTGAAAGGTAGGACAGACATTCCTGTCTGTCGAGCGGACGTTAAAGGTAAGTAGGACAGACGAGAATATCTGTCCTACTGGCCGCTATCTCTCGCTATACGAACACGCAAGAATCGCTGTCCTAACCGAAGACCTTTCCCCAGAAAGACGACTCTTTCGAGATGTCTTCGAGGGCGTCTGCCAGTTCATTGTCGGCTTCTGTTTCCACTGCGATGTCGCCCATGGAAACCACACCCAGCAGTTTTCCGTTTTCGTTAACCACCGGAATCCTGCGCACTTGCTTGGCGCCCATCTTTCGAATCACGTCGACCACTCGTTCATGCGGCCTGGCGGTGTGCAGGTCAGTTGACATGATTTCCTCCGCCCGCGTTGCAGTAGAGTCTTTGGCTTCGGCCACCGCGCGCACGACGATGTCGCGGTCCGTTATCAAGCCAATCAGCTTGCCATGAGTTTGGTTGCCGCTGGTCCGACGTGTGTCGGTTACTGCGCCTCCACTGCCGTTGGCGGCATAATCGACCACCGGAATCACACCTGTATCTTCGTCTCTCATCATCACTGAAACTTCGCGCAGAGTTGTGTCGCGAGTGGCCACTGCCAGATCGCGAGTCATGATGTCGCGTACGCGCAGTCGGGATCGTCCACTGCCTACTGAAGCGCGATCGTAGTAGGCCGGACTGCGGCGCACATCGCGTCCTTCGTATGAACGCGCGCGGAAATCTTCCTGCGACCGGCTATCCCCACTGGGATAATCGTTATATCGAGGTTCGTTGTATTCATAGTCGGCGCGCTCGCCGAATCTTCCCAAGCCGCGACGGTTGTAATTTTCTGACAGCCGGTCGCGATCCTGGTAAGGCTGGTTAAAATTCCAGGGCCTTTCTCTTTCAAATCGGTCCTGCCGAGACTGGTATTCAAATTCATCATCAAAGTCGTTGCGGTATCTGGCCATGTTCCCCTCCTCGTGTTCAGAAAGAAATTAAAGCCTCGCGTGAAAACGAGGCGAGTGTTGCATTTCGTTTGGGGGGCTGAACGCAGAACATCGTCTGCGCAAACAATTAGGGGAAGAAATCTGCTGGAGGAAACGGGGGGAATTCTATCCCCAAATCCTTTAACGGTCGATCGGGCGCACTCCAAGGAGGCGCATCTTCGTCGAACACCCTATCAGCGCACGAAGGCTTCAATCTCCGCGATCAACTGCACTCGCGATCTTATATCAAGCGTGCCCACTTCAATCGGCGTTGATGCACCTACTCCGGCGCGCATCGTTTGCACCTGGTCCATTTCGTAGACGGGCCGGGGCCTGCTAGTCCCTTCCTCCTGGACCTCGACGATACGAACTAATCTGCCGCCCAGGGCCTGAGCAATCATTCGCGCTTTGCCGACAGCTTCCCGCGTCGCGTCTCCCAGCGCCTGATCGTGCGCCGGCCGATCTTTCCGAAGCGTGAACGAAAGCCCGGTGACATCGTTGGCGCCGGCCTGCGACGCGGCGTCAATCACACTTCCAACTTTCGTTAGATCCGACAATGTGACGGTCACACTGTTGCGGGCTTCATAGCCGGTGATTGTAGGCGGCTGGTTCTCGCGATACACCCTCATTGGTTGCAAGCTATAGCCGCTGGTTTTGATTTCAGCACCTGTTCCGGCGGCACTTTTGAGTGCCCGCACGACCGCATCGCTTTTGTTCGCGTTATCCTGCTGCGCCTCGATCGCGCGTTTCGCCTGGGTCACAACCGCTATCGTCACTATCGCCGTATCCGGTTGCGCTTGTACGATCGAGTCGCCGCTCACAATAACTCTGGTGAGCTCTCCGGACCCGCTTGGGCTTTTTGCCTGGCCTGGAGCGGGCCCTTCCGTTAATGATCGCATCGTTCGCACTTCAAACGGGGTGCCCTCCATGTAAGTGGTCATTACGTCGGGCTTCGTATCACCGACCGCCTCAACTTCATTCGATTCGGCAAACCAAATTTCGTTTTGGAAACGCTGCTGGTTGAGAATCAAATATTTTTGGTTATCGGAAACAATCACCCAACCACCGGGCTCGACCGTTCGCTGCAGTCGTCCGCGTATTGTTAGGTCTTTAGCAAAAGACTGCCCCGCCAGCAGCGCTATCATGGCTACCGCACCAAATATCGTTATTAATCTTCGTTTCATTACCATTACTCTCTTTCTACCCTCTGTATAGTCCGGTGAGACTTTTGCGAACTTCACCGGCGTGTTAGAACGCGAGAGCATCCTGCTTCTTGCGACGGCTCCGCCTCAGGCTAGTAGTTCAGAGTTCATCAAGCTTAGCTTGCGTGGCCGAGTTTCGGAGCTTCCTGGCTCGCCTAATACTGTTTTGTTACGATTCATGCAATGCAATCATTCGATACTGAAAACGGCGATTTCGCGCACAATGGGCCAAATGTCCAAACCATTATCATCGGTCGCGTGGAAGATTTGCCTCTTGGGAGCTGCAAAACTATTGAACTTCCAGAAGGACGCGAGCTTGCCGTCTTCAATGTTGATGGCGAATTCTATGCCACCAATAATTTCTGCCCACACAAAGGCGCGCCGCTGGCTGAAGGTATATTGTGCGGTCACGTGATCGAGTGTGATTGGCATGGCTGGCAGTTCGATGTACGTACCGGAGAATGCCTTACCGTTTCGGAGAAGTTAGAGACTTACGAGGTTGTGGTCGAGGATGGGGTGCTTAAGGTGATTAAGTAGGACAGACATTCCTGTCTGTCGGTCCCTGAGTACGGACAGGTTGGGCGACAGGAAAATGCGAAATGGAAAATCTTGCTCTTAATCCAAACGATTAGCATGCGAACGGACGACAGACAGGAATGTCTGTCCTACTCACCATCGTTACCAATCGCTTCGACCGGACAACAAGTCAGCGCTTCTTCACACGCCGCTTTTTCTTCCTCAGTCGCAGGCTGACTAAAGACAAACGAGTAACTGTTGGCATCAGAGCGCATGAAGTTCTCCGGCGCTGTGTCGCGACAGACGTCACAATCTATACAGGTGGAGTCTACGTAATAGGCTCCGGGCACATTCTCTTTTACGCGGTCGTTGCGATCAGGCATAAATCAGAGGTCAGAAGTCAGAAGTCAGAAGTTAGAGGTCAGAGGTCAGAGGTCAGAGGTCAGAAGTGAGAGATGGGGTCAGAAGCTAGTGTCCGCGTTATCTTCTGACTTCTGACTTCTGACTTCTGACTTCTGACCTCTGACTCCTGCCTCTGCTCTACGGGTGCGTCATTTCTTCCGGCTTCACGAGCTTGTCAAAATCTTCACCGCTTAAAAACCCCAGCTGCACTGCCGAGTCGCGCAGGCTGATGCCTTTCTTATGCGCGTTCTTCGCCACCTGTGCAGCTTTGTCATAGCCAATATACGGGTTCAAAGCCGTCACCAGCATCAGTGAATCTTTCAAATGCGCGTCAATCTGTTCGCGGTTCAGTTCGATGCCTTTAAGGCAATACTCGAGAAAGCCATGAGATGCGTCGTGGAGCAAACGAATCGAGTGAAGCAGGTTGTGAATCATCACCGGCTTGAAAACGTTTAGCTCGAAATTGCCTTGCGAACCGGCAATCGTGATAGCCACGTCATTTCCAAATACCTGCACCGCGACCATCGTGATCGCTTCGCTCTGCGTGGGGTTAACTTTACCGGGCATAATCGACGATCCCGGCTCGTTCTCCGGAATAATCAGCTCGCCCAGACCACAGCGCGGTCCCGACGCCAGCCAGCGAATGTCGTTTGCGATCTTCATCAGCGAAGCGGCTAGTGTTTTCAAGGCACCGCTGGCGAAAACGATTTCATCATGGGCCGAGAGCGCAGCAAACTTGTTCGGATGGGATTTGAAAGGCAGGCCCGTCAGTTCTGCAATCTTCTTCGCCGCCCGTTCGCCAAACTCCGGATGCGAATTCA
>Ga0190270_10000171_pt1 | contig 29163 bp, 28 predicted proteins | sample Popmic320T_FD_133748 | JGI IMG/M metagenome (GOLD analysis project Ga0190270, IMG submission 133748) | Populus adjacent soil microbial communities from riparian zone of Weber River, Utah, USA - 320 T | ecosystem: Environmental > Terrestrial > Soil > Riparian zone | place: USA: Utah | collected...
AGACCCAGGACGGTGGCCGGGTGGACCGACTTGGGACGGTGGACGGCCCACCCGACGGCCGGGTCAGGAGCGTACGGTGGCGAATCCGAAAGTGTCGCCGCCGGAGAAGGCGTGTACGCCGAATGTCTGGTTGATCGCTTTGGCTGCCGGGCGGGTCAGCCGCAGCCGCACGTCGCCAAGCTTCGGCCGCCCGGAGGGCACGCTCAGGCGGAACAGGTCGGCCCGGACCTGGCCATTTACCAGTCCGCTCAGCCGGTTCCGGTCGAGGTCGATCCAGAATCGGCGCAGGGTGATGCGGTCGTGGCCCTTGCGCAGGGCGATCCCGCCGGTGTGCTTGATTCGGTCGCCGCCCTTTCCGGTTCCCGAGATCTCGAAGTTGACCGCCACAGTGCCCCTGAAGTGGTAGGCCTTGGCGCCGTTGAACGGTCGAACGTGCACCCTGAGGTCTCCGAGCGCGTCGGCGACCATCGGCCGCATTGCCACTCGCGTGTCCGGCTTGCGGTCTGCCGCTGGCGCGGCAGCGGCAGCCGCCGCCCCCGCGCCGGCGACGCCGACGACCACGATCGTGGCGGCCGCTGCCATCTTTCGGACAAGTTGCTTCATCGGTGTTCTCCTCAGTTCGTGTCTTCTGTCATCGAGTCATCGGACCCGGCGACGCGTATGGATGCGTGGAACCAAAGTCCCTCCCGCGGTCGAGGTCGGGGCGCGGTCGCGGTGACACCGGCGAGTGAGAGTCGGCGGGTCATGTCCGCACCGCCGTTCGGCGGCCAGTGCTGTTCGCGAATGCGGGTGCCCGGGTGATCAGCCACACGCCGGACAGGCCGACCAGGCCGTAGATGATCCGGGTGGCGGCGTTGGTCTCGCCAAAGTCGAGCCCGAAGACGGCGGCGACCAAGTCGAACCTCACCAGTGCGACCAGCCCCCAGTTCAGCGCGCCCACGATGACGAGGGCCGCCGCCACTAGGTCGATCTTCTTCATCTCACCACTCCTTGTCGAAGGTTTGTCGAGAGTCCAGCCTGCGCCCCGCCTGCTGTGTCTGTCAAGAGTCTGTAGAGAGTTCTGTCGAAGAGCTGTAGAGTGACGTGCCATGAACGACGGCGTGATGCGCATCGGCGAGCTGTCCCGGCGCACCGGCGTATCGCCCGAACTGCTGCGGGCCTGGGAGCTGCGGTACGGCCTCTTGCAGCCGGCCCGGTCGCCCGGCGGCTTCCGGCTCTACTCCTCCGACGACGAGGGCCGGATCCGCCGGACCGCGGCGCTGATCTCCGAGGGCCTGTCGGCGGCCGAGGCGGCTCGGTTGGCCGCGGCCCCGCCGCACGCGGCCACCGCGGTGGCGCAACCGATGGTGGACGATCTGGCCGACGGGCTGCGGAAGGCGCTCGACGGCTTCGACACCACGGCCGGTCACGCCGCGCTGGACCGACTGTTCGGCACCGTGTCGGTCGAATTCGCGATCACCGAAGTCCTGATCCCCTATCTGCACGACCTCGGCGAGCGATGGGCCGACGGCTCGGTCACGGTGGCGCAAGAGCACTTCGCCTCGAACCTGATCCGGGGTCGCGTTCTGGGACTCGCCAGGGACTGGGGCGCCGGTGGTTCTGGGTCTGCGGTGCTCGCCTGTCCACCCGGTGAGGCCCACGACCTCGGCCTGATCCTCTTCGGAATCCTGATCGCCCGCCGCGGGTGGCGCGTGACGTTCCTCGGAGCTGACACGCCGTTCGACACGCTAGGGGCCAGCGTCCGCTCTCTGCGGCCCTCCCTGGTAGTGGTCGCGACCCGCGACGCCGACCTCTTCGGTCGGCACGCGGCCGCCATCGCGGCGATCGCGGCCGACCTGACGGTTGCGGTGGCGGCGCCGGTCTCCGAGCAGGCGGTACGGGGCACCGGTGCGCGTCCGCTCGTCGACGACATCGCCGAAGCCGCCGAGGCGCTGATCGGCAGCTAGCCTTCGATGCACCGGCCCGGGGCCGCGGTGCCTGGTCTCCGTGGCCACCGGCTGCGTCGGCGGGCGCCTCGTCCCGAACTGTTGCGGGCCGGCTTCCAGGTACGGGTGATGGCCCGCTCCCCGCCAAGCTGCTCCGGCGACCCTGGCATGACGACGTCGAGATCGCCGGCGCCGACGCGTCCGACCAGCGCGACGAGTTCGATCGCGCATGAGAAAGTGATCCAGGCCGAAGCGCAGAAGGCCGACTACTTTCTCGCGGTAGGGAGCGATAGTGCGAAGCCGTCTATGAGCGCCTCGGACTCGGGATTCATACCTGAAGATTATGGGCTCGCTGAGCGTTGTGCTCGACCTGGACGCGGGTGCCAACTGGCGTTTTCGCAGGTCAGGAGCCATCGGTGGGCGCAACAGGGATCGAACCTGTGACCCCCTGCTTGTAAGGCAGGTGCTCTACCGCTGAGCTATACGCCCGATGATGTGTCCGCGCCGCCCACCGCGAAAGCGGCGTAGCCCCCACCGGACGTCTGCATCCGCGCACAGCGTAGTGCCCGGCGTGCCGTGCCGTTCCATCACACCCTCGTCCGCCGCAGGAGCCAGACGAAGTAGGGGGCGCCGATCATCGCCGTCATGAGGCCGGCCGGCAGCTGGTCGGGCGCGATGACGGTTCTCCCTACCGTGTCGGCGAAGCAGACCAGCGCGGCGCCGAGCAACGCCGCCAGCGGGAGTACGCGGGCGTGCCGGCCGCCGACCAGCGCTCGGGCCGCATGGGGGGCGACCAGGCCGACGAAGCCGATGACGCCGACCGCCGCCACTGCCGTCGCGGCCAACGCCGCCGCGGCCGCGAGGGCGAGCAACCGTACTCCCTCCAGCGGCACGCCCAACAAGCGTGGAGTGTCGTCGTCGAGGGCCAGCAGGTCCAACTCTCGAGTGGCGAGCGCGAGCAGCGGTGTCAGGAGTACGAGCGCCGCCGCGACCGGGATCGCATCGGTCATCCCCCGTGCGTAAGTTGATCCGGACAGCCAGGTCATCGCCTGCGACGACAGGATCGTGTCCTCGAGCACCAGCAGTGCCGTGATCGACGCTCCGAGAAACCCGACCCCCACGCCGACGAGCACCAGCCGATCCGAGTCGAGCCCGCCGCGCCAGGCCAGGCCGTACACACTGGCGAAGGCAACCACCGCGCCCAGTCCGGCGGCGCCGGCCATCAGACCGACACTGGCGCCGGGCACCAACACCAGCAGGCCCACGGCCCCAACCGAAGCGCCGGCCGTGACGCCGATGATCCCGGGCTCGGCGAGCGGATTGCGACAGACGGCCTGCACGGTCGCTCCGGCGATGGCGAGCGCGACGCTGGCCAGCACGTCGAGGACGACCCGAGGCAGTCGGTTGTCGAGCAGGTACGTGATCGCCGGTCCAGAGCGCCCCGTCAGCCAGTTGGTCAGATCGCCGAGAAGCAGGGTCGTGTCGCCGAACAGCATGCCGACGACTGTCGCCGCGATCGCGACGACCGCCGCCAGCGTGATGATGACGGCGAAGCCGACCCGACTGCGTAGCGCCCCACGACGCGACGACGGCGACCCACCGGCCCGCGCCGAGCCCTGGTGCCGCGCGGCGAGCCAGATCAGAAACGGTGCGCCCACCAATGCTGTGACGACGCCGGTCGGCATCTCCGAGCCGTACGGGCCGGTCAGAAATGCCCGGACGATCAGGTCCGAGCCAAAGACGACCGCGGTGGCAACGACTGCGCTGGTCGGCAGCAGCCAGGCATGCGCGCCGAGGCCCGGCACGCGTCGGGCCAGCAGCCGCGTCAGGGCGGGTGCGCACAGGCCGACAAACGCCAGCGGCCCAGTGACCGTCACGGCCGCGGCGGCCAGCAGCACCGCGAGCACGACCGCGGTCAGTCGGGTCAGGCGGACTCGTACGCCGAGCACCGCCGCGCCCTCGTCGCCCAACGCGAGCAGGTCGAGCCGGCGCGACATCGCGAACGCCACGGCCATCCCGATCGCGGCCAGGGGCCCGAGGTAACCGACGCGCTCGAGGCCGGTCTGCGCGAGCGAGCCCTTGCCCCACGCGTACAGGCCGAAGGTCTCCTCGGGCTTCATCAGCAGCAGCGTGTTGGTCATCGCCGCCATGGCCATCGCGGTCGCCGACCCGGCGAGGATCAGCCGCGTCGGTCCGGACGCTCCCCCGGCTGACACCGCCATCGCCAGCCCGGCGGCGGCCAGCCCGCCCACCATCGCGACGCCGGCCGACTGCAACGGCGGCAGGCCACCGACGAAGATCGCCGACGCCACGACCGCGAGGTACGCACCGTCGTTGACGCCGAGAGTGTCGGGCGCCGCGAGGCTGTTGCGGGTCATCGACTGTAGGAGGGTGCCGGCGATGCCGAGCGCGACGCCGACGACCAGCCCGGCCAGCATGCGCGGCAGCCTCGAAGCGACGAATACGGCCTCGGTCTCTTCGTCACCACGCCCGACGAGCAGCCGCAGCAGGTCGGACGCGTTCACCGACGACGTGCCCTGGGTGACGTGGACGGCGGCCAGGACGACGACCATACCGATCGCGCCGGCGAGCACCGCCCCGGCCGTCCATCGCGCACCAGGCGGTAGGGCGTCGCCCTGCGACTGCTCGACGGTCGAGGGCTTGACCAGTGTCACGACGTGAGGGCTCCGACGATCTCGTCGACAAGCTGCTCACACGACTTCGGTCCGCCGAAGGCCCAGGTGCCGCCGTCCAGCTCGTGGACGTTGCCCTTCTCGACGAACGGCAGCCCCTGCCAGATCGGGTTGTCCGGAAGCGCCTCGGCGAAGACGTTGTCCTCCGGCGCGATGTACATGAAGTGCGTGTCGCCGAGCTGGGTCATCGCCTCGACGTCGGTTGTCGTCAGCCCCCATTCGTCGACCTTGCCGTCCCAGTCGTTGGAAAGACCGAGCTCCTCGGCGACGTCGGAGAACAGCGAGCCCTCGCCGAACATCCGGATCGACACCGAGCCGCCCTCGGTCCAGCCGTGAGCCGCGGCGAAGGTCGTACCCTCGAGGCCCGCTTCCTCGATCGCCTGGCGGCCGGACTCGATGCTCGCCTCGAGATCACCGAGCAGCTGCTGGGCGACGTCCTCCTTGCCGATGGCGGTGGCGATCATCTCGAGATTGGACCGCATCTGTCCGATGTTGTCGCTCTGGTCGGTGCCGTCGGTCACCAACACGGGGGCGATCTCCTCGAGGTCGCCGATCTGGCTCTTGGATCGGTCGCCTTCGGTGATGATCAGGTCGGGCTGCAGACCGGCGATGGCATCCATGCTCGGCTCGGACCGCAGGCCGACATCGGTCACACAGGCGTCGTCGATCTCGACCGTGTCGACCCAGGTCTTGAAGTCGCCGACCTGGGCGACGCCCGCCGGCATCACGCCCAACGCCGTGAGGTCTTCGGCCTCCTGCCACTCGAGCGCCACAACCGTGTCGGCCGGCTCGTCGAGCGAGATCTCCTCACCGCGCGTGTCGGTCACGGTGACGGGGTCGGCGCCGGAGTCGCCGCTCGAGCAGCCGTCGGACGCCACGGCCTCATCCTCGCTGGAGCCACAGGCGGTCAGGGCAAGTGCCACGGTGATCAACGCCGCGGTGGCGGCGGGCGTTGTTCGCATGAGGGGAAGGCCTTTCTGTGCGGGTGGACGATGCGGGTGGACGTCAGACGGATGGCTGAGTTCGTACGCTGTGCCGACCGATCGGCCGGGTCGCTAGCCGACCCGTATCGGGATCGACGGTCACCTCGATCCGGATGCTGTAGACCTCGGTGAGCAGGTCCGGCGTCAGCACGTCGACGGCGGGTCCGGTCGCACGTACTCGGCCGTCGTCGAGCAGAACCACGGTGTCGGCGATTCCGGCCGCCTGGTCGAGGTCGTGCAACACCACGCCGACAGCGACGTCGTGGTCGACGGTCAGGTCATGGACGAGGTCCAACGTCTCGATCTGGTAGCGCAGGTCGAGGAACGTCGTCGGCTCGTCGAGCAGGAGCGTGTGGGTCCGCTGCGCGAGTGCCGTCGCCAGCCAGACCCGCTGCCGCTCGCCCCCGGACAGCTCGTCGACGGGGCGGTCGGCCATCGCGGTGACGCCGGTGACGTCCATCGCCCAGGCGATCGCCTCGGCGCTCTCGGGATCGACGCCGCGCCACCGACCGCGGTGCGGATGCCGGCCGTAGCCGACCACCTCGCGCACTCGCACTCCCGACGGGGTAGGACGGCTCTGGGCGAGGAGCGTCACCTGGCGCGCAAACTCACGCGGCGACAGCGCCAAGGCGGAGCCGCCGTCGGCGAGGAGGATCTCGCCGGACTCGGGTGGATGGAGCCGGGCCATCGCGCGCAGCAAGGTCGACTTGCCACTGCCGTTGGGACCGACGAGGGCGGTCACGCGTCCGGCGGCCAAATCGAGCGATGCACCGTGGACGACCCGCGTGCCGCGATAACCGAGATCAACCTCGACCGCGCGTAGCGGATTCTCCCAACTGGTCATCACATTAGGTTAGCCTAACCTAATGTTTGAGCCTACCTGGCGGTAGCTGGTCTTGTCCGGAAAAGGCCGTGGCCGCCGGCGTCTCGGGTCACCGGCGGCCACGACAGTACGTATGGAACACCCAAAAGGGGTCCGAGCGCTACTGATTCAACGAAATTTCTGTTACCAATTGATCACAGAGCGTCGCTCGCACCCTCAGGGGACCAAATCTGCGATGATTTTCCGTTGCTCGTCGAGGTTTCGGGCCTCCGGGATCGCGTTCTCGACCTTCCAGACGACAACGCCCTCGCGATCCACGAGGTAGCTGCCGCGGATCGCACAGCCGGCGCTCTCGTTGAACACGCCGTACGCCCTCGCCACCTCGCCATGCGGCCAGAAGTCGCTCAGCAACGGGTACGTGAGGTTGTCGTGCTCGGAGTAGGCGCGCAGAGCGAACATCGGATCGCACGACACCGCGAGGAGCAGCACGTTGTCGTTGACGAAGCTCGACAGGTGATCGCGAACGTCGCAGAGCTCGCTGGTGCAGATCCGGCTGAACGCAAACGGATAGAACATCACCATCACGGCCTTGTCGCCTCGGTACGACGACAGCGTCACGTCCTGGCCGTGCTGGTCTTTGAGGGTGAAGTCTGGAGCCTGCTGGCCGACGTCGATGGACATAGGTCACTCCTGGTGCCGATGGCGGACACGTCCATCGTGCCAGCGGGATCAGTCGGCCACGATGTCGAACAGCACGCCGATCGTCCCGATCGCGACGCTCTGGACGTCGGCGGCCCGCCCTTCGTCGCTAGCGCGCCCCCCGCAACGGCACGCCGGGCGGCGCTCTAAACTCTCGGCGTGGATGTGGGCAGTCTTGGGCGCAAGGTACGGGTCGTGATCACCCTCGTGCTCGCCGCCGGTGTCTTCTACGGCACCCTCTGGGGTGACGACGACGACTTCCCGATCGGTCCGTTCCGGATGTACTCGACGTCGCGCGAGCTCGACGAGCCGGTCGGCGATACGCAGATGTACGCGGTCAACGCCGACGGCGAGGAGTTTCAGTTCACCCAGACCTACACCGGCATGCGGCGTGCTGAGCTCGAAGGACAGCTCGACAAGTTCGAGGCCGACCCGTCGCGACTTCACTATCTCGCCGACTCCTACGCGACGCGCTATCCCGACCGGCCGCCCATCGATCAGATCCGCATCGTCATCGAGTGGATCGAGCTCGATAACGGTTTGCCGACCGGCGAAAGCACCGTGGAGGAGGTCGTCTCGTGGCAGAGGTGACCGCCGAGGCCGCTCCGGCCCCGAACATGCCGACGCGGATCGGCAACCGGTTCATGCGGTGGCTATTCGCCCCCGTACCGCTCGGTCGCGTCGCCGCGCTGCGGACCCTCACCTACCTGTTCATCGTCTTCGACGTCTTGGTCTACTCCGAGGCGGCACGGTTGAAGGAGACCGTGCCGACCGATCTGTATGTGCCGCTGCACGTGGACGAGGTGCTGTTCCCGTTTATCCCCGACCCGTCGACGGCGGTGGTCCAGACCTGCTTCTGGGGCCTGCTGATCCTGTCGCCGATCGCCGCCATCGGGATCTTTCCGCGGCTGCTCGGGTCGGTCATCTTCGTCCTCTACTTCGAGTGGATGCTGATCTTCAACAGTTACGGCAAGGTCGACCACGACCGCTTCGCCTTCCTGCTCGCCCTGGCGGTCCTGCCGACCATCGGCCGGGCTCGACATGGCGACAAAACGCTGTCGGAGAAGGCTGGCTGGGCATTCCGCCTCATCCAGCTAGCCGTGATCGCGACCTACTTCCTCGCCGCCTGGGCGAAGCTTCGGTTCGGTGGTCTCGAGTGGCTGTGGGGCACCAGCCTCACGTGGGCGATCCTGCGACGGGGTACGGAGTGGTCCAACTGGATGCTCGACCACGTCTGGATGATCAAGACCTCACAGGTCGGCATCATCACGTTCGAGCTGATGAGCCCGATCATCTTCTTCGTCAACGACCGGATACGGCCCTGGGTCGTCGCGTACTTCTATGTCTTCCATCTGGTGACGTGGCTGGCGATCACCATCTCGTTCGCTCCACATCTGATCGCGATGACGAGCTTCCTCGCCGTCGAGCGGGTGCGACCGCTGCATTGGGCGCATCAGTGGCTGACATCTGCCTACCGCCGGGTCCGGCCCGCGGAGGCTACTGGTGTCGCTGGTTAGCGGCGAGCAGTGCCGTGGCCGAAGGCGGGCGGGCTAGGTCGTCCGGTCGCGCTCGGCCTGTGGCAGCGCACACGTGGCGGTGCCGCCCGGCATCTTGTCGCGGTTGCGCGAGACCCAGCGGTACGCCGGCCAGGCGACCCAAAGCACGGGACGTAGGCCGAGCACGAAGCCGGCGACCCGCCACCAGGGGCGGCTGCTCTTGAGCAAGGCGGCGATCGCCTCCGGCCCCGCGGTGTGATGAGTCGGCGACGCAGCCCATTGCACGGCGACATCGCACTCCTCGACGGTGACGCCGAGCGCGTCGATATCGGTCAGCTGCCACGCCTCGACCGCAGCCGGCGTCGGGATCCAGCGCTCGACGAACCGCGCACACGACGAGCAGAACGCGCAGTCGCCGTCGTAGAGGAACGTCGGAAACGTGGGGCTCGTCATGCGTCCAGTCTGTCACCCGCGTCCGAGGCGTGCGGGCGGAGGCCGAAGGCGTCGGCCAGCACCCGCGCCACTCCGTCGTCGTCGTTGGACCCGCAGCGATGCGTCGCGGCCGCGACCGCGTCGGGATGGGCGTTGGCGACCGCGTACGACCGGCCCGCCCACGCCAGCATCGGCACGTCGTTGGGCATGTCACCGAACGCCCATACGTCGTTGGGATCCACCTCGTGCTCGGCGCACCAGTCGGTGAGTGCCGCGGCCTTTGTGACACCGACGGCGCTGATCTCGGCCAGGCCGCCGGCTCCCGAGTGGGCGACGACGGCTCGGTCACCGATCACCTGGGTGACGGCGGCGACGAACTCCTCGGGATCGAGGTTCTCGTGTCGCGCCAGCAGCTTGCCGGGAAGCGGATCGATCAGCTCCTCGAGCGCCGCGACCGGACTGCCCGGCGGCACCGGATGACGCTCGACGAAGCTCGGCTCCCGCCCGGGCCCGTCGCGGCGCTCGACGGCGAAGGCGATGCCGGGCAAGGCCTGTCGTAGGTCGGCCGCGATCTCCGCCACCGCCGCGCGGCCAAGCGTGTGCTCGCGCAGGACCTGACGACCGACGACGTCGTAGACGAAGGCGCCGTTGGCGCAGATCGCCAACCCATGTTCGCCGATGACGTCGAGCAGTTGGTGCATCCAGTGCGGCGGCCGTGCCGTCACGATGACGATCTGGACCCCGGATCGCTCGACCGTGCGCAGCACCGCGACCGTACGGTCGGAGACCGTGCCGTCGGTACGCAGCAACGTGCCGTCGAGGTCGGTGGCGACGAGCTGGGGGCGGTCAGACACCGACTCACTCCTGCGCGGCGAGCTGGCCGCAGGCGCCGTCGATCTCCCGTCCTCGGGTGTCCCGCACGGTCGTCGGCACGCCCTTGAGTCGGAGCCGGCGTACGAACTCGGCTTCGTCCTCGGGGCGCGAGGCTGTCCACATCGAGCCGGGCGTCGGATTGAGCGGGATCAGGTTGACGTGCACCCAACCCCAGTCGCCGAACGACGTCAGCACGTCACCGAGCAGGTCGGCCCGCCAGGCCTGGTCGTTGACGTCCTTGATCATGGCGTACTCGATGGAGACCCGACGCTTGGTGGCGTACGCGTAGTCCCATGCGGTCTCGACGACCTCGCGTACCTTCCAACGGGTGTTGATCGGCACGAGCTCGTCGCGGAGCTCGTCGTCGGGCGCGTGCAGCGACAGCGCAAGCGTGACCGGCAGTCCCTCCGTCGCGAGCTGGCGCATGCGGGGCACCATGCCCACCGTCGAGACGGTGACGCCCCGCGCCGACATGCCGAACCCGTCGGGCGCCGGCTCGACCAGGCGGCGGACGGAGCCCATGACCGCGCGATAGTTGGCCATCGGCTCCCCCATGCCCATGAAGACGACGTTGGAGACCCGGCCCGGTCCACCCGGCACCTCGTCGCGGGCCAGCGCCCGGGCGCCGGCGAGGACCTGCTCGACGATCTCGGCGGTCGACATGTTGCGCTGCAACCCGCCCTGCCCGGTCGCACAAAACGGGCACGCCATGCCGCAGCCGGCCTGGCTCGACACGCACATCGTGACCCGATCCGGATAGCGCATCAGGACCGACTCAACCAGGGCGCCGTCGAACATCCGCCACAGAGTCTTGCGGGTCGTGCCGGCGTCGGCTTCGAGCGTCCGGAGCGGTGTGAGCAGCGGCGGCACCAGGTCGGTCAGCAGTTTCTCGCGTGCCGCGGCAGGCAGGTCGGTCATCTCCGCCGGGTCGTCGACCAGCCGGGCGAAATAGTGCCGGGACAGCTGCTTGGCCCGATAGCGCGGCTCGCCCAACGCTTCGACGGCATCGGCTCGCTCGCTCAGCGAGAGGTCGGCCAGGTGCCGTGGAGGCTTACGCCGCCCGACCGGCTCGTCGAAGACCAAAGGAAGTGTGGTGGACATTGCTAACGAGTGTCGCATGTCGCTCAAACGTCGGCGGCGCGCTGGACCGGCGCTCGACACCGCCTCGAGGACCGCACGCGTTCAGATGCTCGGCTCTGCCCGGGATGTCGGATCTCGCGAGCATCCAAACGAGTGAAGAGACGGATCAGGGTGGCTAGGCCGGCTGCAGACCACCGTCGGCGTCGACGTTGAGGTACGGGTTCTCGGCGCACTCCCACCGGTGACGTCGGGATCGGCGACGTAGCCGGAGTAACCGCCCCACTCGGCTAGCACCGGACGCTTCACCTCGGTCGCGCCAGCGGCCAACCACTGGTTGTACACCTCGTCGACATCGTCCCGCGAGTGCCGGCTCGACGTGAAGGCGACGCCTGCGAAGCCGGTTCCGGCCCTGCACGCCGATGTCGGCCGCCAGCTCGGCGCGGGGCACTAGCAGGATCGTCGAACCGTGCGTACGCACCAAGGCGATCCCGTCGGGGCCGGGCGCTCGAATCCGGCGGCGACGTAGAACTCGGCCGATCGCTCCACATCGGACACGGCGAGCGAGACGAACGTGAGGGGCAGGGTCGGCGGCGCGCTGGACCGGTGCTCGACAAATGAGTGGGCGACCCCGGCGTACTCGGGCTAGCGTCGTGGCGGCAACGCACCCGAGGAGGTGAGATCATGCGCGCTCCCGGCGTGCGTACGCGCCGACCCGTCCTGTAGGGGACGATGCCGATGCCGGTGAGAGCGGGCCCACACCTACTGGTGGCAGCTGGGGAGACCTGGCTGACAGTGGCCGGGACAGCAACCCTCGCCTCGAGGGACGAAACCCGGTCGAGGTCCTGATCCACGCGCCAGACCGGCCGTGGTGACGTCGGAACCAGAAGTAATCGCGACCGTGGAAGCGGAACGCGGTAAATCGGTCCCTGCCCGTTCGAGCCCGGAACCGCTGGATCGCACCAGCGTCGAGAGCAAACGGAACCCTACGCCTTCGAGTCCTCGCATCCCTGCGACCGACTCCGGAGGCGGACGTGGCACGACGCCGCGACAACACCTCGTTCGTGTGCCTAAACTGCGCGGCACACGTTCCTGCCTGCACCAACGGTAGCTACCGCAGTCATTGTCCGAATTGCCTGTGGTCACGACACCTCGACGACCGGCCCGGCGACCGCCTGAGCGGTTGCGGCGGGTCGATGGAGCCGATCGGCCTGACCCGTCCGCGTGGCAAGGGCCTGGCCGTGATGCATCGCTGTCAGCGCTGCGGCGTACGGCGGGTCAACCGCATCGCCGCCGACACCGTGTCGCCCGACGACCTCGACCGGCTGCTCGAGTTGCCTCCGGCCTGATCCGGATACTCCGCCTGTCGGAGCAATCCCTCTCCGTGATCGGGCCGTAACAGATATGCCCCCACTTCGACTCAGGATGCTCTCATGACCGAAAGCCCCGACAGAGCACGACAGTTCTCCCCCTCACGACGCAGCTTCCTTACAGCCGCGGCCGCATCGGCCGCCGTAGTCGCGACACCGCTGGCCGCATCCGGCGCCTCGGCGGTAAACCTGGGAAGTTCCAGCCAAGGCATCGGCGTCCCGGTGCGCCCCCAACCTCCAGACAAGCGGCTGAGTCAGTTGTGCGCCGCGATCGACCCGCGACGGGTCGAGCAGTCCATCCAGGCCCTCGTCGGCTTCGGCACCCGCCACACCCTCTCGGTCCAGGACGACCCCAACCGCGGGATCGGCGCCGCGCGGGACTGGATCTTCGAGCAGTTCCAGTCGTACGCCGCGAGGTCCGGCGGGCGGATGACCGTCGAGAAGCAGTCGTTCGTGCAGCCGGTGTCGCCCCGCGTTCCCGCGCCGACCGTCATCACCAACGTCATCGCGACCCTGCACGGCGACAGTGAGCCCAACCGCGCCTACGTTGTCTCCGGACACTACGACTCGCGAGTCACCGATGTCATGAACGCCACCAGCGACGCGCCAGGAGCCGACGACGACGCATCGGGGGTGGCCGCCGCCTTGGAGATGGCCAGGGTCATGGCCGACCAGCACACCGAGGCGACGCTCGTGTTCGCCGCCGTCGCGGGCGAGGAGCAGGGCCTCTACGGGTCGGCGCACATGGCCGCCACGATGGCCGAGGCGGGAGTCGACGTGCAAGGCATGTTCACCAACGACATCGTCGGCAGCAGCACCGCCGATGACGGCACCCGCGATCCGCACACGGTGCGACTGTTCGCCGAGGGCGTTCCCACCGCGGAGACCGAGGACGAGGCATCGATCCGGCAGGCGGTCGGTGGCGAAAACGACTCGCCATCGCGTCAGCTCGCCCGGTTCGTCGAGAGCGTGGCGCAAAACGACGCGACCGACATGCAGGTGCGGACGATCTACCGGCGCGACCGCTACCTGCGCGGCGGCGACCAGATCTCCTTCCTCCAACAACGCTTCCCGGCGGCGAGGTTCACCGAACCGGCCGAAAACTTCGCCCACCAGCACCAGGACGTGCGGGTCGAAAACGGCGTGCAGTTCGGCGACCTGCCCGAGTTCTGCGACTTCGGCTACACCGCCCGGGTCGCGCGGGTCAATCTGGCTGCGCTCTGGTCGCTGGCGCAGGCGCCCGGCACCCCGAAGGGCGCCGGCATCGTCACGACCAACCTGACCAACTCCTCGACCCTGCGATGGACCGCGAGCACCGCGGCCGACCTGTCCGGATACGAGATCCTCATCCGCGAGACCACCTCGCCCGAGTGGACCGACGCCGTCCGGGTCGGCAACGTCACCTCGGCGACTGTCGACATCTCCAAGGACAACGTCTTCCTCGGCGTACGCGCCGTCGACAGCGACGGGCATCGAAGTCCGGTGGCGTTCCCGGTCCCGATGAGCTGACGGCGCTCAACCACCCCAGTCGCGCACGAGCGTCGCTGCGCCGGACGCCGGAATGTCCAGGATCGCGAGGTCGGGCATCGCCATCCGCTCCCACGCGTCCAGATCCGGCGTCCGGCCGGTGAGCTCGGCGACAAGGAGCGTCCACGCGGTGCCGTGCCCGACGAGTACGAGTTCGTCGGGCGGCTCCGCGTCGGCCAGCAACTCGCGTACGATCGCGGCCACCCGCGATCGGGTCCCCGATGCCGTCTCCCATCCGGGCACGGCCGACTCGTCGGGCACCTCGAACGACCGGCGGACGGCGGCGACGAACTCCTCCGGCTCGTCGAACCACGTGGCCGGCCGCTCCGCCTCGCGCAGGTCGTCGACGGTGATGACGGTCCGATCGGTCAACGCCGCCGCGGTCGCCAGCGCCTTCGGCTCGGGCGAGCTGATCCAGGTCGCGGCGGACGGAAGCAGCCCGCTCCCCCGCAGCCTAGCCAGTCCCTCGGCGGCGTCCCGTGCCAGCGCCCACCGCCGTGGCGCAACCGCGGGCTGAACCGCCGGCCGCCCATGTCGCACGAGAGTCAGCCGTACCTGCGTCAAGAGGCGTCCACCAAAAGATGGAGCCACAGCCAGCAGACCGGGGCGACGATCAGGAGCGAGTCGAGCCGGTCCATGATGCCGCCGTGGCCGGGCAGCAGACTGCCCATGTCCTTGATGCCGAGGTCGCGCTTGATGAGTGACTCCCCGAGGTCGCCGAGCGTCGCCGCGAGGGCTGCGACGCCGCCGAGCGCGAGGCCGACCCAGACCTCGCCGTCCAGGGTGTAGACCACCATCAGCCATCCGGCGAGCCCGCACACCAGGATCGAGCCGACGAAGCCCTCCCACGACTTCTTCGGGCTGATCGTGGGAGCCATCGGATGCCGGCCCAGCCGGTACCCGGTCACATAGCCGCCGATGTCGGAAGCGATCGTGACGATGATGAACGTCAAGACGCGCCAGTCACCATCGTCCTCGGCCAGCATCAGCACGGCAAAGCCGCCGAGCAGCGGCACGTACGCGGCGACGAAGACGCCGGCCGTCGCGTCGCGGACGAACCCGTCGGCCCCCTCGGCGAGCCGCCAGATCATCGTGCCGATCACGGTGAACGCCAGCGCGACCGACAAGACCTCGGCGCCGCCGTAGTAGGCGCCGGCCAGCATCGCGACGCCGCCGACGCAGACCGGGACCAACGGGAGCCGGACCTGCGCCGTCGCCAGGGCTTGGGCCAACTCCCAGATCGCGAGCAGGATCGCCAGCAGGACGACGCCCAGAAATGCCGTCTTGACGATGAACAGAGAGCCGATGATGACGGCCCCGAGGACGACCCCGACGCCGAACGCGGCCGGCAGGTTACGGCCACCGCCGCCCGAACGGCGCCCCGACGGCGTCACCGGACCGTTCGCACCGACCGGGCCGGATCCGGCCGTGCTATGAGAGGGCATTGATGGCTACGAGATCATCGGTCTGGTTCAGACCTCGATGAGCTCGGCCTCCTTGTGCTTGAGGACCTCGTCGACCGCGTCGGTGTGCTTCTTGGTCATGCCGTCGAGCCGCTTCTCTGCAGCCATGACCTCGTCCTTGCCGGCGTCGCCGTCCTTCTCCATCTTGTCGAGCGTCTGCTTGGCGTGCCGGCGAATGTTGCGGATCGCGACTCGACCATCCTCGGCCTTGGACTTGGCCAGCTTGATGTATTCCTTGCGGCGCTCCTCGGTGAGCTCCGGCATCGCCAGGCGCAAGACAGTGCCGTCGTTGGCCGGGTTGACGCCGAGGTCGGAGTCGCGGATCGCTTTCTCGATGGCGCTGACGGCGTTTTTGTCGTACGCGGAGATGACGACCAGCCGCGGCTCCGGGATGTGGAACGACGCCAGTTGTTGGATCGGCGTCGGCGTGCCGTAGTAGTCGGCGGTGATCTTGGCGAACATCGCCGGATGTGCGCGTCCGGTGCGGATGGCGGCGAACTCCTCCTTGGCAAACTCCACGGCCTTGTCCATGTTGGTATCGGCCTCGCGCAGTGTCTGGTCAATCACGGCGTCCACACTCCAGGTCTTGTCGCAGTCAGCGCGGATCACTCCGCGTGGACGAGCGTGCCAATCTTCTCACCACGCAGGACGCGGGCGATGTTGCCCTCCTCGGTCATCCCGAAGACGATCATCGGCAGCTTGTTTTCCATGCATAGGGCGAACGCAGCGGCGTCGACCACCCGCAGGCCGTGCCGGATCGCCTCGTTGAAGGTCAGCTCGTCGTATTTGGTGGCACTCGGGTCGTGCCGGGGGTCGGCCGAATAGACACCGTCGACGCCGCTCTTGGACATGAGCACAACGTCGGCCTTGGTCTCGAGCGCTCGCTGGGCGGCCACCGTGTCGGTCGAGAAGAACGGCAGTCCGGCCCCGGCACCGAAGATGACCACGCGCCCCTTCTCGAGGTGCCGGATCGCGCGGCGCGGGATGTAGGGCTCGGCCACCTGTCCCATCGCGATCGCCGTCTGTACGCGGGTCTCGACCCCGTGGCCCTCGCAGAAGTCCTGCAGGGCGAGGCAGTTCATCACTGTGCCGAGCATGCCCATGTAGTCGGCTCGGCCGCGGTCCATCCCGTGCTGCGACAGCTCGGCGCCGCGAAAGAAGTTGCCGCCGCCGACCACGACGGCGACCTGAACCCCTTCCTTGGCGACCGCGGCGATCTGGCGCGCGACGGCGTTGACGACCTCTGGATCGACCCCGACCTTGCCGCCACCGAAGACCTCGCCGGACAGCTTCAGCATCACTCGACGGTAGGAGTACGTGGGCGGGTCCGGCGAGGTCGAGGTCATGGGGTCGAGTTTGCCATCTCGCTCCCCTCCGCGCCCAACTCGGAGCGGGTGTCCGAGCTGTCAGTCGGCTAGCTCACCCCCAGTCCGAACGGAGCGTGCTCCCCCATCGGGAACTCGATCTCGCCCACCAGACCTGCCGACGGCGGGGCCGGGACGCACTGACGGTCCGCGATCGAGCAGGTGAGCAGGTCGACCCGGTTGTCCTGGGCCAGCACCCCTCGAGCGACATAGTGACCGTCGTCGATCCACTGCACGAACATGGCGGACGCGTACCCCTGCGCGGTCGGAGTGACGTCGTCGCCGCTCGTCACGTCGAAGATCCCGCCGTCGGTGTCAAACCGGTCGCCGGCTGCCAGATAGCGTGCCGAAGGCGACAGGTTCGAGTTCTCCTCCATCGAGAACCGCGGGTTCGTCGCATTCGGGTCCGCGCTCACCACCAGGTCTCGAGGACGCTCCGCGTCAGGAGTCCAGATCTGGGCGATCATGCCGTCGACGACGTCGTGCACGTAGAACTGGTTCTGATGCGCAACCAGCACGCCGCCGGACTGCGTCGACACGTCCCACGCGACGACGCCTTTGCCAGTCCGCCAGTAGACGGTGCCACCGTCGAGGGCGACGACGTACGGCCCGTCGTCATCGAGGTACACCCCATCCGATGGCTCGCCGGCAGCCACCGTCCGCGTGACCTCCTGCCGAGTGCCGGTGTCGTACACGACGAGCTCGGCGGCGTGATCGACCCAGGCGACGTACGATCCGCTGTCGTCGGCGACGAGAAGGCCGTCGTCGCTGCCGTCGCCGATCTGGTCGACCGTGTCGCCGTCGGCCAGGTAGACGTCGCCGCTCTCAGTCGTGAAGACGAAGCCGTCGTCAGTCTGGACGAACGACCACACTGAATGCGGCGATACGTCGATCACCCGATCGCCGTAGTGGATCGTCGACGACGTGGCGTAGGTAGCCGTGCGCTGCTCGAATCCGCCAGACCCGGCGGGGTCACTTCCCGACCCGTCCGGAACGACGTGGACGACCAGGGCCGCCAATGCGACCGCCGCGAAGGCACCGGTGCCGCGGAGGGCCCGATGCCGCCAGAGTCGCCGACGTCCGTCACTGATCACCGCCGCGACCGGAACCGGCGCACTCGGGAGGTCTCGTACCTCGTCGGTCAGCAGCTCTTTCAGGCTTGTACTCATCGTCGACCCTTCCCCTCGACCAGAGATTCCTCGTTGACCACGTCGGTGATGTCCCCCAGGGCCTGCCGGAGCTTGCCCAGAGCAACCGATGTCTGACGCTTGACGCTTCCCGCGGTGCAGCCCATCTGGGTAGCAACTTGCTCGACACCGAGGTCGTCGAAGAAGCGCAAGACGACGACCGCGCGCTGCCGCGGCGGAAGCTCGGCCAGCGCCGCCATGACAACCGACCGCTGCGCCAGGCCCTCGGTCGAGTCGGCAGACTCACGATCGGGCGGAGCGTCGCTGGCGAGCTCGTACCAGGACTTCTTCCGGCGCCACGACAGATAGGTGTTGAGCATGGTCTTCCGGACATAGGCATCCGACGCCGCTCGTTCCCTGAGTCGCGGCCAGGCCACGAAACACTTGCCCAACGCGGTTTGGACCAGGTCCTCGGCATGACCGTGATCGCCGGTGAGGAGGTAGGCCGTGCGATACATGGCCTGCCATCGAGCGACGACGAAGTCACTGAAATCCGACAAGTCCCGTGCCATCGGCCCTCCCCTGCGTTACCTGCTGCAACTCACGTACACCCAAGGGATGCGGTCGGTGCCGCGGACGGTTGAACGACGAACACCGCCGTCCCGAAAATCTGGATCGGGACAGCGGCGTCGCTGTTCATCGAAGGTGGCCGTCGGCCGCCCGTCTCAGCTAGCGCCCACCTCGAACCGGGCGAATCGCTTGACATTGACACCAGCCTCGTCGAGGACGCCCTTCACCGACTTCTTCTGGTCCGTGACCGACGGCTGCTCGAGCAGCACGACGTCCTTGAAATACGCGTTGACCCGGCCCTCGACGATCTTGGGCAGCGCCTGCTCGGGCTTGCCCTCTTCACGCGCCTTGGCTTCGGCGATCTCGCGCTCCTTCGCGACGACGTCGTCCGGGACCTCGTCGCGGGTGACGTAGTCCGGCCGCATCGCGGCGATCTGCATCGCGGCGCCGCGAGCGGCGTCGAGGTTGTCGCCGTCGTATTCGACGATGACACCGACCGCCGGCGGCAGGTCGCTGGCCCGGCGGTGCATGTAACTCGCGACCTGGCCGTCGAACACAACGACCCGGCCGAGCTCCAGCTTCTCGCCGATGACGGCGGCCAGGCTCGCGATGTTTTCCTCGACCGTCTTGCCGTCGGCCAGGGTCTGCCCGAGCAGCTCCGACACGTCGGACGGCTTGGTGGCCGACGCATGCGCCACGATGTCGCTCGCGAGTTGCTGGAACTGCTCGTTCTTGGCGACGAAGTCGGTTTCGCTGTTGAGCTCGATCAGCGCGCCCTCGGCGGCCGCGACCAGGCCCGCCGACGCCTCACGCTCGGCGCCGCGCTTGGCGGCCTTGGCCGCACCCTTGACCCGCAGGATCTCCACGGCCTTGTCCATGTCGCCGTCGGCCTCGGCCAACGCGTTCTTGCAGTCCATCATCCCGGCGCCGGTCATGTCCCGGAGCCTCTTGACGTCCGCGGCGGAGAAGTTCGCCATTGGTAGCTTGCTCGTCTTTCTCATCAGGCGACCGGGGTCGCTGGTTGGTCGTGCGTAACGGTTGTGGCGCACCGCTCTGGCGGCCGAACACTGAGGGCCGCCGGACGCGATGGTGGATCAGGCCGACTCGGACCCGACCGACGCGGCAGCCTTCTCGGCGGTGTCATCCGCCGGTGCGTCCGCGGGGGCGTCCGACTCCGACGGGGCGTCCTCGGCCCGGGTCTCTGCCGCCGGGGTCTCTGCCGCCGGGGTCTCTGCGGCGGCGTCTGCGGGGGCGGTGTCTGCAGCGGCTGGCGACTCGGGCTTGGCCTCCGCGCTGTAGAGCTCGCGCTCCCACTCCGCCAGCGGCTCGTCGGAGCCGAGCTCTTCGCCCGCCTCGTCGGCCTTGCCGCCGCCGGCCCGGACCATCAGTCCTTCGGCGACCGCGTCAGCGAGGACGCGGGTCAGTAGCGTGACCGAGCGGATCGCGTCGTCATTGCCCGGGATCGGGTAGTCGACGTCGTCCGGATCGCAGTTGGTGTCGAGGATCGCGATGATCGGGATGCCGAGCTTCTTGGCCTCCTCGACCGCGAGGTGCTCCTTCTTCGTGTCGACGACCCACACCGCCGCCGGCACCCGGCCCATGCCGCGGATGCCGCCGAGGCTCCGCTCGAGCTTGTCGCGCTCACGCTTGAGACCGAGTAGCTCCTTCTTGGTGCGACCGGAGCCGGCGACGTCGCCGTAGTCGATCTCGTCGAGCTCCTTGAGCCGCTGCAGCCGCAGGTGGATGGTCTGGAAGTTGGTGAGCATGCCGCCCAGCCAACGCTGGTTGACGTAGGGCATGCCGACTCGGGTCGACTGCTCGGCGATCGCCTCTTGGGCCTGCTTCTTGGTGCCGACGAACATGATCTGCCCACCGCTCGCCACCGTTTCCTTGACGAACCGGAAAGCGGTGTCGATGTAGGTCAGCGACTGCTGCAGGTCGATGATGTAGATGCCGTTGCGCTCGGTGAAGATGTAGCGCTTCATCTTCGGGTTCCAGCGCCGGGTCTGGTGCCCGAAATGTACGCCGCTCTCCAGGAGCTGGCGCATCGTCACTACGGCCATTGCCGTATGCCTCCTCATAGGCGCCGGGTCGGCGCCCATCGTGGTTAGCCGCACCGACGGCTGTCGCCGGTGCCCTGACGCCCGACACGCGCTCCACCTGTATGAGGACCACGGAACGCGTCCAGCCGGAGCTGGTCGCGGGCGTGCGAAGTCAGCCTCGACCGAGGCTGCTGCCGCCAGTGTACGCGATCGCGCCGGCCCCAATCACATCGCGAAGGCCGCTCAGCTCACTTCGCAAAGACCTCGGCGCCCTCGACGTACGTGGCGACGACGCGGGTGTCGGCGATCCGCTCCGGCGCCCCGTCGAACGGGTCGCGGTCGAGCACGGCGAGATCGGCCACGCGACCGACCTCGACGGCGCCGGCCTCGTCGAGATGGGCGACCCGCGCCGAACCCGCCGTGTAGGCGGTCAGCGCCGTCGCCAAGTCGAGTCGCTGCTCCGGCAAGAACACCGGCGCGCCGGGTTCGTCCCCCGGGAGGCGGCGGTTGACCGCGACGTGAATGCCCTCGAGCGGATTCGGACTGCTGACCGGCCAGTCGCTGCCGGCGGCGAGCCGGACACCGGCGTCGCGCAACGCGGCGAAGGGGTATTGCCACGACGCGCGGGGCTCGCCGAGGTACGGCAGGGTCAGCTCGTCCATCTGCGGCTCGTGGGCGGCCCAGAGCGGCTGCATGTTCGCTGTCACGTCGAGCACCGCGAAGCGAGGCACGTCGTCGGGGTGGATGACCTGGATGTGCGCGATGTGATGTCGTCGGTCGCCCGGCGGGTTGGTCCACGCCGCCGCGGCGAAGGCATCGAGCGCCTCGCGTACGGCTCGGTCGCCGATCGCGTGTACGTGCACCTGGAAGTCGTCGGCTTCGAGCGCCGTCACGTACTCCTTCAACGCCGTCGGATCGACGAACGACAGTCCGGTGTTGTCGGTGCGTCCGCCGTCGGCGTCGAGGTAGGGCTCGAGCATCCCGGCCGTGTAGTTCTCGACGATCCCGTCCTGCATGATCTTGACGCTCGTCGCCCGGAAGCGGCCGGCCTGCAGCCGCTCGCGTCGAGCCCGGAGATCCACGATCTGCTCGGCGCCCCGATCGCGGTGCCACCACAGGGCGCCGGTGACCCGCGCGGTGAGTCGGCCACTCGATGCGGCGTCGAAATACACGTCGGCGATGTCGCTGATGTTGGCGTACTCGCCGATGATCGCGTCCTGCCAGCCGGTGATGCCGAGCGAGTGGAGGTACGCCTGGGCGCCGAGCAGCGAGGTCATCCACTCGTCGTACGTCGGCTCCGGCACGAGCCGTCCGACGAGATCCATCGCGCCCTCGTGGAGCGTGCCGCCGGGGCGGCCGTCGGTGTCGCGCTCGAGCCGGCCGTCGGCGGGATCGGGTGTCGTGGCGTCGATACCGGCCAGCGCCAGGGCGCGCGAGTTTGCCCAGGCGCCGTGGTGGTCGCGGTTGGGTAAGAACACCGGCCGATCGGGCACGATTGCGTCGAGCTCGGCGGCCTGAGGCCATCCCCCATCGAACGCCGCCATGCTCCAACCGCCGCCGGTGATCCACTCCGCGTCGGCGTTGGCCTCGGCATAGGTCCGGATCGCGTCGAGGTAGGCCTCACGGGTGTCGAACTCGGTCAGGTCGCACCGCAAGCGTTCGAGTCCGCCCTGGACCGGGTGCGTGTGGGCGTCGACGAACCCCGGCAAGAGCAGCCCTCCCGCTAGGTCGACGACGCGGGTGCCCGGCCCCGCAAGATCGCGGACCTCGTCACCGCCGACGGCCACGATCCGCCCGTCGCGGACGGCGACCGCACCGTCGAAGGCCGCTCTCCCGTCGGCGGCGAAGATCCGGCCGCCGGCAAACACCACATCGGGTCGGTCCATCCGTACTCCTCCTTCGAACGATGTTGTCAGGCACATGTTGAGCCAGGGCTCCATATGTGCCTGACAAGTCCTCTCGGTCAGCGGCCCTCGAGGAGCGGACCCGCAGGATCATGGTCGAGCCCGTGACGGGCCGCGGCCAACCCGGACAGCGCCTCGAGAACGACTCGGTTGGCGAGGTAGGCCGTGAGCTCGGCGTGGTCGTACGGCGGCGACACCTCGACCACGTCGACGCCGACGACCGGCAGCTCGAGGCAGATCCGACGGACTGCGTCGAGTAGTTGCCGCGCCGACAATCCGCCCGGCTCCGGCGTCCCCGTGCCGGGCGCGTGCGCCGGATCGCACACGTCGATGTCGACCGACAAGAAGACGCCCTCGCACTCGTCGGTCGCGATGCCGAACGACTCGCCCAGACATGCCTCGAGTCCGCGCGCGACGATCTCGGTCATCTCATAGGACCGCATCCGCTGCTCGGCCATCCACGCGAGTGTCGGCGGCTCGGGCCAGTAGCCGCGCAACCCGATCTGCAGGAACCGATCGCCGCGGAGTGCGCCGGACTCGATCAGCCGCCGCATCGGCTGCCCGTGCCCGTACAGCGACCCGAACGCGACGTCGCCGGTGTCGGCATGCGCGTCGAAGTGGAGCATCGAGACTCGACCGAATCCGAAGTGTCGCGCGACCCCCGTCGCGTCCGGGAGCGTGATCGTGTGGTCGCCGCCGAGCACCATCGGGATCGCTCCGGAGGCAGTCACGGTGTGCACCGCATCCTCGAGCGCCGCGATCGCGGACTGGACGTCGCCGGAGTACATCTCGACGTCGCCGGCGTCGTAGACGGTGAGATCGCGCAGCGCGTCGACACGGAGCGCCAGGTGCGGCCGCGACCCGTCCTGCGGCAGGTAGCAGGCCTGCCGGATCGCCATCGGTCCGAAACGTGCTCCGGGCCGGTGCGACGTCCCGCCGTCGAACGGCGCACCCACGATGACGACGTCGGCGTCGGCGTACGAGTCGGCGCTGGCCAGATCGCAGCGCGGGACGCCGAGGAACGTCAGGTCCGGACCAAACAGAGCAGGCATGATCCTCCTACGGATTTCGCAGCATTAGACCTCTGTGAGTAACGGTATGGCAAGTGTTAGCCAACCGTAGCCACGGATTCACTTGAAGTACGAGAGCGGCCCACGGCAGAATGAGTCACGAGCCGGTCACCCCAAGTACCCGGCACCCCATCATGAGGTGAGAGATGACCTCCGCGACCACTCCTGGCGACGACTTCGCGGCACTGCAATCGGCGGCCAAGCAACACCTGTGGATGCATTTCACCCGGCACTCCGCGTATGACTCGGACGACGTGCCGACCATCGTGCGTGGCGACGGGGTGCATGTCTACGACGCCCAGGGTCGGCGTTATCTCGACGGTCTGGCCGGATTGTTCGTCGTCCAGGTGGGCCACGGCCGGGCCGAGCTGGCGGACGCCGCCGCGAAGCAGGCGCAGGAGCTGGCGTTCTTCCCACTGTGGTCCTACGCGCATCCGAAGGCGATCGAGCTGGCCGACCGGTTGGCGGAGGCGGCGCCGGGCGATCTCAATCGAGTCTTCTTCACCTCCGGTGGCGGGGAGGCCGTCGAGTCGGCCTGGAAGCTCGCCAAGCAGTACTTCAAGCTCACCGGCAAGCCGACCAAGCACAAGGTGATCAGCCGCTCCATCGCTTACCACGGCACACCGCACGGCGCCCTGTCGATCACGGGACTCGCCGAGTACAAGACACCCTTCGAGCCGCTCGTGCCGAGCACCCTCCAGGTGCCCAACACCAACTTCTACCGCGCGCCCGAGCATGGAGACGACCTCGAGGCCTTCGGCCAGTGGGCGGCCAACCGGATCGCAGAGGCGATCGAGTTCGCCGGGCCGGAAACGGTCGCGGCGGTGTTCTTGGAGCCGGTGCAAAACGCGGGCGGCTGCTTCCCGCCACCACCGGGCTACTTCCAGCGGGTCCGCGAGATCTGCGACGAGTACGACGTGCTGCTGGTGTCCGACGAGGTGATCTGCGCCTTCGGCCGGCTCGGGCACATGTTCGCCTCCGATCGCTACGGCTACGAGCCCGACATCATCACGTGCGCGAAGGGACTGACGTCCGGCTACGCGCCGCTCGGGGCGATGCTCGCATCGGAGCGACTGTTCGAGCCGTTCGCCCATGGCCCCGATATGTTCACCCACGGCTATACCTTCGGCGGCCACCCGGTGTCGACCGCGGTCGCGCTGGCCAACCTCGACATCTTCGAGCGGGAGCAGATCTTCGAGCACGTCCGCGAGACCGAGGCGGCTTTCCGAGCGACGTTGGAGAAGCTCTACGACCTCCCGATCATCGGCGACGTCCGCGGAGACGGCTTCTTCTACGGCATCGAGATGGTCAAGGACAAGGCGACGAAGGAGACGTTCAACGACGACGAGTCCGAACGCCTCCTTCGTGGGTTCTTGTCGAAGGCGCTGTTCGAGGCCGGGCTCTACTGCCGAGCCGACGACCGTGGCGACCCAGTCGTGCAGTTGGCGCCGCCGCTGATCGCGACTCAGGAGCACATCGACGAGATGGAGCAGATCCTGCGCTCGGTTTTCACCGAGGCCTGGAGTCGGCTCTAGAGTCGGCAGGTCCGTTGCCGAGTCCGAGCAAAGAAGAGACCAGGGTTCCCCGAGCGATGCCCGGGGAACCCTGGTCTGTCAGTCGTCACCCGGCAGCGCGCCTTCGTCACTGTAGGAACGCGTGACCACCCGCACGCGAAACAGGTCGAATCTTGTGAATCCCTCCGTGCGATAACTGGGATGCCGCCGCCCGAGATGAGTCCGGGGGCATCCGCCCGTTACCTAGAAGGCTTTCAGCCAAGACGGGTCCCGCGATGTCCTCTTAGGTCCACAGATCGTCGGACCACATACCCTTTTCTGAGGGCAACGGACCTCAGTTTGTCCCGAATTGCAAATCTCGCGTAACACAACGGAGTTCACGAACGATGTAATACTGCCCGCGCGTTCGTCAGCCCGTCGCACGCGCCCGACGGCGCGGCAACGTCGCCGCCACCACGATGAGGACCGAGATCGCGAACATCGCCGTTCCGATGACGTTGATCTGCATCGGGATGTCGCGCTGCGCCGAGCCCCAGACGAACATCGGGAACGTCACCTCGTTGCCCGCGTTGAGGTTGGTGATGATGAAGTCGTCGAACGACAGGGAGAACGCCAGCAGCGCCGCGCCGAGTATGCCCGGGAACACCAGCGGGAACGTCACTCGCCAGAACGTCTGCCATTCGTTGGCGTAGAGGTCCATGGCGGCTTGCTCGAGCCGTGAGTCGAGCCCGGATAGTCGAGCCTTGACGGTGACGACGACGAACGACAGGCAGAACATGATGTGCGCGATCAGGATCGTCCAGAAGCCAAGTGAGCCACTGAATCCCGTGCCGACGAACAACGCCAACAGCGACGACCCCATCACGATCTCGGGAGTAGCCATCGGCAGGAAGATCAGCAGGTTCGACGTCGAGCGTCCGGCGAACCGATGACGGACCATCGCGAATGCCATCAGCGTGCCGAGGGCCGTCGCTCCGAGCGTGGCGAGCACCCCGATCTCGAGGCTGACCTTGACCGCGTTGCACATGCCTTCGGGCTCGCACGGGTTGGCCCAGTTGTGCAGAGTGAAGCCATCGAACTGATAGGTGAGCCGGGCCTCCGGAGCGTTGAAGCTCATCAACACGACGACAGCAATCGGGACGAACGTGTAGGCGAGCACCAACAGCCCGATGAGCAGGATCAGGTGGTTGGAGAACCAACGTCCGGTCCGCGACAGCGTACTCATAGCAGCTCCTCCGTCCCGGCCCGACGGACGTAAAAGAGCACCATGCCCACGATCAACACCATCAGAACGAGCGACAGTGCCGCCGCGTCCGGGTAGTTGTTGCCACCGCCGAAGTAGCTCTGAATCACGTTGCCGATCATGCTGTCGCTCGGCCGCCCGAGCAGTTCGGCGTTGATGAAGTCGCCGGCCGCCGGGATGAACGTCAGCAGCGTGCCGGCGACGACGCCTGGCATCGACAGCGGCACCGTCACCTTGGCGAAACCGCGGATCGGCGACGCGTACAGGTCGCTCGCGGCCTCGATCAGCCGGGGGTCGATCTTTTCCAAACTGGCGTACAGCGGCAGCACCATGAACGGCAAGAAGTTGTACGTCAGGCCGGTGACGACCGCGAAGGGCGTATTGAGCAGCCGGCCGTCGGCGCCCAGGATGTGCAGGGTCTGCAAGGTCTCGACGACGAAGCCGTTGTCAGCGAGGATCAGCTGCCAGGAGATCGTCCGGATCAAGAAGCTGGTGAAGAACGGCGCGATCACCAAGACCAGCATGAGGTTCTTCCACCGACCCGCCTTGAACGCGATCGCGTACGCCAGTGGATAACCCATCAGCAGACAGAAGAGCGTCGCCAGACCGCCGAACAAGAACGACCGGAGAAGGGGTTGCCAGTTTTCGGTGATGGCGGTGTTGAAGTTGCTCCACTCCCAGGTCATCTCGTAGCCCGAGAAGACCGTGCCCGCCGGATCGTAGAGGCTGGTTGCGACGAGGGAGTAGAAGGGCACCAGGAAGAACAGGGCGAGCCACACGAGGCCGGGCAGGATCAGTAGATAGCCGGTGTAACGACGCCGCCCTATCGGCTCTTCGGCTTCGGCCGGCTCGGGCTCAGTGCCGACCTCGGTCACCGCACTCACGGCGCGTCGTCCACCGTCTCGACACCGGCCGTCGCGTCCTGTTCGGCGTCGAGGACGAAGGTGTGCGGCCGGGCCCAGTGCAGATCCACCGACGTCCCCGGCGCCAGGACCGGTCGGGCACCGGTGTTCTGCTCGAAGATGTTCAGCTCCTCCCCCCATGGCATCCGAACGAGATATTGCGTACTGACGCCGATGAAGCTCGTGTCGGTGATGGTTCCGCCGCCGACCGTGTTGCCCTCGGCGTTGTCCTCCTCGCCGGCGGCTGAGATGTAGATCTTCTCGGGCCGAACGCCGACCCACACCGGTCCTTCGTGCACGTGAGCCCGCTTTTGGTCGACGCCGATCTTGCTGCCGTGCACGTCGACGAGCAACTCGCTGGTGCCACTTCCGACGACCTCACCACGGATCAGGCTGGACTGGCCGAGGAAGTTCGCGACGAAGGTGGTGGCGGGATTCTCGTAGAGCTCCGACGGCGGACCCATCTGTTCGATCACACCACTGTTCATCACGGCGATCGTGTCGGCCATCGTCATGGCCTCTTCCTGGTCGTGCGTGACGTGGACGAAAGTCAGTCCGACGTCGAGCTGGATCCGCTTCAGCTCGATCTGCATCTGGCGGCGCAGTTTGAGATCCAGGGCGCCGAGCGGTTCGTCCAGCAACAAGACCTCGGGTTCGTTGATCAGCGCTCGGGCGAGCGCCACCCGCTGCTGCTGGCCGCCGGACAGCTGGCCGGGCTTCTTGCCGGCCTGGCTGCCGAGTTCGACGAGCTCGATCATCTTGTCCACGGCGTCGTCGACGTTCTTGCGACCACGGCGCCGGAGGCCGAAAGCGATGTTGTCGAAGATCGTCAGGTGCGGGAACAACGCGTAGTTCTGGAAGACCGTGTTGACCGGCCGCTTGTACGCCCGGAGGTCGGTGACGTCGTCGTCACCGAGGTAGATCCGACCCTCCGTCGGCTCCTCGAGGCCGGCGACCATCCGAAGCGTCGTCGTCTTGCCGCACCCCGACGGACCGAGGAGGGCAAAGAACGAGCCGCGCGGCACCACGAGGTCGAGGTTTCGCACCGCGGTGAACCGGCCGAAAGCTTTGGTCAGCGACTCCAGTCGCAGGTTTCGCGATGGGTCGGGCCCTACCGTCGACGATTCATGGGCCTGCGCGGCGGCGTCGGCAGTAGTCATGGCGATCAGCCTCCGGTCAACAGGTTCGTCCAGTCGTTCTCGTACGTCTGGGTCTGGCTCTCGGTCAGCGGCATCATGGTCTTGGCCTGTGCGAGGAACTCCGGTGTCGGGAAGATCAGCTTGTTGTCGACCAGGCTCGGGTCGACCTTCTCCATCGCTTCCTGGGCCCCGGCGACCGGGCAGATGTAGTTGACCCAGGCGGCCAGCTTCGCCGCCACTATCGGGTCGTAGTAGTAGTTCATCCATTCCTCGGCGTTGGCCTTGTGGTCCGCACGGTTGGGCACGAGCATGTTGTCGCTCCAGAGCGCGAGGCCCTCCTCAGGCTGGACGAACTTGATGTTCGGGTCCTCGAACTGCGCTTGGATGACGTCGCCGGACCATGCCTCGCAGGCCGCGATGTCGCCGGACTTGAGTCCCCGCAGGTACTCGTTGCCGGTGAACGCGCGGATCTGGCCGTCGCTCACCGCCGCACTGAGGTAGTCCAGCGCGTTGTTCCAATCGTCGTCGGTGAAGTCCAGTGGATCGGCACCCACGACGAGCAGCATGAACAGCATTGTGTCGCGCATCTCGGTGAGCATGGTGACCCGGCCCTTGAGGTCGGATCGGGTCAGCAGCTCCGAGAAGCTCCCGACCGGGTCGGTGACACCGGCGTTGTAGGCGATCCCGGTAAGTCCGCTCTGCCACGGCGCGGAGTAGTCCCGGTTCGGATCCCACGGCGGACTCTGCAGGGCGGGCAGCAGGTTCGCGTCGACGTTCGGGATGTTCGCGTGGTCGAGGCGCTGCAGCCACCCGAGGTTAATCATCCGGGCGGCCATCCAGTCGGTGAGCATGAACATGTCTCGATCGACCGACTCGCAGGCCCGCATCTGGTTGACGATCTTGCCGAAGAACTCGATGTTGTCGTTG
>Ga0190270_10000172_pt1 | contig 29139 bp, 24 predicted proteins | sample Popmic320T_FD_133748 | JGI IMG/M metagenome (GOLD analysis project Ga0190270, IMG submission 133748) | Populus adjacent soil microbial communities from riparian zone of Weber River, Utah, USA - 320 T | ecosystem: Environmental > Terrestrial > Soil > Riparian zone | place: USA: Utah | collected...
CCATCAGTCCTCCAGGATCTCCAGGCCGGGAAGGCGCTTGCCTTCGAGGTATTCGAGGCTGGCTCCGCCGCCGGTCGAGATGTGACCGAACTGGTCGTCCCGAAACCCGAGCTGGCGCACGGCAGCCGCCGAGTCGCCGCCCCCCACGACCGAGAGGCCGTCGATCTCGGTGAGCGCCTGGGCGACGGCCTCCGTGCCGGCGGCGAACGGTCGCATCTCGAAGACCCCCATGGGGCCGTTCCAGAAGACCGTCTTCGCGTCCCGGATCGCGTCGGCGAAGGCGTGGGCCGAATCGGGCCCGATGTCGACGCCGAGCTGATCGGGCGGCATCCGGTCTGCCGGAACAACAGTGGCCGGTGCCTCTTCGCTCAGCTCGGGCACCACGACGATGTCAGTAGGGAGCATGATGTCGACGCCACGCTCGCGAGCCGTGTCGAGATAGCCGCGAACCGTTTCGAGCTGGTCGCGCTCGAGGAGGCTCTTGCCGACCTCGTGGCCCTGCGCCACGAGGAACGTGAACACCATGCCGCCGCCGACCAGGATCCGGTCAGCCGTTTCGAGGAGCCGGTCGATGACGCCGAGCTTGTCGGAGACCTTCGAGCCGCCGAGGACGACGACGTACGGTCCGGACGGCGACTCGACGAGCTGCCGGAGCACCCGTACTTCGGCCTCGACCAGTCCCCCTGCGGCATGCGGGAGTCGCTCCGCGACGTCGACGACACTCGCCTGCCGGCGATGCACGACGCCGAAGCCGTCGGAGACGAAGGCGTCCGCGAGCGCGGCGAGCTGGTCGGCGAACGCGCCCCGATCGGCGTCGTCCTTGCTCGTCTCGCCGGCGTTGAACCGGACGTTTTCGAGCAGCGCGACCTTGCCGTCGGCGAGGCCGTCGACCGTCTGGCGTGCACTCGGGCCGACCGTGTCGGTGGCGAACGCCACCTCGGCGCCCAGCAGTTCGCTGAGTCGGGCGGCGACCGGCGCCAGGCTGTAGCTCGCGTCCGGCTCGCCCTTGGGCCGACCGAGGTGAGCCGTCACGACCACCCGCGCACCCGCCTCGCGCAGCCGTCCAACGGTTGGCAGGCTGGCCCGGATGCGACCGTCGTCAGTGATGGTGGTGCCGTCGAGGGGTACATTGAGGTCGCTGCGGACGAGTACGCGCTTGCCCCGCAGATCTCCGAGCTCGTCGATCGTTTTCAGAGCGACTGTCCCACGTGGGTGACGAGGTCGGCCAGCCGGTTGGAGTAGCCCCACTCGTTGTCGTACCAACCGAAGACCTTGACCTGGTCGCCGAGCACCTTGGTGAGCGGCGCGTCGAAGACGCATGACGCCGGGTCGGTGACGATGTCCGACGAGACGATCGGATCCTCGCTGTAGCGGATGATGCCGGCGAGCGGACCGTCGGCGGCTTCCTTGAACAGCTGGTTGACCTCGTCGGCGGTCGTCTCGCGGCTGGCGGTGAAGGTCAGGTCGGTCAGCGAGCCGGTCGGGGTCGGCACTCGAATCGAGTAGCCGTCCAGCCGGCCGTTGAGCTCGGGCAGCACCAGCCCGATCGCCTTCGCGGCGCCGGTGGTCGTCGGCACGAGGTTGACCGCGGCCGCCCGAGCCCGACGCAGGTCCTTGTGAGGGCCGTCCTGCAGGTTCTGATCCGCCGTGTAGGCATGGATGGTGGTCATCAATCCACGGACGATGCCGAGACCCTCGTGCAGCACCTTGGCCATCGGCGCGAGGCAGTTGGTCGTGCACGACGCGTTGGACACGATGTCGTGCGCGGCAGGGTCGTATTGGTCCATGTTGACGCCGGGAACGACGGTGATGTCATCGTTCTTGGCCGGTGCCGAGATGATGACCTTGCGGGCGCCGGCGTCCAGGTGGGCCCGCGCCTTCGTCCCGTCGGTGAACAAGCCCGTCGACTCCAGCACGACGTCGGCGCCGAGGTCCTTCCACGGCAGGGACGCAGGGTCGCGCTCCTCGAGTGCCGCGATCGACTCGCCGTTGACGACGATCGAGTCGCCGCGAGCCTCCACCGTGCCGGGGAACCGGCCCAGGATCGAGTCGAATTTGAGCAGGTGAGCAAGGCTGGCGTTGTCGGTCAGGTCATTGACCCCCACGACCTTGATGTCGGCCTCGGAGGCCGAGACGGCGCGGAAGAAGTTGCGGCCAATCCGGCCGAATCCATTGATGCCTACGCGGACGGTCACAGGCTCGTACTCCTCGGGTGCGGGGCGCGAAGCGTCTCGTTCACTCTCGCCTCCGACCCTACCGGCTGCTCCGGAGCCGACCTGGGGCAGAGGTCCCAGCTGGACGGACCGGATGATCAGGGCCCACCTGGGCAACCCGTAGGGTGACTCAATGGAATCCCTGACATGTCCTAAGTGCCAAGGCGCGATGCGAAGCTACGAGCGCAGCGGCGTCACCATCGACCAGTGTGGCGACTGCCGTGGAATCTTCCTCGACCGCGGCGAGCTCGAGCACCTGATCGACGCCGACGCGCGATTCCAAGCCGGGTCGGCTCCAACGCCGGCGCCGCCGCCGTCGAGGGACTACGACCGCGACTACGACAAGCGACGCGACGACCGGCGCGACGACCACTACGACGACCGCCACGACAGCTACGGATCCAAGCCGCGCAAGAAGAAGCGCTCCATCTTCGAGGACCTCTTCGACTAGTACGGTAACCGTCGCGCCGACCGGGCCACCACCGCGTACACGCGACGGAGATGGGCATGCTGTCCGACCGTGACCTGACCGAAGCCGAGCACCTCGTCTTGCAGCATGCCGGCACCGGTCAGCCACTCATGCTCGGAGGCTTCGGCGGCGCGTCCAGGATCCGAGCCGAGCTGCTCATCGACCTGCTCACCGGCAGGCGAGAGCCTCCGACGGGTGGGCTGCGCGCCATCATCGTCTCGAAGGGCCACATCGTCGGTGCGCTCGATCTGAGTGCGGCCGCGCTGTCTTGCCCCGTCGACTGCACGTTCGAGGAGCCCGTAGGTCTGGCGGCAGCGCAGGCGGGCTCGTTCGTTCTGGCCGGCGGATCGGTGCCGAGCATCATGGCCGACCGCCTGCGGGCCAGCGATTCGGTGCGGTTCTCCGAACTCACCACGTCGAAGATCAGCCTGGTCTCCGCACATGTCGGCGGTCAGCTGTCGCTGAATGGGTCCCATCTGGAGTGCTCCGACGGCTATGCGATCGAGGCATGGGGCCTCGTCGTCGACCGCGACATGTGGTGTTTCGAAGACTTCAGAGCAGAGGGCGGAGTCAATCTCGGCGGTGCCCGCGTGGGTGGGAGTCTCAGCTTCAACGGGGCGACCCTGACGAATCCCGACGGTTTCGCCCTCGACGCGCACCAGCTCGAGGTCGGTCGAGAGATGGCGTGCTCGCCTGACTTCGTCGCGATCGGAGGCGTCAGTCTGTCCTCGGGCCAGATTCACGGAGCGCTCGATCTTCGCGGCGCCAGCGTGGCGTACGAGTCGGGCATGGCGTTCGACGCGACCCGGCTCACGGTGGACGGGGCGGTGCTCGCCAGCGAGGTTCGGATCAAGGGAACATTCGGTCTGTCCGGCGCCCGCATCGGCGGATCTCTGGAAATCACCGGCGCGACGATCGATAGCAGGCGGGTCTCCCTCGACGCGGAGAACCTGACCGTCGGGAAGGACCTCCTTTTCGGCGGCGGATGTCGCCTGCGTAGTCAAGCGAGACTGTCCGACGCCCAGGTCGACGGCATCATCGACCTTCGGCACACCGAAATCCACGAACCGGGCGGGCGGGCGCTGGCCGCGGACCGCATCACTGTGGCGGGGGCCGTGATCGGCTGGGCCGCGTCCAACCGGGCCACGGCCCCGGACGAGGCGAAGCGTCTCACCGTGACCGGAGAGCTCTCTCTGGGAGGCGCGGCGATCGGCGGGGACCTCGATCTTGACGGCGCACGGCTCTCCTGACGGCGCACGGCTCTCCGGTGTCGGCGGGCCTGCCCTCTATCTAGGCGACGCCGAGATCGACGGCAACGTCTATTGCCGAGACATCAAGGCTCAGGGAGCGGTCAGCCTCTCACGGGCCCGGATCGCCCGGTCGCTCTGGCTCGACGGCACCGAGCTGCGCAACCTGAAGGGGGACGCCCTCGACGCCAGCAGCCTCGTGGTGACCGGCGAGGTCAGCATGACGGACGGGTTCTTCGCCGACGGGACGGTGGACCTAACGCATGCTCAGGTCGGCAATGAGGTCTACCTCAGCGGCGCGACTCTGAACAGCCCGGGTGCGATCGCCGTCGCGGGCCGCCGGCTGCGAACCGGCGGGGACGTACGCTGCCAGACGGGCTTCACGGCCCGGGGCGAGGTCCGATTCTGTGACGCGCAGATCGGCGGCCGACTGAACTTCACCGATGCGATGCTCACCGGGTCGGACCGGGACACCGGCACAGGCGTCGACCTCCGCCAGCTCGACACGACCTCGCTGGTGCTCAAACCCAAGGCGCCGCCCGAGGGGGTCATCGATCTGGCTGACGCACGGGTCGGCAGTTATAGCGATGACAAGTCGACCTGGCCGAGACTGCTCCGCTTGGACGGATTCGTGTACGACCAGCTGGTCAGCGACAGCATGGAGGTCGCCGACCGACTCACCTGGGTATCTCTCCCGGACACCGACACGCAAGACCGGGCCGACGAGCGCCGCCGGCGGCGTGCCAAGCGGGATCGCTACGCGCCGGGACCGTACGACGAGCTTGCCGCCGCATACCGCCGCGCCGGATATCCGGAGCGGGCCCGCCGGGTCGCCATCGAGAAGCAGTGGCGCCGCCGCAGCGAGCTCAATGTCGCCGGCAAGGCGTGGAACTGGTTTCTCTGGTCCACGGTCGGCTACGGCTACCGCACGTGGCTGGCCGCGCTCTGGCTGATCGCGCTGCTGCTCACCGGCACGGGTGCGTTCGCCGCATTGCATCCGGACCACCTGCACACGGTCGGCGACGCACCGCAGTGGAACGCCGTGCTCTACACCGTCGACGTGGTGTTTCCGTTCGTCGATCTGGGGCAGCAGGCGTCGTGGCAGGCCGTCGGGCCGGCCGCCTGGTGGATGCTGGGCCTGACCATCGCCGGCTGGCTGCTGGTCACCGCCGTCGTCGCCGGCCTGACCAACGCCCTGAAACGCGACTAGCCGCTCGGTCGGATCAGGGCGCGTCGGCGAGCATCTCCGGCGTGAGGCTCGCCTCGGTGTCGGGGATGCCGAGCTCACGAGCCTTCTTGTCGGCCATGGCGAGCAGTCGTCGGATCCGACCTGCGATCGCGTCTTTGGTGAGCGGCGGATCATGCATGTGGCCGAGCTCCTCGAGGCTGGCCTGCTTGTGCTCGACGCGAAGCCTGCCCGCGACCTGAAGGTGGTCGGGCACGTCGTCGCCGAGGATCTCTAGCGCCCGAGACACCCGTGCACCCGCGGCGACCGCGGCTCGAGCCGAGCGACGCAGGTTGGCGTCGTCGAAGTTGGCCAGCCGATTAGCGGTGGCCCGCACCTCGCGACGCATCCGACGCTCCTCCCAGGCCAGCAGCGCCTCGTGCGCCCCGAGTCGGGTGAGGAGTGCGCCGATGGCCTCACCGTCGCGGATGACGACGCGGTCGACGCCGCGTACCTCGCGGGCCTTGGCCTGGATGCCGTGCCGGCGGGCTGCTCCAACGAGGGCTAGCGCCGCCTCCGGGCCGGGGCAGGTCACCTCGAGCGATGACGAACGACCCGGCTCGGTCAGCGAGCCATGGGCGAGGAACGCGCCTCGCCACGCGGCGACCGCGTCACATCCGGAGCCGGACACGACCTGCGGCGGAAGGCCGCGCACCGGCCGGCCGCGCCCGTCGATGAGGCCGGTCTGGCGGGCCAGCGCCTCGCCCTCCTTGATCACCCGGACGACATAACGCGTGCCCGACTTGAGTCCCCCGCCGGAAACGACGACGACCTCGCTCTGGTGGCCGTAGACCTCCAGCAGGTCGCGGCGGAGCCGCCGGGCCGCCGCACCGGTGTCGAGCTCGGCCTCGACGACGATCCGGCCGCTGACGATGTGGAGGCCGCCGGCAAAGCGCAGCATCGTCGACACCTCTGCCTTGCGACAGCATGACTTGGTGATCGTGGTGCTGGTGAGCTCCGCTTTGACCTGCGCCGTCATGGCCATTTGTTTGATCCTGCCACGTCTCGAGATGCCTTGGCCGCGGAAAACGTGCACATCGCGCCACGGTCCGCGTGCCCGAGACGCAGGCCGTCACTGTAGTGCGCCCAGGGTTGAGCCGTCGCACGAAGGGGCCTCACACACCCGATGCCACATTAAGCCCCAGCCACGCTGAGTCAAAGCAACGGACCGATGTCAGTGGGTCACGCGTCGTGGCGGGTCGCTGAAGATCTCCTCGTACGCCGCGGCCAACCGCAGGGGGTCGTGCCGGGCCGTACCGTCTGCCGCCGCCACGTCGTCGACGACCAACTCGGCGCCGAGCGACCCGGCCACCGCCCGTAGCGCCGCCGGGTCGCTCACCCGCTTCTCGTCGGCCAGGACGACGTCGATCCGAAGGTCCGGCGAGTGTCGTGCCAGCACCTCGAGATGGCGCTCCGGCGAGTAACCCTCGGTCTCCCCCGCCTGTGGGGCGAGGTTGAGGACGACGAGGCGTTGCGCGTTGGTGTCGTGCAGCGCCGAAGACAGCTCCGGGACCAGCAGGTGCGGGATCACACTGGTAAACCACGACCCCGGCCCGAGCACCACCCAGTCGGCGTTGTCGAGGGCGTCCAATGTCTCCGCGCACGGCGGCGGATCGCTTGGCTCCAGTGCGACTTCGACGACTTCGCCACGGGCGGTCGCGACCTCGACCTGACCGCGTACGGTCGTCAGGGCGGTCGGGTCGTCGGGGTCGAGCCCGCGGACCTGCGCGGCGATGTTGAGCGGCACCGCGCTCATCGGCAGCACGCGGCCTTGCGCCCCGAGCAGCCGGCCCACCCAGTCGAGACCGTCGACCGCTCCCCCGAGGAGCTCCCACAGCGCCACGATCAAGATGTTGCCCACGGCGTGCCCGTGCAGCGCGCCGGACGAAGCGAACCGATGCTGGAGCACCTCAGCCCAGGTGCGGCCCCACTCGTCGTCACCGCACAGCGCGGCCAGAGCCTGGCGCAGGTCGCCCGGGGGAAGCACATCGAGCTCGTCTCGCAGCCGGCCCGACGACCCTCCGTTGTCGGCCACCGTCACGACCGCGGTCAGATGGGTGGCGACCCGGCGCAGCGCGGCGAGCGAATTGGCGAGCCCGTGACCGCCTCCCAAGGCGACGACGCGTGGCCGTGCGCCGACGTCAAACCGACCTCCCGCACGGGGAAGCCGCGAGGGGCCGCCGGTCACTCGCGCCCCAGGTCGCGATGTAGCACGAGTGTCTCGACATCGCGTGCGCGCAGTCGCTCGGCAAGCGCCTCGGCCATCGTCACGCTGCGGTGCTTGCCGCCGGTACATCCGATCGCGACCGTGACGAACCGCTTTCCCTCGCGGACAAAGCCACTCGTCAGATCGCTGATCAGCCGTTCGTAGTTGTCCAAGAACTCCTCGGCACCGTCCTGGCCGCAGACGTAGTCGCGCACCGGCGCGTCGAGGCCGGTCAGCGGTCGCAGCTCGGGCACCCAGAACGGGTTGGGCAGGAAGCGCATGTCGGCGACCATGTCGGCGTCGACGGGAATGCCGTACTTGAAGCCGAACGAGACCACGGTTGCCCGCAGCCCGGCTCGGGCCGGATCACCGAACGCGGTGCCGATCTTGGCGACCAGCTGGTGGACGTTGAGGTTGCTGGTATCGATCAAGACATCGGCGTCACCGCGCAACCCGGCGAGTGCCGCCCGCTCCTCCACGATGCCGTCGAGCAGCCGGCGGCCGCGCTGCAACGGATGCGGCCGGCGCGCGGCGTCCTGGCGGCGGACCAGTGCGTCGTCGGACGCCTCGAGGAACAGGATCGATGGTCGCAGACCGGCCTCGCGCAGCCGGCTCAGAGCCCCGTCGAGCTCGGCGAAGAAGCCACCGGCGCGGGCATCGACGACCACCGCGAGCCGAGTCTCTCCCCCGCCTTCAGTGCCGACGAGCTCGATCACCGACCCGATCAGCTGCGGCGGGAGGTTGTCGACCACGAACCAACCGAGGTCTTCCAGCGCCTTGGCGGCCGTGCTTCGGCCGGCGCCGGTCATGCCGGTGACGAGCACCAGATCCTGCACCAGCTTGTCGACCCCTTGATCACTCATCGGGTCTCCCCAGATCTCACGTCATCCGAGTCGTCGTCGAGCAGCTCTCCGGTCGCGGTGTTGACGGCCGGCATCGCCTGGCGGTCCCCCGCGGACGTGCCGCCGGCTACCGCCAACGCGTCGACAACAGCCTCCGCCAATCTCGGGCCGAAGCCCGGCACATCGGCGACGTCCTCGACGCTAGCTGCTCGCAGCCTCTTGAGAGAGCCGAAACGCTTGAGCAGCGCCTTGCGGCGTACGTCTCCCAGCCCCGGAATCTCGTCGAGGGTACTGCGAGTCATCGACTTCGAGCGTCGTCCGCGGTGATGGGTGATCGCGAACCGGTGAGCCTCGTCGCGGATCCGCTGGAGCAGGTAGAGCCCCTCACTCGTACGCGGCAGGATCACCGGATCGTCGTCATCGGGCACCCAGACTTCTTCGAGCCGCTTGGCGAGGCCGCAGACCGGGATGTCGACCAGGCCCAGGCTGACGAGCGCTTGCTGCGCGGCCGCGACCTGGGGCCGACCACCGTCGACAACGACGAGACCCGGGCGATAGGCGAACTTGCGCGGCCGACCCGTTTCGGGATTGACCAGCCCTGCCTTGGCCTCGTCGGCGGCCTTGGACAGGGCGGCCTGGTCGTCGAGCATTCGGCGGAACCGCCGCGTGATCGTCTCCTCCATCGCGGCGACGTCGTTTTGCCCATCGACGCCGCGGATGGTGAACCGGCGATAGTCGGTCTTGCGAGGCAGCCCGTCCTCGAAGACGACCATCGACGCCACGACTTCGGTCCCTTGCAGGTTGGACACGTCGTAGCACTCGATGCGCAGCGGCGCCTCGTCGAGCTCGAGAGCGCGTTGGATCTCTTCGATGGCCCGGCTCCGGGTCGTGAGGTCGCTGGCCCGCTTCGTCTTGTGCGTCGCCAGTGCCTGCGTCGCGTTGCGCTCGACCGTCTCGAGCAGCGACCGCTTGTCACCGCGCTTCGGGACCCGCAAGTGCACCCGCGCGCTGCGTCGCTGGCACAACCACTCGGCGAGGGCGTCGGAGTCGTCGGGAAGCGTCGGAACGAGTACTTCGCGCGGAATCGCGTCGTCGGCCTCGCCGTCGTAGAGCTTGAGCAGCGCCCGCTCGACGAGGTCGCCGGTGCCCGCGTCGTCGGTCTTGTCGGCGACCCAGCCGCGCTGTCCGCGGATCCGGCCGCCGCGCACCGAGAAGATCTGCACTGCGACCTCAAGGGCGTCCTCCGCGAGCGCAATGACGTCGGCGTCGGTGCCGTCGCCGAAGACGACCGCGTTTTTCTCCATCGCCCGGTTGAGTGCTGCGATGTCGTCGCGCAGCCGCGCGGCGCGTTCGTACTCGAGGTCGGCCGCCGCCGCCTGCATCTGCTTCTCGAGTCGCTTGACGTAGGTGGTCGTCTGGCCGGCGAGGAAGTCGGCGAACTCCTCGGCGATCTGGCGATGATCGTCGGCGCTGATCCGATCGACACACGGCGCGCTGCACTTGTCGATGTAACCGAGCAGACAGGGCCGGCCCATCTGTGCCGAGCGCTTGAAGACGCCTGCCGAGCACGACCGCATCGGAAACACCCGCAGCAGCAGGTCGACCGTTTCGCGGATCGCCCACGCGTGGCTGTAGGGGCCGAAGTAGCGCACCCCCCTGCGCTTGGCGCCCCGACCCACCATGACCCGGGGAAACTCCTCGTTGAGCGTGACGGCGAGCCATGGATATGACTTGTCGTCGCGGTATTTCACGTTGAAGCGCGGGTCGTACTCCTTGATCCAGGAATACTCCAACTGCAGCGCCTCGACCTCGGTGCTGACGACGGTCCACTCGACGGCGGCGGCCGTGGTGACCATCGTCTGGGTCCGCGGGTGCAGATGGGCGATGTCTTGGAAGTACGACGACAGCCGCGCCCGCAGCGTCTTGGCTTTGCCGACGTAGATGACCCGGCCGTGCTCGTCGCGGAATCGATAGACGCCCGGCGCCTCCGGGATCGTCCCGGGCGCCGGACGATAGGTCGCGGGATCGGCCACGCTTCCCAGCCTAGGACGCCGCACCGTCAGGAAACGGGCCGCCCAGTGGTGCGAACTCGGGACGTTCGCCACTTGACTCAATAGTCGAGTGGGTTAGTCTACTTTGCATGCCGGCACGCGTACCCACCGGGAGCACCTCCGCGTCGACCCGTACGACCACGGGACCTCGGGACCTGTACGGCCTGCGGCTGACAACCTCGCCCGAGGCCGCGGCCGCGTACAACCGCGGCATCCGCGCAGTCCTCAACGTGCAGCAGGGCGGGGTCGAGGCGCTCGCCGAGTCGATCGCGCACGACCCCACCTTCGCCATGGGTCATGCCGCTCTGGCGCTTCTCGGCTACGAGCAGAATGCGCCGATCGACCTTGCCGCTCGGCTCGATTCGGCCCAGCGACACGCCGCTCGCAGCACCGAACGCGAGCGCGGCCACGTGGCGGCGGTCCTCGCCCACACCACGGGCGACAACGAGGTTCTCCTCACGCATCTGCGGCACCACCCACGGGACGCACTCCTCCTGACCACCGCCGTTCCGACCATCGCCTTCGCCGGCGTCACGACCGTCCCCGAGGAGGCTTGGTCGGTCGTCGAGGGATGTGCCTCCGCCTACGGCTCCGACTGGTGGTACGCCGGACTGCTCGCCTTCATCCGTCAGGAGCAGGGCCGATTCGACGAGGCGTACGAGCTGTCGTGCCGGTCGATGACGGAGGAGCCGGGCGCCGGTCATTCGGCACACGCCCGGACACATGTGCATTACGAGACCGGTGATCACACGGCTGGTCTCACCTGGCTAGACGACTGGATCGACTCGACCGGACCGACGTCGAACCACCTGGCGCACTTCTCGTGGCACGCCGCCCTGCACGAGCTTGCGGAGTGCGACCTCGCGGCCGTACGGAGCCGCTGGGCGGACCAACTGGCTCCGCCAACCGTCTCGGGTACCCGCGCTCTTGTCGACTCGGCGTCGCTGCTGTGGCGCTGGGCGTTGACGCCTGGCGCAAGCGAGGTGCCCGAGGCGTCAGCCGTTTTGGCGTCGGTGCCGGACGAGGACATCGACCGGCCGGGCACCGGTTTCATGGCGATGCACGCGGCGGTGGCTTTGTGTGCCGCCGGCGACACCGATCGGCTTCGCCGCCTGCATCGCTGGTGTCGGGGGCACGCCGACCACTCCATGTCGGAGGTGGCGGCCCCACTTGCGGCGAGCTTGCTGCTCCTTACGCAGAAGCAGCAGGCCGCCGCCGCGGACGGACTTGGGCGGCTGCGCGAGCAGCTGTGGCGGCTCGGCGGCAGTGAAGCGCAGCGCGATGTCGTCGAAGACACCCAGGTCGCGGCTCTCCTCGCCTCCGGACGATGTCGCGAGGCGCAGCTCCTGCTCGACCGACGCCTCGACCGACGTCCGTCGGCCCGCGACATCCGCTGGCGGGAGGCCGCGACCGGGTTGGTGTGACGACCTCAGGTGAGGACGATGTCCTGGCCGTCGACGCTGATGTTTACCGGGTCCAGCGGCGCTGGCGCCGGTCCACCGACCACCGAGCCGTCCTCGATCGAATACATGCTCCCGTGGCACGGGCAGTTGATCGTGCCATCGGCGACCTCACCGACCGTGCAGCCCTGGTGGGTGCAGATCGCCGTGAAGCCCTTGTAGTCACCGGCGGCCGGCTGGGTCACGACGACCTCCTGGTCGGTGTAGACCATGCCGCCGCCGACCGGCACCTCGGACGTCGGACCGAGGGGCTCGCCGCCGCCTCCACCGCCGGAAGGCTCGCTGGGTTCGCTGGACTCGGTCGTCTCACCGCCGGAATCGTCGCTGGAGTCGGACGAATCGTCGTCGGAGCCGCATGCCGCCGCCAGCCCCGCGACGCCCACGCCGCCAACCGCGACACCGCGTAAGACCGTCCGCCGACCGAGCCTGGCTTCGTCGGATGCCTCGTCGGTCACGCCTACCCGAGTATCGGACATGCTGCTTCCTTCCATCGGTTTCCTTCTGCTACGAGCCAGGTCGGCGAAAAGATTGCTCTTGCCGCGGCAATCCGGACCACTCCTCGCAACCTGCGAATGATCAGGACATGCAACCAGAGACTCGGCTCACCGGCCGCCCGGGACACACCTCCTAAGCCCGGGACGTCGCCTTCTTCGTCGGCTTGGCGGTCCGCTTCTTGACGGTCTTCTTCGCGGGTCGCTTGCCGGCAGTCTTGGCCGAGCGAGTGGGCCGCGGTGGCGCCGACCGACCGGCCAGGATCGGTCGCAAGAAGTCGCCGGTGTAACTCGTCTCGTGCTCGGCGATCTGCTCCGGCGTCCCTTCGGCGATGATGTCTCCGCCACGCGAGCCGCCCTCGGGACCCATGTCGATGATCCAGTCGGCCGTCTTGATGACGTCGAGGTTGTGCTCGATGACGATGACGGTGTTGCCCTGGTCGACGAGCTTGCCCAGGACGCCGAGCAGCTTGCGAATGTCTTCGAAATGCAGGCCAGTCGTCGGCTCGTCGAGGACGTAGAGCGTCTGACCGGTCGACCGCTTCCGCAGCTCCGAGGCAAGCTTGACCCGCTGCGCCTCTCCCCCCGACAGCGTCGGAGCCGGCTGCCCGAGTCGGACGTAGCCGAGGCCCACGTCGACCAGCGTCGTCATGTGTCGGGAGATCGCCGGGATCGCCGCGAAAAACTCCTCGGCCTCCTCGATCGGCATGTCGAGGACGTCGGAGATCGACTTGCCCTTGTAGTGCACCTCGAGCGTCTCGCGGTTGTAGCGGGCGCCGTGGCAAACCTCGCACGGAACGTAGACATCAGGCAGGAAGTTCATCTCGATCTTGATGGTGCCGTCGCCCGAACACGCCTCGCAGCGACCGCCCTTGACGTTGAACGAGAACCGACCCGGCTGGTAGCCGCGCATCTTTGCCTCGGGCGTCTGCGCGAACAGCTTCCGGACGTGGTCGAAGACCCCGGTGTAGGTCGCGGGATTGGACCGAGGAGTACGCCCGATCGGCGACTGGTCGACGTGAATCACCTTGTCGACCTGGTCGGCACCATCGATCGTCTTGTGCCGACCCGGAATGTCGCGTGCGCCGTAGATCCGCTTGGCCAGCGCCGTGTAGAGGATGTCGTTGACCAGCGTCGACTTGCCCGACCCGGACACCCCGGTGACCGCGATGAACACGCCCAACGGGAACGCCACGTCGATGGTCTGCAGATTGTGCTCGTGGGCGCCGCGCACGATCAGCTCCGACCTCGGTGTCAGCGGCCGCCGGACGGCAGGCACCGGGATCTCCTGACGACCCGACAGGTAGGCGCCGGTGACCGAGTCGGGGTGGTCGTAGAGCTCGGACACCGGTCCGGAGTGGACGATCTGTCCACCGTGCTCACCGGCGCCCGGTCCGATGTCGACCGCCCAGTCGGCGATCCGGATGGTGTCCTCGTCGTGCTCGACGACGATCAGCGTGTTGCCGAGGTCACGCAGCCGGATCAGTGTGTCCATGAGCCGATGGTTGTCGCGCTGGTGCAAGCCGATCGACGGCTCGTCGAGCACGTAGAGCACGCCGACCAGTCCGGCGCCGATCTGGGTCGCGAGCCGGATCCGCTGGGCCTCACCGCCCGACAGCGAGCCGGCGGGTCGGTCCAGGGTGAGGTAGTCGAGACCCACGTCGAGCAGGAAACGCAGCCGCTCGTGGATCTCCTTGAGCACCCGCTCGGCGATCTGCTTCTCTCGCGGCGACATGTCGAGATCGCCGAGGTAGGCCGCTACCTCGCCGATCGGCAGCGCGGTCACCTCGGCGATGTTCTTCTCGCCGCCGATGCCCGACTCGAGAGTCACGCCGAGCGTGATCGGCTTGAGCCGGGTGCCGTCGCACGCGGGGCACGGCACTTCGCGCATGTAGCCCTCGAACCGCTCACGGCTGGTGTCGGACTCCGCTTCGGCATGCCGGCGCTGGACGTACGGGATCACGCCCTCGAAAGTCGACCAGTAGGAGCGCTCCCGGCCGTAGCGGTTTTTGTAGCGCACATGGACCTGGCGCTCGTGGCCGCTGAGCAGCGACTTCTGCACCTTCTTGGGCAGCGTCGCGAACGGCTCGTCGATGTCGAAGCCCAGCTCGTCGGCCAGCGCTTCGAGCAGCCGGCCGAAGTAGTCGGAGACGTGAGCCGACGCCCATGGCGTCAAGGCCCCCTCGGCGAGCGACTTGTCCGCGTCGGGAACGATCAGCTCGGGATCGACCTCCATCCGGGTGCCGAGGCCGTGACAGGTCGGACACGCGCCGAAGGGCGAGTTGAACGAGAACGATCGAGGCTCGAGCTCGTCGCTTTCGAGGGCGTGCTCGTTGGGGCAGGCGAGGTGCTCGGAGAATCGCAGCTCGCGCCCCGAGTCGTCGGCCGGCCGATCGACGAGGTCGAGCAACATGATGCCGCCGGCAAGGCCGAGCGCGGTCTCGACGGAGTCGGTGAGCCGGCGCTTGGCCGACGCCTTGACCGCCAGCCGGTCGATGACCGCCTCGATCGTGTGCTTCTTTTGCTTGTCGAGCTTCGGCGGGTCAGTGAGCGGATAGATCTCGCCGTCGACCCGGACCCGGCTGAAGCCCTGGGTCTGGAGCTGGCGGAACAGGTCGACGTATTCGCCCTTGCGGCCGCGGATGATCGGCGACAGCACCTGGAATCGGGTGCCCTGGTCGAGCTCGAGGATCCGGTCGACGATCTGCTGCGGTGTCTGCTTCGAGATCAGCTCGCCACAGGTCGGACAGTGCGGTCGACCGGCCCGGGCATAGAGCAGCCGGAGGTAGTCGTAGACCTCGGTGATGGTGCCGACCGTCGACCGCGGGTTGCGCGACGTCGACTTTTGGTCGATCGACACCGCCGGCGACAGGCCCTCGATGAAGTCGACGTCGGGCTTGTCCATCTGGCCGAGGAACTGCCGGGCGTAAGCCGACAGCGACTCGACATAACGTCGCTGGCCCTCGGCGAAGATCGTGTCGAAGGCCAGACTCGACTTCCCGGAGCCGGACAGGCCGGTGAACACGATCAGGGCGTCTCGGGGCAGGTCGAGGGAGACGTCCTTGAGGTTGTGCTCGCGCGCGCCGCGCACGATGAGACGGTCGGCCACGAGGCTTATTCTCCCGGATTGTCGAAGAACACTGGATGCCGCTCGATCATGCTAACCAGGGGGTCCGACAAAGGCTTCCGCTCTGTCACGGGGTGAGTACGGTGGGCCGCATGGATCCGGACGTCAGCCTCGCCCCCGCCGACTCGCTCAGCATGATCCGAGACGCGACCGAGCGCGTGCTCACCGACGTCCGAGCCCTAGCCGACGCCGACCTCCGGGCGCCATCGGCGCTGCCGGACTGGAGCCGCGGCCACGTCGTCACGCATCTGGCCCGAAACGCCGACGGCCTGGCCATCCTGCTGGTATCGGCCCGCACCGGCGAGCAGCGGCCGATGTATGCCTCACAGGACCAGCGCAACACCGACATCGAGGCCGGCGCCGGCCGCTCCGCCGCCGAGATGACCGCTGATCTCGTCGAGACGCACCAGGGCTTCACCGCAGAGGCCGACCGGCTGACTGACTGGAGCGCGACCGTGTTTCGGACCCTCGACAACCCCGGCTTTCCGGTCGAACTGGTGCCGCTGCTGCGGCTCGGGGAGCTCGAAATCCATCACACCGACCTCGACGTCGGCTACGGATTCGACCGTTGGCCTACCGTGTGGGCCGCGGCGTTCCTCTCGCACGCCTGTCGCGGACTGTCGGATCGGGCCGGCGAGCCGCTGGGCATCGACGCGACCGACACCGGCACCCGGATCGCCTCCGACAGTCCCGGGGCGCGCATCGTCGAGGGTCCGGTCACGACGCTGCTGGCGTGGGTCACCGGTCGCCACGACGGCCACGACCTGCGGGTGGCGCCGGACGGACCACTCCCCGACATCGGATCCTGGCGCTAGGAGATCTGACCCATGAACTACCACGGACACGTCCCGGTCGGCGGCACGCCGGCGGTACGCGAGCTCCCCGACCTCGTCATCACCAAGGTCGCGGTCGGCCCGATGGACAACAACGCCTACCTGTTGCGCTGCCGGCACACCGACGAGCAGGTTCTGATCGACGCCGCCGACGAGCCGGACACCCTGCTCCGGGTGATCGGCGACGGCGGGTTGCGTCGGGTCATCACGACGCACCAGCACGCCGACCACTGGCAGGCACTGCCGGCGGTCGTCAGCGCGACGGACGCCGTCACGGTGGCCGGTGCCGACGATGCCGACGAGTTGCCGGTCGACGTCGTCGAGCGGGTCGCCGACGGTGATTGCGTCGCGGTCGGTCGATCCGAGCTCGAGGTCGTCCACCTCGTCGGACACACACCTGGATCGATCGCGCTGCTCTATGACGATCCCGAGGGGACGCCGCATGTGTTCACCGGCGACAGCCTGTTCCCCGGCGGCGTCGGCAACACCCACGGCTCGGCCGACCACTTCACGTCGCTGTTTCACGACGTGAGCACCAAGCTCTTCGAGCGGCTGCCCGACGAGACGTGGGTCTACCCGGGCCACGGCGACGACACCACGCTCGGCGCGGAGCGCCCACACCTCCCCGAGTGGAAGGCCAGGGGCTGGTAGTGCTAGCCCGCAGCTCGGCACTAATCCGGGAAGCGAGCGCGCGATGACAGCCCTACGGTTCGGGTTGGTCGGCACCGGCCACTGGGCCCGGACCGTCCACGCCGCCGCGCTGGCCGCGTCTCCCGACTCCGAGTTGATCGGCGTGTGGGGACGCGACCCGGCGAAGGCAGCCGTTGCGGCAACCGCCGCCGGTGCCGCCGTGTACGACGACCTCGATGCTCTGATCGAGGCGGTCGACGCGATGGCGTTCGCCGTACCCCCCGACGTACAGGTCGGGCTAGCCGAGCGGGCGGCCCGCTCCGGCCGGCATCTCCTGCTCGAGAAGCCGATCGCCACCGAGGTCGGCGCCGCCGACCGGTTGGTCGAGGCGGTGACGACGACCGGTGTCGCCTCGATCGTCTTCTTCACCACTCGATTCATGCCCGAGCGCCGGGCCTGGTTCGACGTGGTGCGATCGGAGTCGTGGTACGGCGGGTGGGCGGTGTGGCTGGGCACGGCGTTCGTGCCGGACGGCCCGTTCAGCGAGTCGCCGTGGCGCCGCGAGAAGGGTGGGCTGTGGGACGTGGGGCCGCACGTGCTCGCGACGGTGACGGCGACGCTCGGGCCCGTAACCCGCCTCACCGCCGATGCCGGCGCCCGCGACGTCGTTCATCTCGTGGCGCATCACGAGAGTGGCGCGACGAGCACCGCAACGGTGACGCTGTCGGCACCGCTAGACGCCGGTGGATCGTCCCTGACCCTCTGGGGCGATCCGGGGACGTCGGCGATGCCGGCCGCGACCTCCACGGCGACCGAGGCGTACACGATCGCTGTCTCCGAGTTGGTCGCGAACGTCCGCGCCGGCCGTACCGACCATCCGTGCGACGTCCGGCTCGGCGCCCACGTCGTACGCCTGCTGGCCGACGCCCAGCATCGGATGGACGCCGACCGGTCCTGATCCGGCGTACGGCTCCGACGAATCGAACATATGCATCGGAACCTTGCCCTCTGAGGCGCATCACGACAGGGTGTTTCAGCATCAATCAGCCACAAAGCCGTGGTCCGCGGGAGCGAGGAGATGCCATGAGCGAGACGGTTCAAGACCAGGCGCGGAGCCAGCCCGAGCTCAGGCGGGTCATGGGACCGAGGCTTCTGCTGCTCTTCATCGTCGGCGACATTCTCGGCACCGGGGTCTACGCCCTGACTGGCTCGGTCGCCGCCGAGGTCGGCGGCGCGGCGTGGGTGCCGTTCCTGGTGGCCTTCGCCGTCGCGATGCTGACGGCGTTCTCCTACCTGGAGCTGGTGACGAAATATCCCCAGGCGGCCGGGGCCGCGCTATATACGCACAAGGCGTTCGGCATCCACTTCGTGACGTTCCTCGTCTGCTTCACCGTGATGTGCTCGGGGGTCACGTCCGCATCGACAGCGTCCCGGGCGTTCTCGTCCAACTTCGTCAAGGGCTTCGGCTGGGAGGACAGCCTCGGCGCCGACGCGGTCACGCTCATCGCCCTCGGCTTCATGGTCCTCATCGCGATGATCAACTTCCGCGGCGTCGGCGAGAGCGTCAAGGCCAACGTCGTCCTCACGCTGGTCGAGCTCTCGGGCCTGCTGCTGGTGATCATGGTCGGCTTCTGGGTCGTCTTCCAGGGCGATGCCGACTTCGGCCGGGTCGTCGCCTTCGACACGGCGGAGGACAAGAGCGCGTTCATCTCCGTCACCGCAGCCACCACGTTGGCGTTCTTCGCCATGGTCGGTTTCGAAGACTCGGTCAACATGGCCGAAGAGACTCGCGATCCGAGTCGCATCTTCCCGAAGATCATGCTGTCCGGCCTGTCGATCACCGGAGTGATCTACGTGCTCGTGGCGATATCCGCGGTTGCCGTCGTGCCCGTCGGTGACCTCGAGGCTGCCGGCGACACCTCGCTGACCCTGATCGTGCAGCGCGGTGCGCCGGACATCCCGATCGACGACCTCTTCCCGTTCATCGCCATGTTCGCGGTCGCCAACTCGGCGCTGATCAACATGCTGATGGCGAGCCGGCTGCTCTATGGCATGGCCAACCAGCAGGTGCTGCCGCCGTTCCTGAGCAAGGTGCACCCGACGCGGCGCACGCCGTGGGCGTCGATCATCTTCACGACCCTGATCGCGCTCGGCCTGATCATCTACGTCACGCAGACGTCAGACTCCGACGACGTCGTGTCAGTGCTCGGTGGGACGACGGCGCTGCTGTTGCTCGCCGTCTTCACCGTCGTCAACATCGCCGTCCTCGTGCTCCGCAAGGACCGCGTCGAAGGGCCGCAGTTCCGAGCGCCGACGGTGATTCCGATCATCGGCGCGATCGTCTGCGCGTTCTTCGTCGGCCCCTGGACCGACCGCGACGAACGGCAATACGAAGTCGCTCTCTGGCTGCTGCTCCTGGGCGTCGTGCTGTGGCTCATCACGTGGTTCGCCAATCGGGCCATTCGCGCTCGGCGCACGTTCATGCGCGATCCGAGCGACCTCGAGGGCTAAGGGTGGGCCGGGGTCGATGCCTAGGATGGGCCGGTGCCGACCCCTGTAGAGGCGCTCGATGCCCTGGCCCGGGACAACGACGCGACCATCTCCGTGTGGATGGGCGATGTCGACGGCCGACCCTGGCTGAGCCGCGAGGCCGACCGGGTTCATCCGGCCGCCAGCACGATGAAGCTGGCTCTCGTCACCGCGCTGCTTCGCGCCGTCGACGCCGGTCGGATCGAGCTCGGAGAAGAGCTCCCCGTACGAGCGGTGCTGCCGTCGATGGTGACGGGCCAGACGTACGAGACGACGCCGGACTACGACAACGACGAGCTCCCGTGGGAGCGGCTGGGTCGGTCAGCGTCGCTCGGGTGGCTGGCCGAGCGGGCCATCGTCCGGTCCAGCAATCTCGCGACCAACCTGCTGCTCGACCGGGTCGGCATCGACGCGGTCAACGCGGTCTATACCGCCGCCGGCGCGACGACGGCGCGGGTCGAACGCGGCATCCAGGACGAGCCGGCGATGACGGCGGGACTGACCAACACCGTCACGGCGGCCGACCTCGCCTCCGTGGTCGGTGCGCTGGCCCGACGCGAGCTCGCCGGGTCTGAGTCGTGCGAGCGGATCGAGGCGATCCTGGCCCGATGCGAGCACGCCGACGCCGCCGCTGCCGGCCTGCCCGCGGGCACCTACTTCGCCCACAAGACCGGTTGGTTCGACGGGGTCTGCCACGATGTCGGCCTCGTGCGACCGGCGGGTGAGCCGGAGTTCGTCCTCGCGATCCTGACCGGCGCTCCCCTCGACGACGCACGCGCCCACCGACTGGTGGCGGACTCCGCGACGATCTGCTGGGATCACCGGCACGACCTCGCTGCCGCCGGCGCGTCGACGGAGTCGGCATGAGTCGCATCGACGCCCTGCGATGCCATCCGGTCCGCGTCCCGCTGCACACCCCGTTCGTGACTGCGCTTCGCCGCGCCACCGCCATCGAGTCGCTGATCGTCGAGGTGGTCGACTCCGACGGCATCCGAGGCTTCGGCGAGGCGCCGCAGGTCTGGGCCGTGACGGGCGACTCGCTCGCCGGCTCGGCCGCGTGTGTCGAAGGGCCACTCGGCGCCGCCACAGTCGGCAGCGACGCCGATGATCTCCACGACACCTGCCGACGGGTGCGTCGCGCCGTCGCGGGCAACCTGGCGGCCAAGGCCGCGATCGACGTCGCGCTCCACGACCTGGCCGCTCGCCGTCGCGGCGTGCCGCTGCCGGTGCTGCTCGGCGGTGCCGGCCGGACGGTGGCGACCGACGTCACGGTCTCCGCCGGGTCGGCCGACGAGGTCGCCAAGGCGGCCCAAGAGCGGGTGGCCGACGGGTTCGGGGCGCTGAAGCTCAAGGTCGGCACCGATGCAGCGAGCGACGCCGCGCAGGTGCTGGCGGTCCGCGAGGCCGTCGGGCCCGACGTCGCCCTGCGACTTGACGCCAACCAGGGCTGGACGCCGCGCGAGGCGGTCCGCGTCATCGGCCAGATGGAGGACGGCGGCGCCGATGTCGAGCTCGTCGAGCAACCGGTGCCGGCGGCCGATATCGACGGCCTGGGTTGGGTCACCGACCGAGTGCAGACGCCGATCATGGCCGACGAGAGCGTCTTCGGCGTTCGCGACCTGGTCCGCGTCATCGAGCGTCGGGCGTCCGATCTCGTCAACGTCAAGCTCGCCAAGTCCGGTGGGTTCATCCCGGCCCGTACGCTGCTCGACCTCGCCGAGGCTCACAACATGGGCACGATGATCGGGTCGATGATGGAGACGCACGTCGGAGTCGGGGCCGCCGCCAGCCTGGCTGCCGCGGTCGGCACCACGGTTGTGAGTGACCTCGATGCGGCGTGGTGGGCGGCCGAGCCGTCCGACAGCGGGCTGCACTATGCCGACGCGACCGTCGTGCTACCCGACGCCCCAGGACTCGGAGTGGAGGCGCCCACATGACAGACACCGCCACCGCCGTCCCCGTCACTACCGTCTGGACGTCGCCGGACGCGCCCCGCGAGAACGACGCGCCAGCGGTCGGCGACTCCCCCGACGTCGCTGCGTGGATCGCGTCGATGGACGCCGCCAACCGACTCGAGTTGCACGGTCGCACCCTCACCCAGGCGTTGCTCGGCGAGCCCGTCGTCGTGACCGAGGAACGGGCCGGATGGGTCCACGTCACACTCCCCTGGCAGCCGAGCGAGCGCGACCCGGCCGGATATCCGGGCTGGATACCGGCGGCCCATGTCGGCGCGGCACCGGCGGCCGACGGCGGGCCGGTCGTCGTGGTGACGCCGACGACGGCGGTCCGCACCGATGACGGGCCGCTGCAGCTGTCGTACGGAACGATCCTGCAAACGGTCGATGTCGATGCCGTCGAGACCACCGTCGTCCTGCCCGGCGACCGCATCGGCCGGCTGCCGAGCGACGAAGTACGGCCACCGGGCCTAGACCCGAAGGCAGACAGCTGGGCCGACTCGCTGCTCGACGCCAGCCGCCAGTTCGTCGGACTGAGCTACCTGTGGGGCGGCACCTGCGGCTGGGGTCTCGATTGCTCGGGCTTCGTGCACCTGGTGCATCGGGCCCACGGCGTTCAGGTGCCACGCGACGCACTCGACCAGCTGCCCGCGGCGCGACCGATCGCGCTCGACACGGCAGTCCCGGGCGACCTGCTCTTCTTCGCCCGCCCAGGCGAGCGGCCCTATCACGTCGGGTTCGTCGCTCCGTCCGAGACACCCGGCCGTCACACCATGGTGCACGCGCCGGAGGAAACCGACCTGATCGAGGAGCTGCCACTGGCTCCGAGTCGGATCAAAGACCTCGTACGGGCCGGCACGTTCCGCCCGGAGGCGACCACATGACCGTGGCACCGTGGGCACACGTCTTCATCGACGTACCGTCGGAGCTCGCGTCGACCACCGAAGCGTTCTGGTCGGCCGTGACGGGTTGGCCGACCGGCACACCGTGGACCAATCATCCCGAGTTCGTCAGCATGCAGCCGCCGGAGGCGCACCCGTACGTCCACGTCCAGCGGATCACCGGGACGCCGCGAGTCCATCTCGATCTGCTCACCGGCGACGTCGATGCCGAGGCCGCCCAGCTCGTCGAGCTCGGCGCGCAGCGACGGCGGCGGCACGAGTGGTGGCAGGTGATGGTGTCGCCTGGCGGACAGGTGTTTTGCCTGGTCGGAGACCCCCTGCGTAGCCGACCCGGCCCGGCGACCTGGCCGGACGGTCATCGCAGCCGGGTGGTACAGATCTGCGTCGACGTCCCGACCGCGACGCACGCGGCCGAGCTGACGTTCTGGCGCGAGGCGACCGGCTGGCAACACGAGCCCACCGGCCGGCCCGAGTACAACACGCTGGTGCCGCCGACGTCGTCGCCGGTCCGAATAGTCGTTCAACGCCTCGAAGACAACGATGGCGCCTTGACGACACGGGCACATATCGACATGGGGACTGACGACCTCGACGCCGAGGTCGAGCGGCTCCAGGCAAACGGAGCGATCGTCCAGCGTCGGCTCGACCGCTGGGTCGTCCTCGGCGATCCGGCCGGCCTCCCGTTCTGCGTGACGCCGCTGCTGCCGGACTGACGCCGGTCAGTCGTTCGCCGGAGCGGTCGACGAGCGGCGATCCCTGGCGAGGCTGGCGACGGCCGTGACCGTCAGCGTGGCCAAGATGACGAGCAAACTGAGCCACGTCGGGATCTCGGGCACGCCGACGTGCTCGCCGCCGTTGATGAACGGCAGCTCGTTTTCGTGCAGGGCGTGGAGGACGAGCTTGACCCCGATGAACGCCAGCACCACCGACAGCCCTGCTGAGAGGTACACCAGCCGATCCAGCAGGCCACCGAGCAGGAAATACAACTGCCGAAGGCCCATGAGGGCGAAGACGTTCGCGGTGAAGACGAGGTACGGCTCCTGCGTCAGCCCGTAGATCGCCGGAATCGAGTCGAGGGCGAACAAGACGTCGGTCGACCCGAGCGCGATCATCACGATCAGCATCGGCGTGATCAGGCGCTTGCCGTTGCGCTTGACGATGAGCTTGACGCCGTCGTACTCGTCGGTCGCGGGCAACCGGCGCCGGGCGAAGCGGATGAGGCGGTTTTCCTCGTAGTCGTCGTCATCGTCCTTGTGCCGGATGAGAGTCCAGGCGGTGTAGATCAGAAACGCGCCGAAGACGTAGAAGATCCACGAGATGGTCTCGATGGCGACGGCACCGACGGCGATGAAGATGCCGCGAAACACCAGCGCCAGGATGATGCCGATCAGCAGGGCTTCCTGCTGATATTTCCGTGGCACGGAGAAGCGGCTCATGATGATGATGAAGACGAAGAGGTTGTCGACCGACAGGCTGTATTCGGTCAACCACCCGGCATAAAACTCCCCGGCGAATCGACCGCCGTAGTCGAACCACACCCACAAGCCGAACAGCAGCGCGAGCGCGGTGTAGGCACCGATCGCGAGCGCGCACTCCTTCATCGACGGCTCGTGCGGGCGACGGCCGATGATGAAGACGTCGAACGCCAAGACGGCGATCGTGACGCCGACCGTGATCGACCAAGCGAGTGTGGAGACTTCCACGAGATAGCTCCTCCGGTGGACAACAAACAGTCAGTCACCGGAGGTCTCTTCCGCCGTACGCGAGGCGCCGGCCGGCGACGCCGGATCACTCAGCGACCCGCTGAACGATCGTGATGACGACACCGCCGCGAAGGAATACTCCCCTCCTGCGTACGCCATCCTGTCAGTTGTGTCCGATGACCTGCAAAAACGGACGATGGAACGCTCGGATTGCAGGACGCCGCGGCGAGGCCGGTAGCGTCGTCGTCATGAGCCGCCTGCCGTCATCCGTGCAACACCTGATTCCCGGCCAAACCGCCGCACCGGCGCCGTTGCTCCTCGAGATCGACCTCTCTCGAGGGCTCGCCGAGACCGGGCCGACCGATCCGCTGAGCGCGCTACGGCAGCGACAGCAGCCAACGTTGCCCCTGGTGCTCGACGGACTCCGCCGGGCAGTCACCGACGAGCGGGTCACGGGCGTGGTGGTCCTGGTCGGCAGGCCGATCCCGATCACGCATGTCGAGGAGCTCGGCTCGGCGCTGCGCAAGATCGCCGAGGCCGGCAAGTCGACCGTGGCCTTCGCCGACTCGTTCGGGGAGTTTTCGCCCGGCACCGTGTCCTACGCGCTCGCCGCGTACTGCGACGAGATCTGGCTGCAGCCGAGCGGCGGCGTCGGCCTCACCGGCGTCCAGCTCAACGCGACCCTCCTTCGCGGCGCGCTCGACAAGGTCGGCGCCGAGCCCAACCTGCGACAGCGACACGAATACAAGACGGCCGCCAACACGTTCATGGTCGACCACGTCACCGAGCCGCATCGGGAGATGACCCAGCGGCTGGCCGACTCGGTGATGGATCAGATCCGGTCGCACGTGGCACGGCGGCGCGGGCTGAGCGATGCCGGGGTCGACGCCGCCGTCGGCTCGTCTCCGATGGCTGCGCCTGACGCGCTCGAGCATCGCCTGGTCGATCGGCTGGGTTATCGCGACGAGGTCTACTCCGACCTTCGGCAGCGGCTCGGCGCCGACGGCGAGCTCGAGTTGCGCTTCGTGCACCGATACGCCCACCGCCAGGCCACCAAGCCGGCAGAGCAGCTCCGACGGCGACGTGCCCCGGCCATCGCGGTGATCGCGGTACGCGGCAACATCCACACCGGCCGGAGCCGGCCCGGTGGCCCCGGCGGACCGTCGGCCGGATCCGACACCGTCGTCGCGGCGCTGCGCCAGGCGACCGAGTCCGACCACATCAAGGGCGTGGTCCTGTCCGTCAACAGTCCCGGTGGCTCGTACGTCGCCTCCGACGCCATCCGGCACGCGGTCCTCGGCGTACGCGCGGCCGGCAAGCCCGTCGTCGCGTCGATGGGGACGGTCGCCGCGTCCGGTGGTTACTTCGTGTCGATGCCGGCCGACCGGATCGTGGCACTGCCCAGCACGCTGACCGGGTCGATCGGCGTCCTCGCCGGCAAGATCGTCCTCCGGCAGACCTTCGACCGGCTCGGCATCACGCGCGAGGCGATCGGGTCCGGCCCTCAGGCGACGATGTTTTCGCCCACCGTGCCGTTCGACGAGGAACAGGTCGGCCGTCTCGACGCCTGGCTCGACGAGGTCTACAGCGACTTCACCCACAAGGCGGCCGAAGACCGCGGACTCGAGTGGAGTGTCCTCGAGCGGCAGGCTCGCGGTCGCGTGTGGACCGGCGCCGACGCTCACCAACACGAGTTGGTCGACGAGCTCGGCGGTCGCCAGCGCGCCGTCCAGCTCGCCTGTGAGCTGGCCGGTCTCGCTCGCGACCAGATCCGCCTACAGTCGGTGCCGCACGTACCGTTCATCGAGCGGCTGCGGCCGGCCGAGTCGACCGAGTCACCAGCGGCGGCGGTTGCGGTATCGGCGGCGTCGATCCTTCCCCACAGCACCGACGACCTGGTCCGGCTGGCCGCCGACTTCGTTGGCCTGCCGTTTGCCGGCGCCCTCAGCCTCCCGTGGCGGTTTGAGGTTTCCTGACGCCGAGCATCACGTGGGCTCGGGGCGATCCTTCTTCGGCAACTTCGCGACGACCGTGTCGTAGGACGCGTCGACAGCCTCGAGGATCTCGTCGTCCGGGATTGCGCCGTTGACGTCGAGGGTGTTCCAGCCGGAGCGACCGATGTAGGCCATGACGTGCGCGTCGTCGGGATAGCGCAGCAGCCACTCGTCGGCTTCGTCGCGGGTGCGACCGCACTTGGTCCCGACCGACAACGCGTCGCCGGCGCCGATGAACGCGAAGATCTTGGGGCCCACCTTGGCGACCGTGTCGCCCTCCCAGGGCTCGTCCGGCCAGGCGCCCGGCTTGTCCAGGCAGTACGCGAGCAGCTCGTCGCGCGTCATCACGTCTCTCCGTCGTCGGCGATCGGACCGTCGTACACTGCCCGGCTCCCTCCACTCGCCGCGCGGAGCGCAGTATGCTCCCCGGGCAGACCGAACCAACCCCAGGGGGTAACCCGTGGCCGACCCGGTGTTCGTGCACATCGGACCACCGAAAACGGGCACGACGTACCTCCAGGCGGTGTTGTGGAGCAACCGCGCGGCGCTCAAGGACCAGGGTGTCCTCGTGCCGGGGCGGAGTCCGGTCAGCCAGTTCCATGCCACGGTCGACCTGCTCGAGCGCGACCCGATGCGGGTCGGCACCGAACGGACGGCTGGTTCGTGGGACGTGCTGCTCGACGAACTGCAGGCCTGGGACGGGCCGGCGATCATCTCTCACGAAAACCTCGGTTACGCCGATGGGGAGCAGGCCGATCGGGCCAAGCTCAGCCTGAAGGCAAAACACATCCACATCATCTTCACCGCGCGCGAGTTCTCGCGGATCGTGCCGGCGATGTGGCAGGAGCGCCTGAAGAACCGCGCCGACGACACCTGGCACGACTACCTCGACGGTCTGAAGGGGTTAGGCGGGTGGAAACCCAAGGCGTTTTGGCACCAAAACACCGGTGCCGGGCTGCTCGCCTGGGCGGCCGGGCTGCCCCCAGAACAGGTCCACATCGTCACGGTGCCGCCGAGTGGCGCGCCACCCACCCTCTTGTGGGAGCGGTTCGCGTCCGTCATCGGCGTCGACCCGTCGACCTGCAACACCGACGTGCCTCGCTCCAACGAGTCGCTCGGGGTCGTCGAGTCGGCGTTCTTGCGCCGTTTCAACTCCGCCGCGGCCGATGTCGATTGGGATGCCTACCGGGCACACGTCAAGCATTTCCTGGCGCCCCAGGTCTTGGCCCAACGGGAGGACAGCATCCGGATCTCCGTCCGACCGGACGAGATCTCGTCCCTGACCGAGCGGGCTCGCGAGCTGATCGAGACGATCCGCTCCCACGGGTTCGACGTGGTCGGTGACCTCGACGACCTGACGTCGTTGCCGGCACCGGCCGACCCGGACCAGGCCCGGGCAATCGACGACGTCGGCGACGACGAGGTGTTGAAGGCGTCGTTCGACGCGGTCGCAGGGCTCGTCGCCCACTCCGAGGATCTGCGACGGGCCCGGCAGGAGCAGGCCGCCGCGACCAAGGAGGCACGCCGGGAGCTGCGCGAGGCCCGGCGTCATCTCGACGAGCTCCGGGCCGTCAACCGACGTCTCCACGTCCGCCTCGACGCGGCCGAGAACGTGCTCGAACACTCGGCGCTGCGACGGGCGCTGTCCCGCTTCGCCCGACGGCACGCCTGGGCCGGACGCCTCCGCGACACCGTCTTGCGCCGTAACCGGACGGGCCCGGACCCGAGCTAGCGGGCGCCGGCCGCCATCATCTGCCGCAGCTCCTTCTTGAGATCGGCGATCTCGTCCCGCAGCCGGGCCGCGACCTCGAACTGCAGCTCGGCCGCGGCGGCATGCATCTGCTCGGTGAGCTGGCGGACCAGGTCGGCGAGGTCGGACGACGGGAGCCCGGCCAGGTCGGCGGTGTGCCGGCCCGACTCCTTTGCCGCCTTGCTTCCGAGGCTCGGCACCGGCGCCTTGCCTCGGCTCTGGGCCCGTCCGGACCCGATCAACGCCTCGGTGTCGGCGTCCTCGCGCGCGAGCATGTCGGTGATGTCGCCGATTCGCTTGCGCAGTGGCTGCGGGTCGACGCCGTGGTCTTGGTTGTAGGCCTCCTGCTTGGCACGCCGCCGGTTGGTCTCGTCGATGGCGCTCTCCATCGACGCAGTTACATCGTCGGCATACATGATCACCTGGCCCGAAACGTTGCGGGCGGCCCGGCCGATCGTCTGGATCAGCGACGTGCCGGACCGGAGGAAGCCCTCCTTGTCGGCGTCGAGAATCGCGACCAGGCTGACCTCGGGCAGGTCGAGACCCTCGCGGAGCAGGTTGATGCCGACAAGCACGTCGAACTCGCCCAGCCGAAGCTCGCGGAGCAACTCGACGCGGCGCAGGGTGTCGACCTCGCTGTGGAGGTAGCGGGTCCGGATGCCGGCCTCGAGCAGGTAGTCGGTGAGATCCTCGGACATCTTCTTGGTCAGCGTCGTGACCAGCACGCGCTCGTTGCGCTCGGTCCGGGTCTTGATCTGGTGGATGAGGTCGTCGATCTGTCCCTTGGTCGGTTTGACGACAACCTCGGGGTCGACCAGGCCGGTCGGCCGGATGATCTGCTCGACGACGCTGTCGACCCGGCTCATCTCGTAGGGCCCCGGTGTCGCCGACAGGTAGACCGTCTGGCCGATCCGGTCGGTGAACTCCTCCCACCGCAGTGGCCGGTTGTCCATCGCGCTCGGCAGCCGGAAGCCGTGCTCGACCAGCGTCCGCTTGCGCGACATGTCCCCCTCGTACATCCCGCCGATCTGCGGCACGGACACGTGCGACTCGTCGATGACGAGCAGGAAGTCCTCGGGAAAGTAGTCGAGCAGGCAGTGTGGCGGCTCGCCCGCCTCGCGACCGTCGATGTGCCGCGAGTAGTTTTCGATGCCGGAGCAGACTCCGACCTGGCGCATCATCTCGATGTCGTAGGTCGTGCGCATCCGCAGCCGCTGGGCCTCGAGCAGCTTGTTTTGCTTCTCGAGCTCGGCCAGCCGCTCCTCGAGCTCGGCTTCGATGCCACCGATCGCCCGCTCCATGCGGTCGCCGCCGGCGGCGTAGTGCGATGCGGGCGAGATGTAGGTCTCGACGTCTTCGCGGACGACCTCGCCGGTGATCGGGTGCAGGGTCATCAGTCGCTCGATCTCGTCGCCGAAGAACTCGACGCGCACCGCGAGCTCCTCGTAGACCGGGAAGATCTCCAGGGTGTCGCCGCGGACCCGGAAGGTGCCTCGGCTGCCGGCCATGTCG
>Ga0190270_10000173_pt1 | contig 29045 bp, 23 predicted proteins | sample Popmic320T_FD_133748 | JGI IMG/M metagenome (GOLD analysis project Ga0190270, IMG submission 133748) | Populus adjacent soil microbial communities from riparian zone of Weber River, Utah, USA - 320 T | ecosystem: Environmental > Terrestrial > Soil > Riparian zone | place: USA: Utah | collected...
ATCTCGCCACAGATTGGGCGGCTGCCCATGATCGATCAGTGGGCAGGATTGAGGCCGCGGGCTGCTGACGGTTTGCCTGTACTTGGTCCCTGTGCTGAAATTGGAGGGCTTTTTTACGCGACCGGGCATTATCGCAACGGCATCCTGCTGGCGCCGATCACGGGAGAGTTAATTGCCGACACAATTGTAAACAGAAACGTCGCCGCGTCGCTTAAGATCTTTTCGCCGGATCGCTTTAATCACGTATCAGTAAATTGATTTCTGCAACCAGAATGAGTTTCATCTATCAAAAGTTATTGTTAGTTATGACCGTCGTTTTAGTCACGATAGGTAGCGCGTTAGCGCAAACACCTTCGAAAGCTGAGGCGCCGCCGAAGCCCGATGTTGCAGCCACACCTGATACACGCGCGGCGAAAGTCCTGTTTGACGAAGTCAACACGTATGTTGATAAGAAGTTTGCTGAATTCAACAAGCAGAAGGTTTCCTACAGTCCTAAACTTGAGGCGCAGGTGAAGCAGGAGAAGAGAGAGTTGGCCACGAAATACGCCGCCAACCTCCAGGCTCGCTCGCTATCTGATGAGGACTCTTACTACCTGGGCATGTTGAATCATTTTGCCGGCGACGGTGATTCAGCTCTCGCAGCGATGCGCCGTTACCTGGCCGCCGAGGTAGCAGGCGGTGAAAACGCTCAGATTGCCCGCGCAGTCCTGGTGTTATACGCCACTCGAAAGAACCTGACTCCGGAAGCCGAGCGCGCGGTCGAAGCCTTCGCCAAAAATGAGCCGAAGAATTTGATCGAGTGGTTTGGTATGGAAACCTTGATCACTGAGGCATGGCGGGCATCAAAAGACTTTGAACGTATGCTGAGGCATGCGCAGGAAATGCAGAAGGTCGCGATGCTGGTAGCGGCCGACAAAAAGTTTGACTCGTTTAAGCGCGATGATTTGCTATTTAAGAGCGTTTCGCTGATTGCGGATGCTTTCACGCAGTTAAACAAAAAGGACGCGGCCATTGCAGCAGTGGCTGACTTGCGCAAGCTGGCAATCTCAATACCGTCAGGGAATCTTTTGCGTTACGCGAATATTCGGCTGGTGGGCTTGGATCGCACCATCGATCATCGCAGCGTGTTTGATGAAGTTCCCTTGAAGCCGGCGGATCTGCCCGATATCGTCGCCACTCAATGGATCGATCAAGCCCCGGTAAAGTTGTCGGCCCTGCGAGGGCAAGTGGTGCTGCTGGATTTCTGGGCCCACTGGTGCGGTCCGTGCCGGTATACTTTCCCCAAACTACAGCGATGGCACGAAGACTATAAAGACAAGGGCCTGGTCATACTCGGCATTACCAACTATTTTGGTCACGTCGAAGGGCGCAAGGTCACTCCTGCGGAAGAGCTCGCATACCTGCGCACTTTCAAGAAAACAAATCGATTACCCTACGGTTTTGCAGTCGCAGATTCTGGAATCAACGACATGAACTACGGTGTCTTTACGATTCCCATGTCTTTTTTGATCGACCGCGAGGGAAGGGTCCGTTACATTTCAACCGGAGTAAGCGAACCAGAGCTTGCTGCGCTCGACAAACGAATCCGGAAACTGTTTGAGGAATCACCCGCTCCAACGGCTGCTACAATCGATTCTCAAGGTGTGAAAAACAACCAACACTGAAGCTTGGATTAGTATTAATGGAAAACGTCACGCTATTAACAATCGGTATTTCATTTCTCGCGGGTATCCTCTCGTTTCTTTCACCCTGTGTGCTGCCTCTCGTTCCCGGCTACATTTCTTTGATTTCAGGAGTAAGCGTCGATGGTCTGAAAGAAGGTGTAAACAGCCGCAAGGCCGTCATCTTTAATTCGCTCGCGTTTAACGCCGGTCTCTCCGTCATCTTTGTTAGCCTGGGTACCACCGCCGGTCTGGTGGGCTCTGCCGTTCTCAGCAATCAATGGGTACGAATCATCGGCGGGTTAGTAATCATAGCTTTTGGTTTGCAGCTGATCGGGTTGCTGAAGATCCCCGCGCTTTATCGTGACACGCGTTCCTTCTCTGATACAAAACCGCGCGGGATGTTGGGCTCACTAACTCTGGGTATTGCTTTCGCCGCCGGTTGGACACCGTGTATCGGTCCCATTCTCGGCGGGATCATTGGGCTGGCAGCAACATCGGGTGGGTGGCGCAGTGGGTTGATACTCTCGAGTTTCTACTCCGCTGGCCTGGCGGTGCCCTTTTTATTTACCGGCATCGGTATTAATAAGTTCCTTAGCTTCTACAGAAACTTTCGCAGGCATCTGCACAAAGTAGAGGTCGTCTCAGGCGTGATTCTGATTGCCATCGGCCTGCTGGTGATGACGAACCGAGTAACCGTGCTCTCGAGTTCCTGGCTTGCCAGTGTCCTTCCAAACCTCGAATCGCGCTTAACGATTGAAGACAAATCAACCGGACCTAAACCCACAACTTCGAGTGCAAACGCCGTCCAGGCGCCGGATGTACAATTCGCCAGACTCGACGGCGGCAACTTAAAGCTTTCGGATCTTCGCGGCCGCGTTGTGGTGCTCAACTTCTGGGCCACCTGGTGTATCCCTTGTCGTTCGGAAATTCCCGCGCTCAGCGCCATGGAAAAATCTCTTGGGGGCGAAGGGTTAACCGTTGTCGGAGTTTCCTATGACGACACGGCTGACTCAATTCAGGACTTTCAAAAAGATCTCAAACAGGATTACACGGTTGTCCTTGGCGGAAAGGACGTCGGCTCGCAATTGCCTGCATCACCGCTGCCGACAACCTACATCATCGATCGCCAGGGGCGAATTCGAGAGAAATTCATTGGAGAAAGAACGCAGGCGGCATTTGAGGCTGTGATTAAACCGTTGTTGATAGAAGGCCCAGTCACTGCTCGAAACTGATCGTTTTTGGTCTGGAGGTACCCGTCATGTTGAAAAGCGCCCTGATGATTTTGATTGCTGTTGCTTTCGCACCGCTAGTGGGTCGGGCGCAAAGCGGTCATGAATACTCTCCACTGGTTGAGAAAACGGTGAACTATAAGAACTGGACTTATAAGAACCTCAAGGACGATAAGCCAGTTGATTTAAGAACACTGGTGCAAGGCAAAAAGCTTGTCATGGTGGTCTACTTCGCGCCGTGGTGTGGCAACTGGAAGCACGAAGCCCCCGTGGCTGCCAGGCTTTATGAGAAGTACAAAGACCAGGGCTTTGAAATAATAGGCGTGAGTGAGTACGGCTCGCGCGATGAGGTGCGCAATTACTTTGGACCAACCGGCTCGCCTTATACGGTCGTCAGTGAATCGGAAACCCGCGAGGAGCGTGACAAGACACCGCACTATGGTTACCGCCAGCTAACCGGAGACACGCGCAGGTGGGGCTCGCCCTGGAATATATTTCTCGAACCGGCGTTGCTTGCTAAGACCGGAGACGTTTTGACCGAGAAGGCCTGGGTTGTGAATGGCGAGTTGATCGAAGAGGACGTTGATAAGTTTATTGCTGACCGACTGAAGGCCACCACCACGGCCTCGGTCATCGAGCCATGTAAGAATTAGCGTGGCTATCAAAGTTGAAGTTCAGAGTTCAACCTTGTCCGACACACTTTAGAGTGTGTCGGACAACTCTGAACTTTGCGCCTGGGCTCCAATGCTTTATTTCTCAAGTTCCTTCCTGTTGCGCATAGTAGTTTGGGCTGCTTCACTCCTGTTGATTGGGAGTCAGGCGACTGTGCCGCAACAGCCGAAGCCAAGCCAGCCAACCACAACTACTGCAAGGCCCAGCCCGTCACCAGACGACAAAATCGATCGTCCGACCAGCAACCCTTACACAGGAAGCTTGTCGATCTTCGAAGATCCAAAACGCGCGGACAAACTCCAGATCGATCGCGTAATGGACCTTCTCGCCATGCGCGAAGGTTCTGTCGTTGCTGACATTGGCGCAGGCAGCGGGTGGTTTACCGTAAGGGCCGCGCGACGTGTAGGAACGCAAGGCCTGGTTTATGCGGTGGAAATAAATGAAGAGTACGTAAACCATATTAAGTCTCGCGCGGAGAAAGAGAGCATTCCCAACATTCGCGCGATTCTCGGCAAGGAAGACGATCCATCACTGCCGGCGGCAAGTGTTGATTCAATCCTCCTGTTGAAGACCTATCACGAGTTTTCGAAGCCGCTCAACATGCTGCGCGCGATGAACAAAGCCCTGCGCAAAGATGGTCTGCTTGGGATCATTGATCGAAACGGGGAGGGCGACGATCATGGCCTCGATCGTGACGCGGTAGTTAAGGAGGCTTCGAGAGCAGGCTTTAGTTTGGTCGCCGAGCACGACTTCGTTAAGCCCGACAACATGGATTACTTCCTGGTCTTTCGCAAAACAGCCTCACGTTGATCTTCCGAATCAGCTTCCAATCGCATTCTAAATTGTAGGGGTGGCACTCCGTGGCCACCCCATTGTTGCGACAGCTCGACGTTCTGGTCAGGTTGCGCGCATTCGTGAAGAGGGGTGCCCACGGAGTGGCACCCCTACAATTTAGGGCAACGCCGTGTTTTCGCTTTTGCGGGTTCGTTGCTAAGATTGCCGACTCTTTTGAGCTCGGTCCAGTAAAACAGTATGAAACTTCGTTTGCTTTACCATGGTCACTGTTTCGACGGCGTAGCATCAGCCGCAACCTTCACTCGTTTTTACAAAGAGCGCATACATCCCGACGCGGAAGTAAGCTATGCAGGACTGCTGCATCGACCGGGAAATCTTTTCGATCGAGAGCTGCTTGACGGAGACGAGAACGCCATCGTGGACTTCAAGTATGCGCCTTCAGAAAAACTGACGTGGTGGTTTGATCATCACGAGTCGGCCTTCCTGACATCAGACGACAAAGAGCACTTCCTCCGCGACAAGTCGGGAAAGAAATTTCTCGATGCGACTCGCAAGTCGTGTACGGAGTTTATTGCCGACGTGGCGCGGGATAAGTTTGGTTTCAACGACGAACCGATCAAGTCGCTGGTCCATTGGGCCCACATCATCGACGGAGCGCTTTACGAGTCGCCGGCGCAATGCGTGGAGTTGAAAGAACCTGCGCTACAACTGATGCAGGTTATTGAAGCGGATCCGGATGACAGTTTTGTCGAACAAGTTATTCGCGAGTTGACGGTCAAGTCGTTGGAAGAAGTTGCGGCGAGCGAGGAGGTGCGGAAGAGACTTCAGCCGATTCTCAAACAACACCTGGAAACCCTGGCGGCGATTAAACGCAAAGCTGTTTTTCAGAAGGGTGTCGTCACCTTCGATTTGGTTGATGAGGGCTACGAGGGCTTCAATAAGTTCATTCCCTACTATCTCTTTCCGGAGGCGACCTATTCCGTCGCCCTCACGCGCGGCACACAACGCACGAAGATCTCTGTGGGTTCAAATCCCTGGGCGCCACGTCCCCGCACTCACAACATCGCTAAGATCTGCGAACGCTACGGCGGCGGCGGCCATGCTGTAGTCGGCGCAATTTCGTTAAAGCCGGATGAAATAGATCTTGCAAGAGCGGCAATGGGAGAGGTTGTTGCGGAACTATCCGTCGCTTGAAAAAGTAAGTAGAATTCTGCGATGCATGGCGTCCTCCTTACACTTGACAGATTTTTGACTTGGGACACCCTATCAAAAATTTCAAGTATTCTCTCAGTAGGCGGTTTTGCACTCACTATCTGGGTTCTTCTAGAAACGCGGAAGCTAAGAACACTGTACAAACTGCGCGTTAGAGGTCCCTTGCTTATCAAAGATCTCCATAAAATGGCATCTAACCTTTCTATTTACTTGAACGACTACTTGAATTCGATTGTGCAGATTGCGCAAGAATTGGGCAAGATTGGAGTCAAGTTGAAGTCGCTGGAAGGGAAGCTCAGTGGTGGTCCAAAGAATTCGGTAAAACTCGTCCGCTCTTAAATTGACCAATGCGCAGTAAATACTGAAAATGAAGAGCAAGTCAGGAGAGTCCATATCGAAATCATCAAAGTAATAGAAGAGCTAAAGGACCATCAGAAAGACTTAGATTGGGAGAATAGATGTCTAGCGAGCGGAATAAATGGATTGAAGCAGTCGGGAAATTAATTACGCTCACTCAAGAGCGGAAACTCCCTTGGCGAAGCTATTCTTCGGAGGGTTATCTCAGCCTCTCGGGAAGAGTCGATGTCGTTTACCAAGCGGATTACAACGGAAAAACCCTCAGGCTGTATGAATCGAAATCTCGATCTGAGGGCATGTTTCCTGGACACGGCGAATGGGAAACCGAGGCCGTTCTGGAGTTAGTCGATTCAAACGGGTTATCCGTGTGGACGTTTCCGCACACCGACGCTACTGAACACTTGGTGGCCGCCGTGAAATACCAAGTCGCCGGGGTGGGTGAGTTCCTTGAAGAACTGTTAACTGTCTAGGCCACGGTTGGAGAGAATTACCGGCGACAACAAAAGTGTATTTCCTCTGAATCCATTATGCGGTTACTCAGAAAGGCTACTTGGCCATCAGCGCTTCGATTTCTTCGGCTTGTTTCGGCACTTTCGTAGTCAGAACGCGTGGGCCGTTGTTTGTGCAAAGCACGTCATCCTCAATCCGCACTCCAATGCCCAGAAATTTCTCCGGTACGTCCTTCGTGTCCGGGGCCACATAGATGCCAGGCTCGACCGTCATTACCATCCCCGGCTCAAGCGCGCGAGATTGCTTGTCGTAGTAGTAAATGCCTACGTCGTGGACGTCGATGCCCAGCAGGTGCCCGAGGCCATGCATGTAAAACTGTTTGTACTTCTCCTCCTTGATCAAATCCGCCGGTTTGCCTTTTAAGAGTCCGATACGGACCATGCCCTCAGTTAACATTTCCACCGAATGGGCCTTCAGATCATCATGCGTTGTGCCAGGCCTCACCATGTCTACACAGGAGACTTGTGTTTCCAACACCACGTCATAAATTTCGCGTTGGCCTGGACTGTAGCGGCCGTTTACGGGGAACGTGCGGGTAATGTCCGACGCGTAGCCTTTCACTTCAGCGCCCGCGTCAACCAGCAGCAGATCGCCATCGCGTAGTTCGCCGTCGTTATCGACGTAATGCAGGATGGTGGCGTTGGCGCCGGCGCCGACGATAGATGTGTAAGATGGACCAGCGGCGCCATGACGGCGGAAATACTGTTCCAGAAGCGCCTCGACTTCATACTCCTTCATTCCCGGACGCACGGCTTTCATCGCTTCCACGTGTGCTTCCGCGGCGATGTCTGCGGCCTTCTGCATTATCTCGAGCTCTTCGGGACTCTTTAACACGCGCATCTCGTGGACGATCGTGGCAGGATCGATGATCGTACGCGGTGGATGAATCGGCTTGCGGTTTAACGCGCGCATTTCCGATATCTTTCGAATGATGGAGCTGTCGAGTTCGGTGTTCACTCCAAGGCGGTAATAAAGGTTCTGCGCGCCGTCGAGAATATCCTGCAGCTTCGATTCAAACTCAGTGATGGAAAACGCTTCGTCCGCGCCAAACTCGTCCTTCGCTCCCTCAAGGCCTGCGCGACGCCCGACCCAAATTTCCTGCTCCGGGTCGCGCGGTCTGACAAACAAGGTGTATTTCTGATCTCGTCCGGGAGCGACGACGGCGATGGAATCCGGTTCCTCGAAGCCGGTCAGATATAAGAAATCCGAATCCTGTCGAAAGCGATAATGCGTGTCGTTTGAGCGAGTGGTTTCGCGTGCACTGGGAATGATGGCTAGGGATTTCTGGTCCATGCGGCGCATGAATTCAGCGAGTTGGGGTCGAATCATGGAGCTGCTCCTCGGAAATTGTTCTTTGATTTGGGAAGGCACATTGTAACCGAGCACGATGGACCTAAGGAAATTCATCTTTTGAATCCGTTTAGATAGGGTACTGGTGCCGCTTTCGCAGCCGTTTAGATCGGGCACTTGTGCCCGGTCGCGTGTGGCGGGCACAAGTGCCCCATCTAAACGAGCTTCGAAGAAAGTAGCACGGGGGACGGGCGGGCAATTGGGCCAGATTTCCTGGCAGCAAACCGGGCTTTGTTAGATAATCAGGTCCGCCAATGAGTGTTCAGGCCTTACCAATTCACACGCAGAATGCGACCGAGGTTATTTCCTACGATCCGGCGACGGGTGCGGAGATTGGCCGCGCACCGTTATCTTCAACTGAAGAGGTTGAGCGCGCTGTAGCCAGAGCTCGCGCGGCCCAGCCTGCCTGGGCCATGCTGAGGTTTAGCGAACGTGGTCGCATCATTCTGAAGGCCCGCCATTTCATGCTCGAAGAGAGCGAAGAGATCGCCCAGCTCGTCTCCCGAGAAACCGGTAAGCCGGCCACAGAAGCGCTCTCCATGGAGATCGTGCCGACGCTCGATGCGATGCATTATTTCGCGCATGCCTCGGAGAACCTCCTGCAACCGCAGAAGATCGACATCGGCCAGTACGGATTGATGGGCCGTTCGTCTCGCATTGTTTTCAAACCGCTCGGCGTAATCGGAATTATCTCGCCGTGGAATTTCCCGCTCGCTACACCCGCTGACGAAATCGTGATGGCGCTGATGGCAGGAAATGCAGTGGTACTCAAACCCAGCGAGTTGACGCCTCTAATCGCTTTAAAAATCGGAGAGCTTTTCAGACGAGCTGGTTTACCGTCGGGCCTGCTGGAGATTGTAACCGGAGATGGGGGCACCGGCGCCGCGCTGATCGACGCTCGGGTCGACAAGATCATGTTCACAGGAAGCGTGGACACCGGTAAACGTGTCGCCCAGGCAGCAGCAAAGTATCTGACTCCTGTCGTCCTCGAACTCGGCGGGAAAGACCCTATGATTGTTCTCGAAGACGCAGACATTGAGAATGCCGCGCGCGGCGCTGTTTGGGGCGCGTTTGCAAATTCGGGACAGGCTTGCGCCTCAGTTGAGCGATGCTACGTGCAGGAGTCTGTCGCCGATGCGTTTATCGAGCGGGTCGTCGAACAAACGAAGAATTTGAAACAGGGACTGGGAAGCGACGCAGCCGTTGATGTCGGTGCGATGACTAACGCGCGCCAGCTTCAAATTGTTGAAGAGCATGTCAACGAAGCGGTGCGGCGCGGCGCGCGAGTCTTAACCGGAGGTAAAAGAGCAGCGGACCTCGGCGGTTTCTTTTACCAGCCCACCGTCCTGGTTGACGTGGATCATCACATGTTGGTGATGCGTGAAGAAACGTTTGGCCCGATTCTCCCTGTAATGACTTTCAAGACCGAAGACGAAGCGCTCCGTCTCGCTAACGACAGCCCTTACGGATTAACAGCCAGCGTATGGACAAGAAACATCGGAAAGGGGCGGCGGATTGCCGAGCGTATTGAAGCTGGAACCGTGATGGTAAATGAAGTGGTTTATACCCACGGCATTGCGCAGACGCCCTGGGGCGGAGTTAAAGACAGCGGCTATGGCCGAACTCACGGCCGAATGGGTTTACTGGAGTTGGTAACCCCGCAACACGTCCATGTAAATCGACTCTCATTTCTTCCTGATCTCTGGTGGTTCCGCTACGGGCCACAGGCTGCGGGCCTCTTTCGTGGCCTGGCGTCTAATTTCACGACCGGCTCAATCCTGAAGACCACTAGAATCCTGCCCCAAATAATTCGCCGCCTCATGGCAATAAGAAAATAATATATTTTTGTACTACCGCGCCTGGTAGGAAAGTAATATACTGCCTCCGCTCAACTACCCGGACACGGGGGCTTCTTCAAAACATTACAACCGAGAGATCAAACCAACTTTGCGGCTTCGCGTGTCAAGTGGCAGTTATTATTCTCCAATTGCGTGGGGGACCCTGACCTCCCAGGGTACTCAATCCAACCAGCCCTGTAGTTTCGAAAGGACTAAAATGAGAAAGACGTTAGCGATTCTGACCTTAATAACCGTATGTATGGCCATGGCTCCAACAGCAGCGTTTGGCCAAAACAAAGATCTTCCGGCAGCAGCTACCGAGCACCGGGCTGAAGCGAGCTATCCAGTTCATCACGACACTACTACAAAGCCTCTGCGTGAGATGTTCGACAGCGGCGAGCGTCCGAAGCCGGCACGTGGCGGCCGAGACTTTGAACCTGGCCGGCCGGAGCCGGTCGGCAACGCCAACCCCAAAGGCATCGACCCATTGGCCGAAAGAGGTGTGGGTTCGCCAAGTACCTTTGCCGATCCGAAAGCTTCCACGGGTGGCACACCTGTGGATCCTAGTGCTCGGGTCGCTCCACCCGACACGACCGGGGATGTCGGGCCGAATTATTATGTGCAGTGGGTAAACCTGCGCTACTCGATTTACACGCTGACCCGAGACGCAAACAATCAAATTACCGGATTCAATATTGTGGCGGGTTTCCCCAAACAAGGAAACGTAGTGTGGCAGGGTTTCGGGGGCCGCTGCCAAACCGATAACGACGGCGATCCGATTGTGCAGTACGACCAGTTGGCTGACCGCTGGATACTCACGCAGTTTGCTGTTTCCGCGACGCCATACACACAGTGCGTCGCTGTTTCAACCTCGGGGGATCCAACGGGCGCCTATCATCGTTATGCATTTTCCTACAACCGCGATTTCAACGACTACCCGAAGATGGGTGTGTGGCCGGATGCTTACTACATCACCTACAACATGTTCAAAAACGGACGCAGCTTTAGCGGTAACAGGGTTTGTGCTTTTGAACGCGACAGAATGCTACTTGGACTGTCGGCTCGACAGCTTTGTGCGCAGACGACGGCCGGTCATAGTCTTGAACCCTCGGATCTGGAGGGAACGACTCTGCCTCCTGCCAACACGCCCAATCTATTGCTGAGCATTAGTACCACCGCATTGCAGTTCTGGCGATTCACGGTGAACTGGACTGCCGGGACAGGTACCCTTTCGGGACCGACAAACATCGCAGGTGTTGCAGCCTTCAGCCGAACCTGTGGGGGTGGCACCTGTATCCCTCAACCAGGAACGTCGCAGCAACTTGATTCATTGGCTGATCGGCTTATGTATCGCCTAAGTTACCGAAACCTTGGTACTCGCGAGGCTCTTGTGATCAATCACTCGGTCGCGAGTGGTGGCGGCAGCGGCATTCGCTGGTATGAACTGCAAAACGCGGCAGGACAGACCATGGCGAGCGCCACTCCGGTTGTTCGTCAACAGGGAACCTTCGCGCCTAATACGGCTTTTCGTTGGATGGGCAGTGCGGCGATGGACAGAACCGGCGGCATCGCGGTGGGATACAATATCTCAAGTTCCACAATCAATCCGAGTATCCGTTATGCCTATCGGGGTCCTGCGGATCCCCTTGGAATGATGGGCAATGAGACCGAAGCTTTGGCAGGACCTGGTGTGCAAACCCCAAGCCTATCCCGCTGGGGTGACTACAGCACGCTCAGTGTCGATCCGGTCGATGGTTGCACGATGATTTTCACTTCTCAGTATCAACCGGAAAATGGCAACTTTAACTGGGCTACTTTCATTTACTCGTTCAAGTTGAGTACCTGCCAATAGCCTTAACTTCGGTAAACGCAAACTGTTAGTTTGCGGATCGTGAGTAAGATGCGAGGCTGTATGTAATCCGACCGTCCGCAAACTAACAGTTTGCGTTACGAGCTTCGCCAGGCAGCCTGCGGGGTGAATATCGAAGGATATTCACCCCGCGTTTTCTTGCGCCAGATTGTAGGGGCGCCACTCCGTAGGTGCCCCTCGTCCCGATTCCTCGCGCTTATCGTAAACATCGCGCAATCGCAAGGAAGGGCTGGCCACGGAGTGCCACCCCTACAACTCAGGCGCGCGTTTTTGTTAGATTGCATTACAAGGCTAGAATCAGCTTGGTGATGAGGTGATAAGCATGACTTCTTTAAATAAGGCATTGGTTCCTATTCTTTTAAGCATTTTGTTTATTGTGCCTGTTACATTCTCTGCCGTTAGAGGCCAGCCCCTGGCGGAGGGTCTGTGGGGAGGCGAACACGTTCGCATGGAAGTGACCGCGGCAGAGACAAAGATTGAGTTTGACTGCGGACACGCAACCATCGCGTCGAGGATACTCATCGATCCGCGGGGTCGCTTCCTTGCTAAGGGGACGTACGTCGAAGAGCGCGGCGGTCCTTCGCGGCAGGGGGAAGAAAATCACGGTTATCCGGCACAGTTCCGCGGAACCGTGAATGGAAAGAACATGAAGCTGACCATCACGCGGACGGATACAAATGAAGTTCTGGGATCCTTTAGCTTAACCCATGGTCGAGAACCGGAACTGGTTAAGTGTCGATAAAATGAGTTTGTAGATAACAGGTTAACAATGGTTTGGAAATCTTTCATGCACCGGCGCGAACACGCCGCTCATGCACTTGACAACAATCGCCTGGTGCGACCGTTTGATTGGGGGCTGAAGTTCATCACCGATCATGTGAACGGCGAAAACCCTCGCGAGGTCGTGCGTCAATACTCACAGGAAGCAATGGCGCACAGCGAAAAGTTTTACGAGCTTCCTGAGATTCACGACTTTGAATTGAACGGCGATCAGCTAACCTGGACCAGCGCTATTACCACTCCGTCTGAAGTCAATAACATTGCTCGCGGCCGCTATTTTCCGGTAGAACCCAGGCGCGCCCGGCAGCCTCGAACCGCAGTTGTGGTCTGTCCGCAATGGAACGCCCAGCCGGAGAGTCATGTTGAGGCCTGCCGCATTTTCAATTTCATTGGAATGTCAGCGTTGCGTCTGACGCTTCCTTATCATCAGGAGCGGCGGCCGGACGAGCTCGAGCGCGCCGATCATCTGGTTAGTACAAACATCGGCCGCACAATCCAATCGATGCGACAGGCAGTGCTTGATACGCGAGCAGCGGTCAAATGGCTCAAGGATCAGGGCTACGAGCGAATCGGCATCCTGGGCACCAGCGTGGGCTCATGCATCGCATTTCTCGCCTTCGCTCACGAACCAAATCTCAATGCCGGTACTTTCAATCACGTTTCCGGTTATGTGGCTGACGTAAGCTGGCGTGGATTGTCGACTAAGCACTTGCGCGAAGGCTTTGCGGACCATGTGACTCTGGATGAGTTGCGTGAGTATTGGAGACCTATTAGTCCGCTGTCCTTTTTGCCGCGGCTGGCCCAAATGGAGCCGCGGCCAATGCGCTTCATCGCTGCACGCTACGATCTGACGTTTCCGGTCGATCTTTCACTCGATGTGATCAACCAGGCGAAGGAACACGGTATTCCAGTTGACGTCGTCTGGCTTTCGTGTGGGCATTACACGATGGCCTCAATGCCGTGGAAAGCCATTGACGCCTGGAAGATAGCCACGTTCATGCGCAGGCATTTGTAACGCAAGATTTGATTAGTCCTCACGTTCAATCAGCCGGAACTTCACTCGCCCATTAGCGTCTAACGTAGGACAGGCATTCCTGCCTGTCGAAGATTCGCAAATTAGTGGGTTAAGACCAAAAAGGCCCTAGACAACGGGTGTAGGGCCTGAATGCTTTCGTGAGAAATCAGTGAAGAGTTTTAACTTTTTAAGGCGTTTCTATTAATACTCATCGGCGGCGTCCTGACGGGTGCGGTCCTGGCTACACGTTACCTGCGTGTCCGCGTTGATAATCCTTCGAGCTGGCGTTCGCTTCAAGATCCCGTTCCGGACACGTCGGCAGAGGAATATGCCATCTACTCGACGATTATCGACAAGCTCCATCATGAAGATCGGCTGAGGCTATTTCTTGTTCAAGGCTTACATAGACGAGCCACACCCCTTGAGGGACGACCTGGCCAAGCAGTATGGAAATTCAATCGAGAATTTGCGAAGGGCTTTGAAAGCGATAGCGCCGCCCAGCGATCGAAATCACCGGCGACGGCTGAAGGTCAATTACAGAACCGAGCGCGGACCGGGGTCCCCGGCGGGGCAGCCCCGCCGGGGTGGTGGATGCGCCGGATGCTAGAATTGTCCGGAGTTAAAACGTTTTATTTGCGAAATTGCCTTTAGCATCCGGCGCTACCCCGACGCGTCGGGGTTCTGTAATAATCTGTCCAAATCGTGACCATCGGTACCATTAATTCCATTCTCGACCAGCTTGAAGAACTTAAGACGCGTTTCGATCCATCCGTGATTCCTGCGATCGGCAAAACGGTCGCGCGCCTGGCGCGGCAAAAGTTCAACGATGCTGAGGCACTCGTTCGTTATCACGAACTGCTTCTATTCCTTCGTGCGTATCCACACAACCCCCGCATCGTAAACCTCGTCGACAACGAGCTCGCTTCGTTTCCTCGCCGGGTGGAAGCCTTGCAAGCTTCCGAGGTCGATCTATCTACGATCGAAACGCCTGAGATTTCCGGCATCGCCGGCACTTCTGTAACCGACACTTTCACCTATCCAATTGTTCGTTGGCTGGTAGGACAGCAACAGGGTCGGGTCACGCTGGATTGGGACTGGTTCGAAGATGAGTACAGGCTGGCGGAAACGTGGCCGCGGTTCATGCCGCTCCTGGAAGAGGACGCCGCGGTTGAAGCGAATGTGCCTTACAGAGAATGGCTGAGCGCCGCGATTGGCCGTGAAAAAGAGTTGCCGTGGTTGATCAAACGATTTGAGTCGCTGCCGGGAAGCGAGAAAAGGAAGGCCGAGCTTTACAACTCACAAAAACTTTACGTTCGTTGGACTCCCGCCTACGAGTCATCACGCACAGGGATGCGTCTGGCAGGGCCGAAGATTTTCTATCACCGTAAACCGCTCATCCAGCGAAGAGATGTCTCTTTGCCCGACGAATTAGAAAAGCCGCCGCCGGCTTTGCAATTACTTTCTCCCTCGCGAGGCGAAGCAATCCTGGACATGGCGCGCGAGGCTTCTACCGTTCGTTACCGTGAGCTTTATGGGTTTACACACGGCGACCCGCGCAGAGTTTTCAGGGCCGGCCTCGGGCGCGGCGTTGAACTCCTCATCGCGGGAGTCCCGCCAGACTGGCGTTTGCCTTTGCGCGCCTACCATGCCGCGATGATCTTCAAGAATGGGGTCGCGGTCGGTTACTTTGAAGGTCTTTCGCTGTTTGAACGAATGGAGAGCGGCTTCAATCTCTATTACACATTCCGCGACGGCGAAACCGCCTGGCTCTACGCACGAACTCTAAACGTGTTTCGTCACCTGGCCGGCGTCACCGCTTTTGTTCTCGACCCTTACCAGATCGGTTACGAAAACGAGGAAGGCATTGAGTCGGGCGCATTCTGGTTTTATCGCAAGCTGGGTTTTCGACCGACGAAACCTGAGATCATGAAACTTGTCTTGAAAGAAGAAGAGCGTATGGCGAGTCAACCGGGTTACCGCACGCCAGCAAGAACTCTTCGCAAACTCGCAACCGGGCCAATGATCTTTGAGTTAGACAAATCAAAAACGGGCGACTGGGACGGTTTTCAGGTAAGGAACATCGGATTAAAGGCCCAGCAGCGAATGGCAGAGATGTATGGAGGCGACGCGGGACGAATGCGGAGGGAAGCGGTTGCGTCGGTCGCCCGCGTGTTGAATGTCAGCGCACGACGTTGGCGTGACTCCGGTCTCAATGACTTTGCGATGGCGTTGGCCTTGATTCCGGATCTCAATAGGTGGACCAACCCAGAAAAGCAAGACCTGGGTAGGATCATTGAGGCAAAAGGAAACGGTGAGGAATCCGAGTATTTGAAACTCATGCAACAGCATTCCCGTTTGCGAAGGGCAATCATTCAATTGGGGAGTCCTCCACCGATCGTTTAGATAGGGCACTTGTGCCCGGTGCGAGCGGACAAGTCCGCCTTCTAAACGGACATCAAACTCCTTTTATTCACTCGCACGCCCTCAGGCGGTTTTCCAAAATCTTATCTTCAGACAGATTTTCAAGTTTCTGAAAATATTCCGCCTTCCGGTCGAGCGCTTTCTCGGGCACCAGACCGACAATCTCAGTCCCCACAATTTCAATCCCCAGTCGTGATGCTTCGTCTCGCACCGCATTGTAGGCTTGAGTCATCCCGGTGGCTTCATAGTTCACCAGGTTCATCGACACCTGCACCAGCCCTCTAGTCGACAATGCAAATCCGAGGGCTTTAACAAATGGCAAGCCCCCGTGGCGGGCCCTGACAGTACGGGCAATGGCCCTGGCCACGGCCACGTCAGTGGTACCAAGGTTGACGTTAAAGGCAATCAGGAAAGGCCTGGCGCCGACGGCAATCGCGCCGGCAGTCTCATGGACCATCAACGGCCCTACGTCGGGCGCGCGGCCGGGTTCAACCGCAATCTCCTCCCTTAATAACTCCAAAGCTCCACGTCTCACGTCTTCCAAATTCGTGCGCTCAGCCTTGAGCGCTGCCTGCTCGTAGAAGAACACCGGAATCGATAGTTCCCGCGCAATGCGTGCCCCTGCCTCGTGTGCAATGGCCACACAGTCTTCCATCGAAACGCCGCTGATCGGAATGAATGGCAAAACATCAGTTGCACCCAAACGCGGATGCTCCCCGCTATGCCGGCGCATATCAATCAATTCAGACGCAACTGCGACTGCCTGCACTGCGGCTTCCACAATTTTCTCGAGCGGGGCGACAAAGGTTATGACTGAACGGTTATGATCTGCATCGATGTGTGTATCAAGAACGCAGGTTGAGCCGATCGCCTGAATGGCCTGCACCAAACGCGCAACCGTCTCAGGCTTGCGACCTTCACTGAAGTTTGGTACACACTCGACAAGATTGCCGATTGCCGATTGCCGATTGCCGATTCTTGACATTGCCGATTCCAATTGCCGATTTGTCCAATTCTATTATCGTATTGAATGTTAAGCTAAAACCTGGTTGAGTAACATCAACGATTTGCAATCGGCAATCCGCAATTGGAAATCACAAATGGCCCACGATCGTTTTATCGACCAACGCAAGAGCGCCTGGCAACGTCTGGAGGATTTGCTCAAGTTGCTTGACGGCAGTTCGTTGCGCCGCCTTCATCGCGAAGAAGTGCGCGAACTGGGCCGTATTTACCGGCGCACCGCCTCCGACCTGGCCATCGCGCGCGCCGAGTCCCGCGATCCTCGCCTTATTAATTACCTCAACAGTCTTGTCATCCGGGCCCATGGCCGCATCTATCAAGCCGAGACACAGAAAGGCTCCCGCATAAAGGAATTTTTTGTGCGCGACTTTCCCCAAACCTTTCGCAGTACCTGGCGGTACACGGCGCTTTCGTTCAGTGTGTTTGCGTTGTTTAGCGTGATCGGGTTTTTAGGGACGAAGTATGATCCGGACTTTTCGGAGCTGGTAGGTGTGCCGCCCACTTTCCGCGAGATGAAAATCGAAACGAAGACTCGTTGGTGGGAAGACCTGAATGAAGCCAATCAGGTTGGCGCGAGTTCAATCTTCACACACAATATTCAGGTCACAATCTACACCTTTGCGTTTGGCGCCCTCTTTGGTGTCGGCACGTTGTTCTACCTTGCATACAACGGCGCGGTTATCGCTTCGGTCCTGGCGCTTACTTATCGGGCGGGCTTCGGCAACGAGCTTCTAACTTTCATGGTCGGTCACGGAGTGATCGAGCTTTCATGCATCTTCATGGCGGGTGGCGCTGGTCTCTTGATCGGCAGCGCTTTGCTAATGCCTGGGGATATGTCACGCACCGACGCGCTCAAAAGCCGTGGGAAACAGGCCGTTCGCTTGATGATGGGCGTTGCGGTATTGCTGGTTATCGCCGGCACCATCGAGGGTTTCATTTCGCCTGCACCGATTCCCGCTGGCATCAAATACAGCATTGCAGTAATCACAGCAATCGCGCTTTATTCTTACCTGTTGCTCGCGGGACGAGATGATGCGAAGGATGCCGGGTCCGATTGAACCCGCAGCGTTACGCGGAGCGATCTTATTAGATCGCTTCGCGTGACGGCAGCTTTCTTTCTCTACAACAGACCACGTTCCTTTACTTGCAGGTATTTCTCGAGCAACGCGGGAGCGAGCGCCGCGGCGGTGACGTCAAGCGCTAAGCCACCCTGCGACTCCACTAAACGCAAAGCCGCTTCGCGCAGATGCATAATTTCTTCGGCCACTGATTGCGTAAACAAATCCCGCGCGGTGGTGGGAACTTCACTGACCACACCCTTGAGATCGCGGTCGGCAATCGTAACCACGAGCGGAAGATGACGTGGCCGTAGAAGCTTTAGCGAAGTCAATAATTCCTTAGAGCCCTCCTCATCCACGAGATCCGTCAAGAGCACCACGAGCGAACGTTTCTTGCTGTTGGCGGCAATAAACTCAAACGCGCGCGAATAAGACGGCTCGATCATTTCCGGTTCAACTGCATAGAGCGCCTCGAGTGCGGCATCCATGTGGTCGCGGCCCCGGCTGGGCAGCAAAAAACTTTTTATTTTCCTGCCGAAGACCAACAGCCCCGCATTGTCGCCGGCCCGGGCCGCTGCGGACATCAATGCGAGCGCGGCGTGGACCGCCGAATCCAACTTAGTTTCCTGCTCGATACGCGCAGTCATCAAACGTCCGCCGTCGATGGCAATCAGGATTGTCTGGTCGCGCTCGATCTGATACTGCCTCGTCGTTAACTTTCCACGCCGCGCTGTGGCTGTCCATGATATGTGCCTGAGCTCGTCGCCACGCACGTAGTCGCGCAGAGATTCAAACTCACGTCCTTCGCCCCGCCAGGAAGTTCTTCGGTGTGACGACACGAGTGAACGCGCGCCCAGCGCCTTCAACTCGGCCTCTCGTGCGCGCCGCATGTTTGGATAAACTTTTACCGATACTGCTTCACCAGCTTTCGCTTCACACCAGACAAGGTTCCAGCGAGAAAGGTAGCGCACCGCTATCTGTCCAAATTCAAAGCGGCCCCGTTTGGGAGGAGTGAGTCCATAAACCAGCGCGAGTGAGCTTTGTGCGTCCACCCGGATGTTCGCCTCGCGCAGGCCGGACAACTTCATTTGCGGGGGAAACTCATCTTTGATGACGAGCGAAACCGGGCGGACTCCTGAGTTTTGAACGTTAATGCTAACGTCAATTTCGGCGCCCACCGCAAATCGACCGCTAAACTCTCGAACGATCCGCAGCGTTTTTGGAAACGTACTGCGGCGTGCATCGATCAGCGCGGCGATGATTAGCGCCACGTCGTAGGCAAGCGCGACCCAGCGCAGCCACGGTCGTCCCCACGACAAGGACAGAATCACCAGGCTGCCGGCAATCAGGAGAAAGAAGAGTTTGCTGAAGACGAAGCGCACAAGAAGGCCTCAACGCACGCACCTTACGAGTCTCAAAAGTGTTTGCAACCTAGCTGAGTTCCCTTTTCACTGCAAGGGATTTGTTGTCTGCCGCGCGACAAACTAAAAGTGTGTCGGACAAAAAAGCGGGCTGGAGACGAATCTCCAACCCGCTTTAAGTTAGCCTAGTCGCCTGGGTTTAGAAAACGTAGCGCAGAGCAAACTGCATTACCCGACCTGGGCGCGATTCGCCAATCGGCGTTTGCGATCCTGTGTAGCGGCCAAAATCCGCGCTGGGTGTGCCGGTTTGCGGATCCAGGTTAAGGCTGAGGTCTGAGACGGTGCCGAAACGTTGCGTATTAGTAACGTTGAAGACCTCCCAGCGGAATGTCAGCCTGTGGCCTTCCGCATACCACATGTTAAAACTCCTCGACAGACCAGCATCAAGCGCGAAGTAGCTCGGTATACGGAAAACGTTGCGGTCCGCTACTTCGCCGGCCCGCGCGTTGCGGAACGACTGGTAGGCCTGAGTCGGGTTTGAAAACACGTTAGGCCTGAGGCCCGGCGATTGTCCTGTAGGGTCAGCGACGTTCGGATCGTTCTGTGACGAGACAGGACGGATGCGAGCGCCGAAACTGGAGAGCTGCCAGTTTGTGGCCCAGATGCCAACATCGTTCGCTGCATCAAGGGGCAAGCCCGTGTGGTAGCGCATGATGCCCGACAACTGCCATCCGCCAAAAATGTGATTAACGAATGACGAACCGTTGCCCCATTTCTGGCCCTTACCGAAAGGCAATGCGTAAAGCCAGTTGGCATTGATGTTGTGACGGACGTCGAAGTCGGAAACAGATCGCTGAGCCTTCAGATCGAGCGGCTGGCGAATAAGGCTGCCCAGCACGGCGGCTGATTCCAGGAGTGAGCTGTCGTCCATCGACTTGGAGAAGGTGTAGTTCACGTCAAGATAGAGATTGTTTTTAAATCTCTGTCGCAACGAGACTGAACCTCCATGGTAATCAGCCGACCCAACTGTGGAAAATACTCCCAGCGCCGCATATTGCGGATGGAAGAAGGCATTCGGCCCAAGCACCGGAGACAAATCATCCAGAATAAGCTGGACAAACGTCCAGTCGGGCAGATCGAAGCCGTCGATATCGCCGGCGGCACAACCCGCGACCGAGCAACGCGCAGCGATGAAGTAAGCTGCTTGCGTCGCGCTCAACGATGGATCGCCGAGCAGGTCATTGCCGAGGGTTGGGAAAAGGTTCTCGAAGAATGGAACGCGAGGCACTGCCGGGCTGTCGAACGGCACATTGTTGAAGCGCAGATCGAAGAGCACTGAGGCTGCCTCATACCAGCTCTGCCCCGAACGAGGATCGCGGATGTTGTTCAGGTGCATCACGTCGCGGATAAGCCCGAGGTTCCGGCCCGCTCGACCGATGTAGCTTGTCTCGATAGAAAAGCCCTTAGGCAGTTCCCGTCCGTATGACAGATTCCACGTGTACTGCGTGGGAGTTGTCAATTTGCTATCTATCGTCTGCTCGATACGTTGCTGTTCGTCGGCAGGTACAGTCAACGGGAAAGTGATGGCCCCGGGGATGCTGAGAAACGGAGTGTTACGCACCGGATCGTTGACCCCGGTAAACCGCGGGCCCAGCCGCGTGCTGGTATTAATGGTGTTGGCGGACAGCGAGGTTTCGGAACTGAAGCCGAGGGAGTTGTTTAGGTCAAAACCTACGGCTAGCGCGCTGCCGATGCGATCGTGAACGGTGCGGAAGCCGCCACGAATCACCGAGCGGCCGCTGCGCCCGACAAGGTTACCAAACCAGTTATCTCCCCACTCTGGCGAGTAAGCAACGCCGACGGTGGGAGCGAAATTTTTCCAGTCAGTTGGGTAGAAGCCCGGCCGGTTGTTGGCCTTGCCTGAGCGGTCTACTGTGATTATGTCGTTAACGGCTCGTCCCGCCTCAGCGCCTTCGACGCGACGCTCAAAAATTTCAGCAACTGGGATAGTCGGGCTCACCTGGAACCCGTTTGTTTCATAGACAGGGGTATTGACGCCCCAGCGAAGCCCATAGTTCAACGTCAGATTCGGTCTTATTTTCCAGGTGTCCTGGGCGTAGAGGTCATACTCTTCGGTCGCAAATGTACGACTGGTGGGTGCTCCCACGGCCAGCGGCTGCCCATTCAGATCGTAGTTAATGTTTGCCTCAATTTGCGAGAAGCGCCCGAGCACGGAAGCCACCGCGGCGCGCGCATTGAAGACGTCGCTCTGATCGAGACGTTGACCCGCCGGCAAGGCAGCGCCGAGCAGCGGATTCGAAAGCGACGATCCCGAGTTTGCATAAAACGACGGGTTGACAACCGCGTCGTCAAACGAGTTGGCAAACGATATGCGGTTGTTCCGGATGAACCTTAAATTGGTTCCAAACTGGACCGTGTGGGCGTTTTTTAGCCAGGATATATCGTCCGTAATATTCCAGACAGGCGTCGTCCGACTAAGTTGCCGCGTGTAAAGGAACGGCTGGTAAACAAACCGGAAGTTTACGGAATTGGCCGCCGCATCGGTGCCTTGCGTGAACGACTGTCTGGTAAGGCCGGCGCGCAGGTTATTCACGAAAGAACTGGAAGCGGTCCATGAGTGGCCCACGACGAAACCCTTCGGATGCACCCAAAGCGGCGGCGCGGGAGTAGTTGGAAATTGGCGCTCCTGCTCGTGAAGATCATCCTGGTAATTGCCACGCAGGAAGAGCGTCTGCCGGTCCGTCAAGTTCAGGTCAAACTTTGCTATATGGGTGTTGAGCTTGGTTTTGACAGGCGAATTGAACCGGAAACCACCGGTATTTAGACCATCGCCAGTGGCGAAAGTGTTTGGGAGAGGCGCTGTTTGCAATAGCGCCAAGCCGGCGGGATTAACGCCGCCAGTTGCCGGGTAGAGTGCCGCGATTTGTGCCGCGCTCAACGTGGTGACGCCATCCGAGACGTTTCGGAATTGAACGGTGCCCTGTCGCAGCGTAGCAGTTGGCACGGTACGCAGGACGGAAACCTCAGCATCGTCACGCCGCCCTTCATAGTTATAAAAGAAGAAGAACTTGTTCTTGATGATTGGACCACCAAGCGAGCCACCAAAAATATTGCGGATCAATTTGGGGCGCGGAACCTTTTCTTCGCCTACCTTCGCGATTCCGGAGATGACGTCAGGGTCAGTCGCCACAAAACGCCCTTCAGAGTTGTTAAAGTAGTCGTTGGCAGTAGTGGCTGTATTGCGATGAAATTCGTAGATGTCACCATGCCAATTATTTGTCCCACTCTTGGTAACAAGAGAAACCTGTGCGCCGGAAGAGCGTCCCTGATTGGCAGTCGGCACTGAGGTGGTCACCCTGAATTCCTGGACCGACGAAGGAGTAACGCGCAGCACACTGGCAAACGCGTCGCCGGTTACGACGTCAAGACCCGTCTGTTGTTCGTTAACGTCAACGCCGTCGAGCGTGATGTTAGCTTGATCGCGTCGTCCACCATTCACTTCACCCACTCGGGTCACGCCAGGCTGAAGACTCAACAAGTTGACCACGTTGCGGGCATTGAGCGGCAACTCTTCGATACGCCTGCTCTCAAAAGTCGACCCGATCGTTGCGTCGGTGGTATTAAGCGGCGCGTCGCTTCCGGCCGTGACGTTCACGACCTCAGTGACATTACCCACTTCAAGCGCTACGGGGATATCCGTTGCCAACTCGACGAGGGCGCGAACATCCGCCACGGAAGCCTTCTTAAAACCTGTGGCTTCGGCTTCAAGGCGATACGTCCCCGGCGGCACAGCGGTGAAAGCATATGTACCGTCTTCGTTGGTCGTCTGCATGCGATGAATATTTCTTTCTTCACTTATCAGCCTGATGGTAGCCCCCGGGACAGCCCTGCCCTGGGCATCCACTACCGTGCCCCGCACAGACGATGTGCCGGTTTGCGCAAGGACTCCGCTGCACACTATTACCTGAAGAACTCCGCAAAGGAGTAGCTGAACGAATCTTTTGAGCAAACTTTCTCTGGTCATGCAAACCTCCCTGTTGTTGAAAGTGTTTCGAGAAGTGAAGTGTCATCACTTAGGCAATGCGTATTCCAGCATTCCGGAGTCTAGTTATTTCTTGAGGAGTTTTGTAATTCGAGGAAGAGGCAGTGCGAGGCCGTCCAAAAACTAAAAGGAATCTACATTTTTCTAAACTTCAATTATTCAGATCGAAGTACGTAAATTTAAATTTCCGGACGAGTGTTTATTACTATCCCTGCTCGTAGTTGATCTTCTATCGGGGAACTGCAGCGGTTTTGAGGATGTCTGTAATCACTGCGTCAGGCGTGGCGCCGTCAAGTTCAGCTTCGGCACGCAGGATGAGTCGGTGACGAAGCACGGGACGGGCAACGTCGCGGACGTCGTCAGGGGTGGAAAATTCACGACCGCGAATTGCGGCAAGGGCTTTCGCGCATAACAGCAACGCGACTGAAGCACGGGGGCTTGCGCCGTAATGAATGAAGGGATGTATTCGTGTACGCCGCACGATGTCCACCGCATAGTGTTGCACGCCAGGCTCCATGCGCGCTGTCGACACTTCCCGCCGGCAACGACTAACGGCATCCGGGTCGTCGATTGGCTGAATGTTTACCTGTTGAAGGCGGCGGGAATTAAAGCCGGCATCCCAATTCGCCACGACCTGACGCTCATCTTCTTCGCCCGGATAGTCCAACAGGATTTTCAACATAAAGCGATCAAGTTGCGCTTCCGGTAGCGGGTAGGTCCCTTCATACTCGATTGGGTTTTCCGTTGCCAGGACTGTGAAGATGGGCGAAAGCGCATGACCCTCGCCGTCAATCGTCACTTGCCGTTCTTCCATTGCTTCCAGCAATGCCGCTTGTGTTTTCGGTGGAGTACGGTTGATTTCGTCGGCCAGCAGAATGTCAGTAAACACAGGACCCTGACGCAAGTTGAAGGTTGAGGTGGCGACATTAAAGACGTTGGTGCCGGTGATGTCGGACGGCATCAAGTCAGGCGTGAATTGTATGCGACCGAAGTTGGCGTTGATGATCCGCGCCAGGGTTTTCACGGTCAGGGTTTTCGCCGTCCCGGGCACGCCTTCGATTAGCGCATGCCCTTCCGCGAACAGCGCTATCAGTATTTGCTCGATGGGATCGTCCTGCCCGACTATTATCTTCTTCAGTTCCCGGCGGATGTGTTCGACAGTGGAGGAGACGTAATCAATCATTTTGTATCAGTGGTCCGAGTTGATATCCAGTCTTCCGTTTAGAGCGTGGACTTGTCCGCCCGACCGGGCACAAGTGCCCTAACTAAACGCGAAGGAAACGGAAAGCGTCGTGAAAGCTCAAGCACAAAGTTCCAAGATCAAAGTACAAGCTAGTGTATTCGTCAAATATTTTGCGCCGACTGCCGAACATCACGCGACCTCATTCGCAACCCCAGCGATGCTTCAACCTCTCGCAAACGCTTTACCAGTTGAATTGACTGTCGTTCGGTAATAGCGCCACCGTTGATCGCTTCTTCCGATTGGCGCATCAGTGTCTCGAGTTGACGGGCATCCAGGGACGAGCGTTCGGCGACGCGTTTTGCAATCTCCGTACGCGGACTGTTGTAGTCGAGCGCAGCATACCGCGTCAGAACTCTTCGTGTGCGGCTATAGACGTTTTCTATCGCCAGATCAAACGCACGAGCTCGCTGTTGCAGCTCAGCCATCGACGCTACAAACTCCAAACTCGACCTGCGATCAACTCGCGGCAAAGGCAGCGGCCGAGCAAATCTGCGCCCACGTGTCCACAGCATGAGAAGAATCAGCAGAGTTATCTGCCCGCAAATTGCCAATACCGGAGTGCCGGCGAAATAACTGGCAAAAGCGTTCTCCGTTATGCCGCGACCCTGGTGAAACTCATCAAAGGCAATCATCCCATCCGAACTTGAAAGCAGGTTAAGCGCCAGTTGCAGGTTGTCTGCCAAACCAATTCCGCCATTGGCGACGATAAACGGATCGCTGAGCACTACTATTCGCCCCTGACCGTGCGGGTAATCCAGAAGCAGCACGTGCTCTGACGATGTCAGATGAGCTACGGGTGCGGGGGAAACAGCCGGAGAGGACTCTTCAGCAGACTCGATGACAACACTGTGTTCGGAAGGCGCCGCGTCGCCGCCTTCTTTGTTTTCCGTATCAGTCTCTGTTGGCTTGTCCGGCGCGCTGTCTTCGCTGTCAGGGAAAAACTTGATGGCTGACATAAACCGCGATGGCATTACCGTCTCAACCTCACGCGTGAACACCGTGGGCTGCGCCGGCTTAAGCGCCTTTACCTCTTTTGTCATTTGTTCGGGATCGGCAGGATCCGTATCGAAACCCGGGTAAGTCAAATATTCGGTGGTCACCGTCCAGTCACCCGCTCGCGGTAATAAATGTTCTTCGGGGCGACGGTCGATAATCACCAGGCGGCCACCTTGCGACACCCAATGAAGCAAGCTCTCCGCTTCGTCATCGCTAACCGGAACCCTCGTGTCGCCAACGATGACAAAAGTTTTTACCTGGTTGCCGGCATCGGCGAAGAGTCGTTCAGGCGCCTCGCGCCACCTCATCACTCTGTAGCCTGATTCGCTTAGCAACTCATAAAGCGCACGCGTGCCGGTAGCTCCGCCGTTGTAACTCGGCCGATTTGGCGCCAGCTCCGAGTCCTGTTTCTCTTCTTCGCTGACATACGCGAGCGAATTGATCGCCACCAAAACTCCAATGGCCACCACAATGGTTAATATGATCCCGAAGCGTCGTTGCATGGTTAATAATCAGCCGCGGACGAACGCAGCCAAGTTGTAGGGGCGGCACTCCGTGGCCGCCCCACTGTTCGCGAGATGACGCTCCAGCTCGCGAGATCCGGGGCGGCCACGGAGTGCCGCCCCGACAAACGTTTACCTTAGATTCTCACCCCAGCGTCCGCTCATATGCAGAGCGAAAGGCGCGCCAGTCAGTTTCAGAGACCTGGGTCAGCCCATACCAGTGTCGTTCAAAACTATCAGTTAGCTGCTTCACGTTTCCATAAAGCGGCTGGTTCTGGTAAACCGCACTCAGATAATCGCGATTAGTTTTATGTTCTGCCAGTTGCAGCACCTTTCTTTCGCCTAACTCAACCAGCAATGCGATGTAAGCTTTCCGTATTGCAGCGCGCAGCTCGCCTCTTCGCGCCAGAGCCTCGGCTTCCGACAAGAGGTCTAAAGCAGATTGTTCGGGCGCGAGCGTTTCGCCCAGTACGATACGCGCGTGCTGCTTCACCTTCTTTTCAGATTTACGTCTTCGAAGCAACCGCGGCAGAAACGTCTTCAAGACGAAAGCGATAACGCCGACTGCAAGTAGCACCACGACCACTTGCGCCACGAAAGTCAACACGCCGGCCCCGCCAGGCGATAACTGTCTTGGCTTCGGAAACAGATTTCGAAACCATTTTAGAAACCGCTCAACCAGGCGTGATATCGCGTTCTGCCCTTTCGCTTTGCTGCCGTATCCCGGCCGCTGCAAAATTTCCTTCAGCTTCCGACGCGCTTCTTCCTTGTCGGTCACAAGAGTAGGACCGGACGACTCAACTTCAGCAATTCGTTGTTCCAGAGCTTGCAGACGGTCAGTAGTTTTTCTGAGAACGTCGAGCCGGTCTTCGTATTTGGCTTTGCTGTATTCGTCGAGTTCGTTATGCACCCACGAATTGTCTATTGCGAAAGTCGTCCCGGCCCATTCTACAGTTTGTTTGGGCGGCAGAAGTTTGCGCACACCCGCTACAGTTTCGACGCTGCGGGCGGCGTAGTCGAAAGTGTTTTCGTTTTCGTCAGACTGGGCCAGACTGTCAAGCGCGGTGACGGCCTGGCGAATGTTCGCGTGGTATTCGCCGATCGAAATTGCCTGGACGGCAGGGACGAAAATCAGAAATGTGATGCTCGACAGCAATCGACAAATGCCGCTTCGCCATGGGTCACCAACTGATGCTGTGCCGCGTTTGATTGTTGGCAATCTAATTTCCCAGGGAACCATTCGGAGATGCGGCTTTGCCGCTTTCCGTGCGGTGAGGCTGTGCCTCACCGAGCGTTGGTAAAACTTTGCGGCTGCGCCGCCGCCAGAATCGCATCACGTGGAGGCGTAGCCTCGATCGTGAAAGGACGTGAACGGTAAGCCATAGGCTTACCGCACGGAATGCGGCAAAGCCGCGCCGTAAACATTGCGCCACTCCGACAATGGTTGGCGGCCACGCTGTTACGGCCTGAACACACTTGCAACTGAGCTGCGTTGAGGCCGCGAGCTCTTGCCGGGTTCAACGAAGATCGCCGGCGCCAAAGGCGAATTCACATTTAACTGTGGCATCTCCGGTAACTTTTGCGAGGCCATCAATTCAATATCATAGCCTTCATGCCTGACGCGTTCGTCAACATATAGCAACGACATTCCCAACATCCAGACCGGGGCCAGCAAAATTGAACTTAGCGGCTCCAGAATGCTGTAACTGATCGCGTACCACACCGGCCATTGCGCTGTGCTCCATGGCGCCGGATCGATACCGTTGAGATAGCCGTACCAGCTCAGTGGAATGATCAGAATCATCAACGCAGAGTAGGTGGCAAACACTATGAAGAGCGTCATGGCCATCAGGCGGCGCACGTTTCCTTTGGCCAGAGTGAAGCTACGGCTGACGGATTCGAAGACGCGCTTGCCTTCAACCAGCATCACCTGCGGCACATAAGCGACTCTGCCAACCATAAAGAAAAACAACCAGAGAGCGACCGTCGAGCCGGCCAGGACACCAATTGCTCCAACAATAGCTGACAGCCAAACGGGCGCCCACTGTGCTAGCAGAATGGACCCCACCGAAATAAACAACACCACAATGTACCAGCCAAAGAATGCCACGCTGGAAGACAGTCCTATCCACAGCGAAATGATCACACTTGCTCCCAGCAAAGACCAAAACCGCGAACGCACGGCGGCATAAGTGGCGCGGGCCCTAACAGGCTCGTTCCAAAGAAGGTGCTCGACCAGATTTCGCGAAGCGCCTCCCATAACGATGAGACCGAACAGGTGCCCGCCCAATAAGAGCGCCAGGCCCAAAAGGGCGAGCATCACATATAACGCGAGTTCCGAGCTGGATTGAGTGCTGAAGACTTTAGGTCCGGCGATGGTCCAAAAAATAACGGAGCCTAAAGCGGATACAAATACCGGGGGCGCCGCAATGCGAATCAGAACCAACAAATGACGGCGATAGAGACGAACAGCGCGATCAATCAGATCACCTGCGCCCAGAGGAACTATGTGAAGGTCGGTTGCGCTAGAGCCACCCATGAGATTAATCAATGACGAATCGGACGGATGTTAACACGCGCATTACAACACAACTCATCCGTTTTTATGGCGCTTTATGTAACGCAAACTGTTAGTTTGAGGTTTTATGTAACGCAAACTGTTAGTTTGCGGAACGTTGGTTAAATAAGCGCGAGCCCCATGCGAACTCCTCACCCGTGAGGCGTCTCCCTGGAGTGCGCCGGCCAGGCGGCGCTTTGGCCCGCGGCGGCTTGGCGCCGCCTGCGGCGCGGGAAAAGATCGGTCGAGACGGCGCACACCCTGCGGACGAGCACGCCTACGAACGTCTGCTTCGGAAGATGCCCGTTGAACGGCCGCCTGTTGACACGCTAGGCCTAACTCACCCCTTTCCACGACTCTCTAGGCTGGAAGTTCCTTCAATCAGAACCGTAGTGCATTTGAAGCCGCACAAAGACTTCGCTAAACTCGCTTGGCTCACTAAACTGACCTTACGCGATTAGCAAGTTGTTGTGCCCCTGTAGCTCAACGGTTAGAGCAGCAGACTCATAATCTGTTGGTTCGGGGTTCGAA
>Ga0190270_10000174_pt1 | contig 28850 bp, 25 predicted proteins | sample Popmic320T_FD_133748 | JGI IMG/M metagenome (GOLD analysis project Ga0190270, IMG submission 133748) | Populus adjacent soil microbial communities from riparian zone of Weber River, Utah, USA - 320 T | ecosystem: Environmental > Terrestrial > Soil > Riparian zone | place: USA: Utah | collected...
ACGCGGTAAGTCCGGCCACCAACACTCCGACGGCCAGCAGGACCGCCAGACGGTACTTGCCCGACATCATCAGCAAAGCTCCCAGACGACCGCACCGATCACGCCCGACAGGCTAGACGACCGGACCACTAGGTCTCGACCGTGCGTAGCGCGGCGTAGCTGTCCTCGTCGAGCGTTCTTCAGCTGACGGGGGTGGCGAGCACCACGACATTGCTCTGGTAGTCGGTGCCCGTCCAGTCCTCGCAGGTGACCAGCGCTATCCGGCCCGTTGAGGTTTGGTCGAAGATCTCGGCCGCATGCTTGGCCAACGCCGCCTTGGGATAGGTGGTCACCGAGGTAGCTCGAAGGCTCAGACGCGTGCCGCCGGAGAGAATCTCGACGCGCTGGCCGGGCCGCATCCGTTCGAGGTCGTCGAATACGCCACCCCCGGTGCTCACGGTGTGTCCCGTGAGGAGCGCGGTGCCACGCTCGGCCCCCGGGGACGCTCCGGCTGACCACCAGCCGACGGACCGCGGATCGGATGGGGGTACCAGCCGTAGTCCGTCGGCTGCGATCGGCACCACCGGCGCGTCGATACCCAGCGACGGAATCCTCAGCCGATCAGGCTCGACCGGCGTCGACGTCGGCGCGTCACTGCCGCCTCTTTCGGCGGTGTCCGGCGCTGCCGTGCCGACCCCCGCGGTCACCTCGGCGGCGGACGCGCCGGCGTTGCTCCCGGCCGGATCATCGGCATGAGAGCCGAGTCCGACCAGGAGCCCCACGGCGGCGAGCATCGCGCCCAGTTCGGCGAGCGCGCCCCGCTTATGCCGTGTGGTCACCGCGCCGTCTCGAGGCGAGTGCGGCACCACCAGCCAGAACCGACCCGAGGCCGATCAAGCCCACCGGCAACCAGCTTCCCGGGCCAGAGCCGCTGTCAGATCCACCGCCCACGCCGGCGACAACCTCAGTCGGCGGCGGGGGAGGTGGCGTGTCGGTCGGCGGCGGAGGTGGCGTGTCGGTCGGCGGCGTCGTCGGTGGAGGCGTTTCGGTCGGCGGCGTTGTGGGAGGCGTCGTCGGCGGCGTTGTGGGAGGCGTCGTCGGCGGCGTAGTCGGGCACTCCTCGACCCAGAAGACCTTGTGCTTGACGTCGGCGCCGATAGAGCCCGGCGCGTTGACGGTCAGCTTGACGTGGAAACCCTGCTGTGGATGCGGGTCGCCGTCGAAGCTCAGCGTGTAGGTCACCGAAGCATCGAGATCGGTGCCGCCGCCGGCGGCGTCTTCACCGATATCCGGCGATGTGTCACCGGCGACCGTCAGACCGACATCGCTCGTCGGGGAGTGCGGCTCGAAAGTGACAGTGGCATCGCCGACACCTTCGTCGTAACCGTAGAAATCGACCCGGAAGACACAGTCGACATGCGGGTTGTTATTCGGGATCGAATCAAGCGGTTGATCGTCGACCTTGACTGTGCCGTTGTTGCCTGGCGGGTCTTGAGCGTTCGCGCCAGCCGCCAACACGAGCACCCCGCCACCCATCGCCCCAGCGCACAACGCGGTCAGGCCCGCGCTCCGCGCCGTCTTCAACCGTTTCGGCACATTCATCCTTTTCCACCTCATGGTTTGCAGGATCCGTTCCGGATCAGGTCACCACAGCTACCGATCGAGCGATCAGATCTGTTACAGCCTTGGGTTCAGGGGGTTGCTTACGGGTGGGTTCGGGCAACGATGGTCGCTGCCACTCTGCCTGGGAGGGTTTCACCGACCCCGGCGCCTGGTTCACCTGTTCGGCGACGATGCTCAGCCGAGGTGCCGGCCGCCCAGGGCTCAGCAGCTGGTCACGGATCGGAGGGCGATCACCTCGCCGAATTCGATCGCGACGAGGTTTCCGTCCGCAACGAGAGTGACGCCCGAGGTGTCGATCTGGCGGAGCTCGCCGCATATCTCGCCGCCGGCCGTGCTGACCTCGACGATCGCGGCCGTCGCCTCCGGTTCAGCCGGCCACCATTGCGACGTGGTCGCCAGCGCGGTCAGCGCGACGGCGACGAAGGTGAGGGCGATACCGATCCGCAGTCGCCCGACAGTACGCCGGACCTCCGTCTGGTCGTCGGGATGCGGCGCCCGCGCGTACACCGGCCAGGCGGAGACCGCCACAAGCACCGTGGCCACACACGCCACAACCAGCGCGCCAAGCACCAAACCGCCGGACAGAATCTGCAACGAGCGCGGCACGTCCTCGTTGCCCCGCTGCAGTACGCCGCACAGTCCGATGAAACCGAGGACGGCAAGTTGCACGCCGTGCCAGCCTCGGGCCGATGTCCGCAGCTCCGCGAGGCTGCTGGTGTCGGTGTTGTCTGCCACGCTGCTCTCCACGGTCACCCTGCCACAGTCACGAGACATCGCGCGAGAGGCGTACGCCTTCCGCTTCGATCATCGCCGATACGCCGGCGGGCAGTTGGCCGAACACAAATGGGAGCCCGAAGCCGGTCCCCTCCCTCCGCCGAGCAGCCTGCGAGACCCGGCTCCGGCTCAGTCGAATCTGCTGTCGCCGACAAAGGTCGGCCAGTCGAGGGCGTCTGCATACTGATACTCCCGCCAGCGCCGGATGCGCCCGTCGGCGCACTGCACGATTGCCACACCGTATATTGCCGCCGACCACGGTAGGTGTATTCGCCAACGCCGATGCTCGTATCGGGATCGAAGATCAGGTGGTGCCAGATCAGCGACATCGGCAGGGGGTTCGATCCGCCTGAGAACTCGTAGATTTCCCGTGCATGGACAGATACTGCGACCTCAAGCGCGCTTGAGATCAAGACGCGTGGCCGGACTCGGCCACTCCCCCGCGCTGCACAGAGCTGAACGCAAGGCAAGGCAAGGACCACTCCAACGTCATCGCGCGGAATGAAGGTCCCAACTGAGCAGCACATCTTCGCCGATCACATTGACGCTGCGGTTCGACAGCCGCAGGCCGTCGGTGATCCTTTCGACGCCGAGCTCGCGCACCGCCTCGACGCCGGCGCCGACAATGATCGGTGACACCGACACCACCAGGCGATCGACAAGCCGCGACGCCAGCAGGGAGGTGATCACGCCCGCACCGCCCTCCACCATCAAGGACCGCACGCCGGCCTGACGCAGCTCAGCGAGCGCGGCGGCGAGGTCGACGCCACCTGGCGCGGCTGCCACCTCGTGTATGGCGACGCCGGCCGCGAGCAACTCGGCGCGCCGCTGGCTGTCGGCATTGGCCGTGGTGAAGATCATGGTCGGCGCCTCTTCGGAGAAGACCTTGGCTGTCTGCGGGACGCCGAGCCTGCTGGACAGCACCACTCGCAACGGCGTCGCCCCCGGCACCAGCCGCACGGTGAGTTGCGGGTCGTCCTGCCGGACGGTGCCGGCGCCTACCAGCACCGCGTCGCAGGCGGCGCGCAGCGCATGTGACACCCGGCGTTCGGGCTCGCCGCTGATCCATTTCGAGTCGCCACTGCGGGTGGCGATCCGCCCATCGAGGGTTTGCGCATACTTGAGCAGGACGTACGGCCGATCCGGCGGGGCTCGAACCTCGCCCAACAAGGTGGAGACGTCCACCGGAGTGGCAGGCTGCGTGGTCAGCTCGGATCCGCTGGGACGTGCGTGCCCGAGCCGGGCCGCCTTCGTCCGCAGGTATCCGGCGTTACGAACGTGTGCCGCGGTCGGCAGCGGCACCATTTCGTCTACCCGCACGCCAGCGCGGCGCAGCCCGGCGGCTTTGCGAGGATTGTTGGACAGCAGCCGCACGCTGCGCACGTCGAGCATGGTGAGCACAGCTCCGGCGTCGGTGTAATCCCTGCTGTCGGCCGGTAACCCGAGCCGTAGGTTGGCATCGACGGTATCCGCGCCGCGATCCTGCTCCATGTAGGCGCGAAGCTTGTTGACCAGGCCGATCCCCCGACCCTCCTGCCCGGTCATGTACAGCACGATGCCGCGGCCCTCGACCATGACCGCGCGTAGTGCGGTCCGCAGTTGGACGCCGCAGTCGCAGCGCAGGGAACCGAGGGCATCGCTGGTGAGGCATTCGGAGTGCAGTCGGGTGAGCACCGGTTCGTCCCCGTCTAGGCTGCCACGGACCATCGCCAGGTAGACGTCTCCAGCGGCCGTCTCGAACACCCGGGTCTGGAACTCTCCGTAAGGTGTCGGGATCAAGACCGAACACACCTCGACTGGGGCACCCCTCGATTGGCCCGGTCGGTATAGCGGCAGCATGACATCCGACTATCCACCCGAGAGGTAGATCAATCAATCTGAGCCGCGAAGTCGACCTGCAGGGCCTTCGCGTTCAGGTTCAGCTGCGTCGGCTACGCCGAGGTCGGTACGACGGCGATCCCAGCCGCCCAACCTCCACCGCCGAGACTATGGTCGGCGGTGACGCGGTGCTGTCCGCCGGAGGACGGCGACGACGCTGGCGGACCCGCCTCCGGGCGCTGCGAAGATGATGCGTGTGGACGACCTGGGCACCGCGCAGCGACTACGTCAGCTGTGGAGCGATGGAGTGGGAGGCGTAGCCGCCCAGCAGGCCGAACCTGTGCAGCATCCGCACCCGCATACCCTCACTGTCGCACTGTTGACCCTGGGCGACCCACAGACGATGACCGGCGGTTACGCCTATCACCAGCGAGTCGCCGCTCGGGCCCCGGCCAACGACGCTCGAGTGGAGTTTCTGTCCTTTCCGGCCTGGCCCTTTCCACTGCCTGCACTGGCCGGCCCGGCGATCCTGCGGGCTACGGCGCGTCTCCGGCCAGACGTGCTGCTGTTGGACAGCATCGCTGCGGCCTTTCTCCCTCCGTGGTTGTTCGTCGCGCGCCGGCTGCCGCCCCTCGTGGCCATCCTGCATCAGCCACCGGGTGGCATCGACCACGCCGCGCTGCGACAGCGCGTGTACGCGGTGCTGGACCGGCAGGCGTACCGCCGCGCGGCCAGGCTCTTGGTCGCCAGCGCCGACCTGGCCGATTGCTTGCACCGCTCCGGGATGCCGCAGCGGCTGCTACGGGTCGTGCCGCCCGGCCGCGATCCGGCCGCCGCACCCGCACTACCGGATGAAGACCTGCGTGCGGGCCGCCGGGCGGCCGTACTGTCGGTGGGCAACTGGGTCGCTCGCAAGGGGCTGCACGACCTCCTAGAGGCGATAGCACACCTGCCCGACGACGCAGTAACGCTGCACCTCGTCGGCAACACCAGTGTCGACCCGGCGTACTCAGCCAAGGTCCGGGCCCGGCTTGCCGCGGCGGATCTGGCTGGACGCGTGGTGGTGCACGGTCCCTTACCCGCCGCCGAGGTCGCCGGCTTCTACCGGGCCGCCGACGTGTTCGCGCTCGCCAGCGTGTTGGAGCCGTACGGCACCGTTTACAGTGAGGCGATGGCAGCGGGATTGCCGGTGGTCGGTTGGTCGGCGGGGAATCTGCCGCACCTGGCCCGGCACGGCGTCGAGGGCCTGGTGGTGCCGCCTGGTGACCGGGTCGCCCTGGCTGACGCACTGAAGAGTCTTGCTCTCGATGAGCCGCTGCGTCGCCGGATGAGCGCCGCCGCGGCCCGTCGCGCCGAGGACTTCCCCACCTGGGACGAGACCGCCCGCATGCTGTTCACCGAGCTTCGGGCGGTGCTGGCGTGAGCCCCTTCAAGGCGGTACTTTTCGACCTCGGCGATACCCTGATCCGCCTCGCCGGCAGTGGCGACCAGCTCCTGCTGCGAGCCGCCACCGCACTCGGTGTCGCCGAGCTCGACCCGGCTGAGGCTTCGGCAGTGTGGCAACGGGTGCTCGACCGGGCCAGCACGGCGGAGGAGCTGGCCAAGGGCCGCGACCTCTCCGCCGACCGCCACCGCGAGGTCTGGACGCTCCTGTACGCCAACGCCGGCTGCGAACGGCTGGCACCCGGGCTGAGCGAGGAGCTGTACAAGCTGACCGTGAGCGCCGGGTCCTGGGAAGCCTTTCCCGACACACTGCCGACCTTGCGGGCGCTGCGCCACCGAAATATCCCGGTCGGTGTCGTCAGCGACACCGGCTTTGATTTCCGCCCGACGATGGACCGGCTCGGACTCTCCCCGCTCGTGGACGTCGTCGTGATGTCCTTCCAGCACGGCGCCTGCAAACCGGCTCCCAAGCTCTTCCTGACGGCGTGCGAACAGCTCGGCGTGGAACCGCAGGACACCCTCATGGTCGGCGACAACCCGCTCACCGACGGTGGGGGAGTTGCCGCGGGGCTGCACGTCGTCCTTTTGCCGCCACCTACCCCGACCGATCCACGGCGACTCGCCGCCATCCTTTCACTGGTGGCGTCCTAGGTTAGATACCCGGCCGGACCAGCAGATCCTCGTGGCCCACGGTGACGGACAATCGGCCTTCGGCCGCCTCGGCAAGGCGTCTCCGTCGGTATGAGAAGGCCGCCACGGCCAGCTCCGGTCGCTGCTCGGATGCCGCGGCCAGCCAGCCGGTAAACCACGTCGCCGCCAGCGCGGATCGGCCGGGGCCAAGCCGCCACGAGCTCGGTCGCACCAGGACGTCGAAGCCCAGCCGGGTGAAGCCGTCCACCGCGGCGCCGATCGCCTCGGGCCCGAGCAGCCGCCGAGCGCCGACGGTGCGTCGCTGGTGGGCATTGAATGCGTCGGCGACGCACCGATCGAACGGGTCGGCCGGCGTCAGCTCGACGCGACCAGTGACGCTGAGGGTGATCAGCACGGGACAGCCAACTCCGGCACAGCTGGCGACGAGTCGTTCGAGCTCGTCTGAAGTCATCACGTCCAGCAGCGCCGAGGCGGTGATGAGGCTCGCTCCCGCCAGCTCCGCCGGGTGGAGCCGGGTGACGTCGCGCAGGCGGGTCTGCGTGGCGACCGGGGCACCGTCGGCCGCTGCATCCGGCGGGTCCGCTGCGGCGCGGGTGAGCAACTCGGCATCTCGGTCGTACAGGACCCAATCCTGGGCGCCGGTCAACCGCGGCGCGAGCCAACGGGCCATTGACCCGGTGCCGCAACCGAGATCGTGGACGGTCGTACCGCCGGCGGGTGGCAGGTATCTGCGGATCTCCTCGACGAGATCGGCCGCTCGCGCCGCCGCGTCGGCGGGCTCGCGCAACGCCAGCCACTCGGGAGCCGTCCGGACCTGTCCGGTCGTCACACCAGCTCCGCGAGGACGCGCGACATCCGCTTCGCGGTCGCGGACCAGCCGAACAGCTTGTCGCGGGGCTGCGCGGCGGACTGCCGCAGCCGCCGTCCGTCGAGCAGGACCACGGCCCGTCGGGGGTTCACGGGCGCTCGCTCATAGCGGCCGCTCGTATGTCACCCACGCGATGTGCGACTCGTGCAGGGCGACCGCGAGGCCGGCCAGCCGACCGCCCCCGCTACCGAGCGCACCGGCGCGAACCCGCTCCGCGAGCCGATCGGCGACCACCTTGGCGAGCGCCTCGGTCGTCGTGTTCATGCCGCTGAGCTCGGCCTCGTCGTCCAGGTTGCGGTAGCTCAGCTCGCTGAGTACGGCGCGAAGCTCCTGACCCGCGCGTCCGATGTCGACGACAATGCCGTCGTCATCGAGGTCCGTACGCCGGAAGGTCGCGTCCACGACGTAGGTCGCACCGTGCAGGCGCTGCGCGGGTCCGAACACCTCGCCGCGCAGGCTGTGGGCGATCATCATGTGGTCCCGCACGGTCACGCTGAACATCCCATCACCCTTCGCCGTAGCTGACGGTGTGGCAGAGCGCCGGCTGACTCCCGGCTGCGAGCCGCGACATCAGGTCTGGCAGCTCGTCGAACGGGGACACGCCGGTGATCAGTGCGTCGAAGGCGGGATCGCGCAGCAGGTCAAGCGCGAGAGCTCTCCGGTCGACCAGGGTCCGGCTGCCGGACCGGGCGGGGGAGACAGTCCCGACCTGGCTGGAACGGATCCCGAGCCGTCCGGAGTGGAAGGCGCCCCCAAGCGAGAGCTGAACCTCCGCATCGCCGTACCAGGACAGGTCGAGGACGGTGCCCTCTCGGGCGAGCAGATCCAATGAGAGTTGGAGTCCGGAGGAGGTCGCGCTGGCGTGTACGACCAGATCACGGCCGTCCGCGGCCTCTGCCGGAGAGGCGAAGGTCGCACCCAGGTAAGTCACGACCTCGGCCTTGGCCGGATCCATGTCGACGACGGTGACGTCGACAGCGGGAAACCGGGTCAGGAGCCGCGCCACGCAGCAACCGACCATGCCGGCGCCGACAACCGCGACCCGGTCACCGACGAGAGGTGCGGCGTCCCACAGCGCGTTGACGGCCGTCTCCACGGCGCCTGCGAGCACCGCCCGCTCCGGCGGCACACCGGCGGGTACCGGGAGCACGGCCGCGGCCGGCACCACGTAAGCGGTCTGGTGCGGGTACAGGCAGAAGACGGGGCGATCGCGAAGGTCGCGGGGACCGTGCTCGACTACGCCCACATTGAGGTAGCCGTACTTGACCGGTCCCGGGAACTCTCCCTCCTGGAAGGGTGCACGCATCGCGCCGTACTGGCTCCTCGGAACCTGTCCGCGAAACACCAGGGTCTCGGTGCCCCGGCTGATCCCGGAGCACAGCGTCCGAACCAAGACGTCGTCCGTGCCGGGCTCCGGCAGCCGGACCGGCCGGATCTCGCCAGCGCCGGGCTCGCGCACCCAGAACGCCAAGGCCTCAGTACGCATCGGCAGCTCTCCCGCCTTCGGAGATCCGAACACTAGCAACGTACGTACCTTTGCTGTACCCATCACGAGGGAGGTGCGATGCTCGCGGTTCGAAGCGGACCGGCCGTTGGTCTGACAGCGCTGGTTGCCCTGCTCGCCACGCTCGGGATGACCGTCGGCCTGGGCGGTCTCGGCTGGGTCGTGGGACTCGCGTGTGGTGTCGCTCTGAACACGTCGGTAGCCGGCGGGGTGGCACGAAACGGAGATGCTGCCCTGGGTCCGGCGGATCTGGTGACCCTCTCCCGGGCCACGCTCGCCTGTGGCGTCGCGGCGCTGACCGCGGACTCGTTTGTACGGCCGCCGGCCGTCACGACTCTGGTGGCGCTCGCGGTCGTCGCACTCGTACTCGACGCAATCGATGGCCGGATCGCGAGACACACGCGCACGACGTCGAACTTCGGCGCGCGGTTCGACGGCGAGGTCGACGCGTTCCTCATCCTGGTTCTGAGCGTGTACGTCGCCCGCGACGTCGGCGGGTGGGTGCTCGCGATCGGCGGCATGCGCTACGCCTTCGCCGTGGCGGGCTGGGCCGTCCCCTGGCTGCACCGACAGCTGCCACCGCGCTACTGGCGCAGCGTGGTGGCCGCGGTCCAAGGCGTCGTGCTGGCGGTCGCGGCGGCCGATGTCCTGCCTCCCTGGGTGGCCGAGGCCGGGCTGATCGCCGCGTTGGCGCTGCTGGCCGAGTCGTTCGGACGGGATGTCTGGTGGTTGTGGCGTCGTCGCCACGCGGCGCCGACCGTAGCCACCGGCCGGCCCGGACGGCGTGAAGTGGCCGCAGTGATCAATCTGGTGGCCGTGCTGCTCGTGTGGTTCGCGCTCGTCGCTCCGAACCGCGCCGATGACATGGCGCTCGGCGCGTTCGTTCGGATCCCGGTCGAGGGGCTGGTGCTGGTCGGCGTGGCCCTCGTTCTCCCGCGCCGGCCAAGGCGAATCACCGCGACCGTGGCGGGAGTGCTTCTCGGGCTGTTGACCGTCTGGAAACTCCTCGACGTCGGGTTCTACGCGGCTCTCGACCGCCCGTACAGCGTAGTGACGGACCAGGACTTCTACTTCGTGCCCGCCGTTGAGGTTGTCAGCGATTCGATCGGTACGACCGGCGCCACCATCGCGGTCGCTTCGGCCGCCGCGCTCGTCATCGCCGTCCTCGTCTGCATGCCTCTCGCCGTGGTGCGAGTTACCGGACTCGCGGCCCGCCATCGCCATTGGTCTGTGCGCACCCTCGCCGGGCTCGCTGTCATCTGGATCGTCGGTGCGGCGTCCGGGCTCCACGTCGGGTCGGAGGAGCCGCTGGCCTCGGTGGACGCGGGCAGCCTGGTCGTCGGCAAGGTGCGCGCGATCGCTGCCGACGTAGAAGAACTCCAGAGGTTCGACGCGGCGGTCGCGGATGACCGCTACCGCGACCGAACCGACCTGCTCGGCGGACTGCGCGGCAAGGACGTGCTCGTCGTCTTCGCCGAGAGTTACGGTCGCATCGCGCTGGAAGGCACGTCGACTGCGGCGCAGATTCGGCCCGCGGTCGACGCCGGCACACGTCGCTTGCGTGCGACCGGATTTTCCACGCGGAGCGCCTATCTCACCTCACCGACATTCGGCGGCGTGAGCTGGCTGGCGCATTCCACGCTGCAGTCTGGTGTGTGGGTCGACAACCAGCTGCTCTACGAGCGGCTGTTCGACAGCGACCGGATGACCCTCAGCGGATCCTTCCACCGGGAGGGCTGGCGAACCGTCGGGGTCATGCCGACGAACAAGGAGGAGTGGCCGGAAGGAGAGGCGTTCTACCAACTCGACAAGATATACGACAACCTCGGCTACCGCGGTCCGGAGTTCGGCATCGCCGACATGCCGGATCAGTACGCGCTGTCGGAGTTTCAGCGCCGTGAGCTCGCGAGCCGGGACCGCACTCCCGTGATGGCCCAGGTCGACCTCGCATCGAGCCATGCGCCATGGGCACCACTCCCTCACATGATCGACTGGAACCACCTCGGCGACGGCTCGGTCTTTGATCGCATCCACGACCGTGCCCAATCCCCGGAGGAGGTATGGCGGGACAGCGATGACGTCCAAGCCGCGTACGCAAAATCCATCGCGTACTGCCTGCGGACCGTCGTCTCCTTCGTGGAAAGGTACGGCGACGACGACCTCGTGCTCATCCTCGTCGGCGACCATCAGCCCGCCCCGATCGTGAGCGGTGACACGGCGAGTCGCGACGTGCCTATCACGGTCATCGCACGCGATCCGGCCGTCATCAACCGAATCTCCGGATGGGGCTGGCAGGACGGCATGAGGCCAGACCCCGATGGGCCGGTCTGGCCGATGGACGCCTTCCGCGACCGCTTCCTCGCGGCGTACAGTCCGTGACCGTCGCCGATCTCGGCGCGACCGACACTTCCACCGCCGCGAGCAGGACCGAACGCGCCATGACCCGAACGTGTCTTCTCACGGAGCAGGCATGAAGCCGGACGAGCGTGCCCGTCACGACCGGGCCTTACGGCCGGCACGCCTGTCGGCGTACGCATCCGGCGAGTTCGTCGGTCAGGAAGGCTTCATGTGCGCAACAGAGATCCTGTCCCTGGCTGTCGAAGCGGGCATTGGTCCGGGGGTCTCGGTGCTGGACCTTTGCTGCGGAATCGCCGGACCCGGACGGTTGCTCACGCGGGAACTGGGATGCACCTACCTGGGCGTGGACGCCAGCCCTAGCGCGATCGCCATCGCAAGTCGGAACGCCGGCTCCCTCGACTGTCGCTTCGAGGTCTCGCGGATCCCACCGGTCCCGTCCGGTCCGTTCGACGTAGTACTGCTGCTCGAGACCATGCTCGCCTTTCGCGACAAGGAAACCCTGCTGGATGAGATTGCCGTGGCCCTGAAGGCAGGAGGGCGGTTCGCCTTCACGATGGAGGAGGGCCAGCCACTGACCGCCGCGGAAAAAGCAAGCATCCCCAGCTCCGACACGGTGTGGCTCGTGCCGCTGCCCGAAATGCTCTCCAGCTTGGAGCGGGTCGGGCTACACGTTCGGTGGCAGGACGAGGTCAGTCGATCCCACCGGGACGTGGTCGATTCATTGGCCGACGCGTTCGCGGCCGACTCCTCCGATATCACGGCGAGGCTCGGCAGGCGCGCCTTGGATGAACTGGTGGTCGCCCATCGGTGCTGGAGGGACTGGCTCCGAGATGGGCGAGTACGCAAGTTCGCCTTCGTCGTGGAGAAGCCCCAGCAGTCATAGACGAGACGTATCTACACCCGGGTCGCCGAGTGTTTCCGCAGGCCATCGGCGCGCGCAACAGGGATCGAACCTGTGACCCCTGCTTGTAAGGCAGAAGGCGCTCAACGCTGCGCAAACCAGTGAATTGAGCGTGAAACGAACGAGCGCAAGTCCGGTCGATGTATTTGGGGCTAGCAAGCCCACAGAAATATAGGCAAGCTGACGAACAGCGTCGATTGGGTCTCAACATGCCTCGAGGATCTCGAGACCCGATGCGCGAGGGACGGGAAGCGGAGGCTCGGGCAAATGAACGGAGGTGCCCGGTGATGGACGACTCGGCTCAACGACCCGGCGTGGACGGTCCGGCATCGGCGGCTCTACTGGGAGTCGGACGGTTCTTCACGCGCTGGGAGGAGTCAGACGACGGACGCGCTGTGTTTCGTGAGGGTGGCCGCGCGGGAGATGTCTTTTACCGAGATCGGTGGAGCCATGACAAGGTCGTGCGTTCGACGCATGGGGTGAACTGCACCGGCTCGTGCTCGTGGAAGGTCTACGTCAAGGACGGGATCATTACGTGGGAGAGCCAGCAGACGGACTATCCCTCCGTCGGTCCGGACCGGCCGGAGTATGAGCCGCGCGGCTGCCCCAGAGGGGCGGCGTTCTCCTGGTACACCTACTCCCCGACTCGCGTGCGCTACCCGTACGTGCGTGGCGTTCTGCTCGAGCTGTACCGAGAGGCCCGGGCGCGGCTTGGCGACCCGGTTTCGGCATGGGCGGAGATCACCGGCGATCCGGACAAGCGCCGGACCTACCAGCGCGCACGGGGCAAAGGCGGCCTGGTCCGGGCGTCGTGGAGCGAGGCAGTCGAACTCGCCGCCGCAGCACATGTCCACACCATCAAGACCTACGGCCCGGACCGATGTGCGGGATTCTCACCGATCCCGGCGATGTCAATGGTGTCTCACTGCGTCGGGACGCGGTTCATCCAGCTCATCGGCGGTGTGATGACCTCGTTCTACGACTGGTACGCCGACCTGCCGGTGGCCAGCCCGCAGGTGTTCGGGGACCAAACCGATGTCCCCGAGTCGGGCGACTGGTGGGATGCGACGTACCTGATGATGTGGGGTTCCAACGTGCCGGTGACCCGAACGCCGGATGCCCACTGGATGGCGGAAGTCCGCTACCGCGGAACCAAGGTGGTCACGGTCAGCCCGGACTACGCCGACAACACCAAGTTCGCCGACGAGTGGATGCCTGCCCAGGCCGGCACGGACGCGGCGCTCGCGATGGCGATGGGCCACGTCGTCCTCAAAGAGCACTTCGTGGACCGGCAGACGCCGTTCTTCGCTGACTATGTGCGTACGTTCACCGACCTCCCGTTCTTGATCCGGCTCGAGGAGCACCCCGACGGCGGGCTCGTGCCCGGCAAGTTCCTTACCGCCGCCGACCTCGATGCGGGTCCGGACCGTCCGGCGGAGGACGCCTGGAAGACGGTGGTGCTCGACGAGGTGACCGGGCGGTCCGTGGTGCCGAGCGGCTCGATGGGCTTTCGCTACGCCGACTCCGGCGTGGGCAGATGGAACCTCGACCTCGAGGGCGTCACTCCCGCTCTGACGTGCGCCGGGGAGGGTGCCGAGGCCGTGGAGGTGCAGATTCCGGCGTTCGTCGCCCCCGACGGGAGCGGATCCGTCCTGCGACGTGGCGTTCCGGCCCGACGGGTGGACGGTAACCTCGTCACCACGGTGTTCGACCTGATGCTCGCGCAGTACGGCGTCGAGCGGCCCGGACTGCCCGGCGAGTGGCCCAGCGGCTATGACGATGCGGAGACGCCGTACACCCCTGCCTGGCAGGCCGAGATCACCAGCGTCCCGGCCGAGCAGTGCATTCGGGTGGGGCGCGAGTTCGCCGCCAACGCCGAGGAGTCGGGCGGACGATCGATGATCATCATGGGCGCCGGCATCTGCCAATGGTTCCACGGCGACGCGACGTACCGAGCGATCCTGTCCCTGCTCGTGCTGACCGGCTGTATAGGCCGCAACGGCGGCGGCTGGGCGCACTACGTCGGACAGGAGAAGTGCCGGCCGATCACCGGGTGGATCTCGCTCGCTAACGCCCTCGACTGGTCGCGACCGCCACGCACGATGATCGGCACGGCGTACTGGTACATGCACACCGACCAGTGGCGCAATGACGGCTACTCCGCCGACTCCCTGGCCTCGCCGCTGGCGCGCGGCCACCTCGCAGGCAAGCACACCGCGGACACGATTGCCCAGTCGGCCCGGCTGGGCTGGATGCCGTTCTATCCCCAGTTCGAGGCCAACCCGCTCCAGGTGGCGGACGACGCGGCCACCGCGGTCACCGAGGGACGGGCGGGCGACGTTGCCTCCTACGTTGCGCAGTCGCTGCACGACGGCAGCCTGAAGCCGGCGATCGAGGACGTGGACGCCCCACAGAACTGGCCGCGGACCCTGGTGCTCTGGCGATCGAACCTGATGGGCTCCTCGGCCAAGGGCAACGAGTACTTCCTCAAGCACCTGCTGGGCACCCACTCCAACGTGATGGGGGCCGAGAATCCCGAGACTCCGCAACCGATGGATGTGGCATGGCACGACGAGGCGCCGGAGGGCAAGCTCGACCTGCTGGTCTCCGCCGACTTCCGCATGACCTCGACGACTCTGCTCTCCGACGTCGTGTTCCCCGCCGCGACCTGGTACGAGAAACACGACCTCTCGTCGACCGACATGCATCCGTTCGTGCACGCCTTCAGCCCGGCGATCGACCCGCCGTGGGAGGCCAAGACCGACTTCGAGACCTTCCAGCTGCTGGCCCAGACGCTGTCGGAACTCGGGAAGACCCACCTCGGCACCCGCAAGGACCTGGTCAGCGTGCCGCTCCAGCACGACACTCCCGGTGAGACCGCACAGCCCGGGGGACGGGTCGACGACTGGCGGGCCGCCGGACGCCCCGGGACACCCGGCCAGAACATGCCAGTCTTCGCCGTAGTCGAACGCGACTACACCGCGATAGCCGACAAGCTGGCCACCGTTGGTCCGCTCGCGGACTCCCTCGGCTTCACGGTCAAGAACGTGACCTACCGGATGGAGGAGCAGATCACGCGGCTGGCCCGGGCCAATGGCGTGATGCTGGGTGGCGCGGGTGACGGCAGGCCGGCGATCGACACCGACGCCAAGCTCGCTGAGGCCATCCTCACCTTCTCCGGAACCACCAACGGCGAGGTCGCCGTCCAGGGCTTCCGCAGCCTCGAGGAACGGGTCGGCAAGCCGCTGGTCGACCTGGCGGAGGGCTCGGAGGAGAAGCGGATCAGCTTCGCCGACACTCAGGTGGCGCCGGTTGCCGTGATCACGTCACCGGAGTGGTCGGGCTCGGAGACCGGCGGCCGCCGATACGCGCCGTTCACGGTCAACATCGAACGGCTCAAGCCCTTCCACACCCTCACCGGCCGGATGCACTTCTACCTCGACCACGACTGGATGCTCGACCTTGGTGAGGCCCTGCCCATTTACCGACCGCCGCTGGACATGCATCGGCTGTTCGGCGAACCCCGTCTCGGCCTGGACGGCGCCCGCCAAATCACCGTGCGCTACTTGACCCCGCACTCCAAGTGGTCGATCCACTCCGAGTATCAGGACAACCTGCTGATGCTCTCCCTGTCGCGGGGAGGGCCGACGGTCTGGATAAGCCCCGGGGACGCGGCGTCGATCGAGGTCCTCGACAACGACTGGGTGGAATGTGTCAACGCCAACGGCGTGCTGGTCGCCCGAGCCATCGTCTCGCATCGGATGCCGGCCGGGGTGGTCTACGTGCACCATGCCCAGGAACGAACGATCGACGTACCCAAGTCTGAGGCGACCGGGCGGCGCGGCGGCATCCACAACTCAGTCACGCGGCTGATGGTCAAACCGACCCACCTGATCGGCGGGTATGCACAACTCTCCTACACCTTCAACTACCTCGGGCCGACCGGAAACCAGCGCGACATGGTGACCACGATCCGCAAGCGCTCGCAGGAGGTGACCTACTGATGAGAGTCATGGCCCAGCTCGGCATGGTGATGAACCTTGACAAATGCATCGGCTGTCACACCTGCTCCGTTACCTGCAAGCAGGCGTGGACCAACCGCGCCGGCACCGAGTACGTCTGGTTCAACAACGTCGAGACCCGACCGGGTCAGGGCTACCCACGTCGCTACGAGGACCAGGAGAAGTGGCGTGGGGGCTGGGAACTAAACCGGCGCGGCAACCTGCGACTCAAAGGAGGTGGTCGCCTCAAGAAGCTGCTTGGCATCTTCGCCAGCCCGGTGCAGCCAGAGCTGAAGGACTACTACGAGCCGTGGACCTACGACTACAAGACTCTGGTCGACGCGCCGCTGGGTGACGACTTCCCGGTGGCCCGACCGAAGTCCCTGATCACCGGCAAGGACACCAAGATCACCTGGTCGGCCAACTGGGACGACGACCTCGGTGGAACCAGCCAGCTGGGCCATCTCGACCCGATGGTGGAGAAGGTACGTCGGGATTCGGAGGACAAGATCCGGTTCGAGCTCGAGAAGAGCTTCATGTTCTACCTGCCCCGGATCTGCGAGCACTGCCTCAACCCGTCGTGCATGGCATCCTGCCCCTCCGGCGCGATCTACAAGCGGGCCGAAGACGGCATCGTCTTGGTCGACCAGGACCGTTGCCGCGGATGGCGCCAGTGCATCACCGGCTGCCCCTACAAGAAGATCTACTTCAACCACAAGTCCGGCAAGGCCGAGAAATGTACGTTCTGCTACCCGCGGGTCGAGGTTGGTCTCCCCACGGTGTGTTCGGAGACGTGCGTGGGCCGGCTGCGCTACCTCGGCCTGTTCCTGTACGACGCCGATCAAGTCACGCGGGCCGCGGCGACCCCCGAGCCGCAAGATTTGTACCAGGCCCAGCTGGACCTGATCCTCGACCCGGAAGCTCCCGAGGTTGTCGCGGCCGCACGGGCCGAGGGGATCCCCGAGGACTGGCTCGCCGCAGCCCGCCGCTCGCCCGTCTACGCCCTGGCCAAGAAGTATCGGGTGGCGCTCCCGCTGCATCCGGAGTACCGCACGATGCCGATGGTCTGGTACGTCCCGCCGCTATCGCCGGTGGTCGACCTGCTATCCGAGCAGGGTCATGACGCCGAGGACCGCGACACCTTGTTCGGCGCGATCGAGGCGCTCCGGATCCCGGTGGAGTACCTCGCCGAGCTGTTCACCGCCGGAGACACCGACACGGTCACCGCCGTTCTCCGCAAGCTCGCCGCGATGCGTTCGTACATGCGCGGTGTGACGCTGGGCCGAGAGCCGGACGCGAGCATCCCGGCGTCCGTGGGGATGTCGGAGGAGTCGCTGTACGAGATGTACCGGCTGATGGCGATCGCGAAGTACGACGAGCGCTACGTCATTCCGTCCGCACACGTGGAGGAGGCGCACCAGCTGGAGGAGATCGGCTGCGCACTCGACTACGACGAGGGTCCCGGCATGTACGAGTCGGGTCCCTTCGGTGAGGCCAGCGGGCGGCCGGCGCCGGTCGCGGTCGAGACGTTCAACGCGCTGCGGCAGCGTCAGAGCTCGGATGAGGCCGCACCGGCCGACCCCTTACGTGGGCGGGTGAACCTGCTCAACTGGGACGGCAACGGCCGGCCCGACGGCCTCTTCCCCCCGCATCGAGACGGAGGTGACCAGTCGTGAGGCGATCCCCCGGACCAGCGCGGGTGGTCTACCAGATCGCGTCGTGGTGTCTCGACTACCCGAACGAGGCGCTGGTCGAACGCTTGCCGCAGCTGCGCGCGGCACTCGACGAGCAGCCGCAGTCCGCGGCCACCCGCCAACTCGGCCAGCTCGTGAACCACCTAGTCGACCGGGTGGCGTGCGGTCGGCTGGCAGACCTGCAGCAGCACTACGTCGACGTGTTCGACCTCAGTCGCAAGCGCGCTCTCCATCTGTCCTACTGGACCGACGGCGACACGCGGCGTCGCGGCGACGTGCTGGCTCGGTTCAAGGCCGACTACCGGGCCAGCGGTTTCGTGGTCGACACCGGTGGTGAGCTGCCCGACTACCTTCCCATGGTTCTGGAGTTCGCCGCGGTGGTCGATCTCGACGCGGGCCGAGCCATGCTGCAGCAGTATCGCCCCAGCATCGAGCTGTTGCGCCTCGCGTTGCTCGACGCCGGGACGCCGTATGCCGACGCCGTGGTGGCGGTGTGCGCGACCCTGCCCGGACCGTCACCGGCCGACCGCGCGGCGGTGATAGCCATGGCCGGTGGGCCGCCGCCGGCCGAGTCCGTCGGCCTCGAGCCGTACGACCCGCGGTTGCTGCCGCTGCATCCGGTCGAGACCCAGCCATGAACACCGTGCTCTGGGGCGTGCTGCCCTACCTGATGGTGGCCATCCTGGTCGCGGGAACAATCTGGCGCTACCACTACGACAAGTTCGGCTGGACCACGCGGTCGTCCCAGCTCTACGAGTCGCGGCTCCTGAGAATCGGCTCACCGCTGTTCCATTTCGGCATCCTCATCGTGCTGATCGGCCACATCGGCGGGCTCGTCATCCCCCAGTCCTGGACCGACGCGGTCGGCATCAGCGAGGACGTCTACCACTTCAACGCGCTCCTGTTCGGCGGGATCGCCGGGGTCTGCACGCTGGTCGGCATCCTGATCCTGGTCTACCGTCGGCGCACGTCGGGGCCGGTGTTCATGGCGACCACCCGCAACGACAAACTCATGTACGTCGTCCTCGTCGCCGCCATCGTCCTCGGCCTATGGACCACGCTGGTGGCTGTCGGAGCCGGCCACGACGCGCACAACTACCGCGAGAGCGTCTCTCCCTGGTTCCGGTCGCTGTTCGTGCTTCAGCCGGACGTCCAGTCGATGGCTGCGGCGCCCGTGCAGTTCCAGGTACACACGCTTGTCGGAATGCTGCTCTTCGCGATCTGGCCCTTCACCCGACTCGTGCACGCGCTGACCGCGCCCGTGCACTACCTGTTCCGTCCCTACATCGTCTACCGCAGCCGGGACCGGCGTACGACGGGAGCACGTCCGGCCCGTACCGGCTGGATGCCGGTCGGCACCCGTGACCGCGACCACGAACCCTGACATCCAGTCCGGGACATCCGACCTCAGAATCCACCTTCTGACAACGAGATTGCGACACCGAGACCGTGGGAGCAAGCCGATGACGACCCCGGCCGCCAGTGTCCCCGCCGTGGCCACGGGCCTGCGCGGCCAAGGCCGCAACCTGGCCCTTGCCACGCTGGCGTTCGCGATCAGCTTCTGGGCGTGGAACTTGATCGCGCCGCTCGGGGTCTACTACACCGAGCAGCTGGACCTGACCAGCGGCGAGAAGTCGCTCCTCGTCGCCATCCCCGTCCTGGTGGGGTCGTTGGGCAGGATCGTCGCCGGCGCTCTCACCGACCGCTTCGGCGGGCGGATGATGTTCCCGGCGATGATGCTGCTCTCGGTCCCCTTCGTGCTCCTCATCGCGTATGCGGGCAACCGCGACTCGTACGGGATGCTGCTCGTCTTCGGGTTCTTCCTCGGCATCGCGGGCACGACATTCGCGGTCGGTGTACCGTTCGTCAGCGCCTGGTACGAGCCGTCCCGCCGGGGCTTCGCCACCGGTGTATTCGGCGCCGGTATGGGCGGCACCGCCCTCTCCGCGTTCTTCACCCCGCGTTTCGTCGACTGGTTCGGCGCCACGGCGACCCACGTGGTTGTCGCGGCCGCCGTCGCCGCCATGGCAGTCGTCTGCTGGTTCGGCATGCGCGACTCGCCGGTCTGGGCCCCCAACACCGACCCAGTCGTCCCCAAGCTGGCCGGGGCGCTGCGCCTGCCGGTGACCTGGCAGATGTCCTTCCTCTACGCCGTAACATTCGGCGGCTTCGTCGCGTTCTCCACCTACCTGCCGACCTACCTCAAGGACATCTACTCCTTCGACCTGACCGAGGCCGGCACGCGCACCGCGGGCTTCGCGATCGCCGCCGTCGTCGCCCGACCGCTGGGCGGCATCCTGGCAGACCGGATCGGACCACGGACAGTCGTGGCTGTCTCGCTGTCCGGCACCACCGCGCTCGCCGTCGTGCTCGCGTTCGAGCCGCCACTAGAGATACCGGCCGGCATCGCCTTCGTCACGATGGCCTTCTTCCTCGGACTCGGCACCGGAGGTGTGTTCGCGTGGGTCGCCCGCCAAGCGCCACCCGATCGCGTCGGTAGCGTCACCGGCATCGTCGGCGCCGCCGGCGGCCTCGGCGGCTTCTTCCCACCCCTGGTGATGGGGGCGACCTACGAAGCGATGTGGCCGGGATACGCCGTCGGACTCGCCCTGCTCGCACTAACCGCCTTCGGGGCTCTCGCCTTCACCCTGCTCGGAATCAGACGCGCCAAGTCCGGGGACGATCGCGATCAGGGCCGCACGCGATGACGTCCGGCGGCCGTGCTGATTCGAATCGGGACCAGCGGGCCAGCGGGCGGTCCCATCGTCCCTGTGCCGCATCGTCTGAGCCAGGAAACCTGAATGCAGCCGAAACCGAATGGAGGCGACGTGACCGACGTAACGCCAAAGGCCGTCGTGGTGGCCAACACCCACGGCGTCCGCACCGTATTCGATGCTTTTGTGGAGCCGCGGTGCGAGCTGGTCACCGTCGACGAGAGCGGCCGGGCGGACCATCCATACGGCGTTGCACGGGCAATGTGATGGCTGCCAGCGTGCGAGAACTCTCGCGAGACCAGTGTCTAACGCTGCTCGCCGGTGCCATCGTTGGGAGGCTCGCGTACTGCACAGCGGACGGGCCCCAGATCTACCCGGTCAACTACGTTCTCGACCAGGAGTCCGTTGTATTCCGGACCGCGGTGTACACCGCGTTAGGCAGCGAGATCGACGGCCAACGGGCGGCACTCGAGGTCGACCGGCTCGGCGGACCTGAGGGCTTCGAGTGGAGCGTCGTCCTGGCAGGCCCTGCAGAGGTCATCTCCGATCCGGACGAGGTAGCCCGGCTGCGCCACACGTCCGACCCAACGCCGTTGGCGCCCGGAGCGCGACCGCTGTATGTCCGGATCAGTGCCCAGCGCCTGACCGGTCGGGCGATCGGACGCCCTGAAATGTGACCGGGTCCATCACACCGACTCCGACGCGGAGTCACCGACAGACGAACATGCCGAGTCCGGAGCCGAAACCGACGAACACTCCGAGGAAGCCGAAAACGGCAATCACGAGGCGGCGGAAGAAGAAGAGCTCCTCGGCGTCAACCCCGAAAGCACCCCACTGATCGTCACGGCCGTACTCCTCGCACTCCTCGTGTCAGCCGCGGTCTGGTGGCGTCCGCGCGGAATCGTTGTGCTGATCGGCATCGGGTTCTGCCTCGCCGCGTCCGCGCTCGACATCCGGGAGATCATCCACCAACTCAACGACCCCAAGCCTTGGTCGGGTCCGTCGCGGCCGTGGTGGCGCTGCTCCACTTGATGGCGGCCGGCGCCGGCTCGATCGAGCTGGCGACGCGTCGTGGAGCCTCGAGCTCGCAAACGGCGGCCGCGTCCGCAGCCTGAGACGATCCGTTCGTGGACATCGCCCGCTCCCTCCGGTCTGCCTGCTCGGAGTCGCGGTCATCATGTACTCGCCCCGCACCACATGAACTGCCCGCCGGATCCCACGGGACCCATTGTCGGGCGGATCCACGACGGCAGGTGGTGGATCCGCCCGACGCGCGTGGGTCAGTTGCAGCCGGGGAATGCGAAGGATCCGATTCTGGTCTGCCAGCCGTTGTTGGAGGAGTTGCGGTAGTACTGGTTGACGTACCAGAAGGTGCAGTCGTCGACCGGGTCGACGTTCATCGAGGTGTAGTCGCCCCAGCGGTTGCTGACCAGCTGGGAGCCGGTGCCGGCGATCATGGTTGCTTCGGCCTGCATGGTGCCCAGCGGTGCGGAGGCGAGCCTGCCGGTGAACCGGACACCGGGGAACACCTGCTGGCTGGACACGCTGTAGCCCAGCGCCATGTTCCCGTTCTCGTCCATGGCGATGCTGCCCATCCAGCGGTGCACCTTATCGGCCGGCGCGTAGGTGCTCTGCTGGTGGACACTCCATCCGGCGCCGGTGTTGCGCAGCTCGTACCATCGAGTGCCGGCCAGCTTGGGCCGGGCCTCGACCGACTGGTTGGTCACCATCGCCTCGTGGGTGCCGAAGTTGCGGTAGGCCAGTCGCCAGATCGGCCGCTGCCGGTAGGACAGCACGTCGATCAGGTTGCTCGTGCCCGGTTGTGGGATGCAGGCGCGGGCGTTGTCGCGGCGGCACGGGAAGATCGAGTCAAACGGCGCCACCGGCAACGAGTCGGCGAGGGTGAAGGTGGAGTTGGCGGGCGTGGCCCAGTCGACATGGAACTCGAAGATGTTCAGCGCGTCGAACGGGGCGCCGTAGGGCCCGCCGTCGTCCATCGACCCGACATAGTAGTTGGGTGACCCGGCTGGTGGCAGCCTGCTGCCGTCCAGGTCGGTGGGGAGCAGGCCGTCGCCCTGCAGGAACGGCGTGTTCCCCGGCGGCACCAGGAAGCTCACCACCTGCGCGTTGGGGTCGCCGGCGTACAGCTGCTCCTTGTTGACGACGTATGCGCCGTTGCCGGCGAAGTTGTCGTTCGGGTCGAACTCCCGGGTGCTGATGTAGAGCCCGTCCGACCAGACGCCGTACTTGGGGTAGTCGGGGAAGTTCAGCCCGGTCGGGACCGCATACCGGAAGTAGGCGCCCATTGGGTCGGGGGTCTGCGACACCGCGATGCAATTCCAGTAGTTCGGACCGAGCGCGGTGAACTGGGTGAGGATCCAACGGTCCGCGAGCTGGTCGTACAGCACGATCGGGTCGCCCGAGCTGTCCGAGCAGTGCGGCACGGCAAAGTCCTGCCACAGCGTGCCTAGGTCGGCCGGACCGAACAACTTCGTGCCGAACTTGTTGTACACCGCAAAGCTGAGATTCACCATCTCCACGTAATGGTTCGGCCCGACGTCGCCGACCGGGTCCGGGGGTGAAACCTGCTGGATGTTCGGCACCCCCTCGAACGACTGAATCAGCGTGGGCGCATCGCCGGCCGCGGGCACGGTCTGCACGGCGGCGTCGCCGGTGAAGCCGGTGTCGCGCGGGATGGCGCCCCGCTCGACAGGTGCGGTGCCGGTCTTCTGCGGCGCGATCACCGTCATATCTCGCAGGGGCTTGGTCCGGTCGAACGCGGCGACCTTCGACACCCGCGGCTTCAGCCGCTCCTTGTCCTGGGCCGACGGGGCTTCGGTGGCGGAGCTTGCGGCAACCAGCGCCGGTGCGGCCAGTACCGCCGCGCTGAGCAAGATGACCATGCCTCGGCGGTGATGCGCCGAGGTTGGCGACACGGTGCGCATGGGGTTCCTCCGGGTGCGCTGCGCGGTCACGGCCCCGGCGCGATTCCCGAGCCAATCGCACCCAGCGGCCGCGGGTACGTCGGCGACGAACTATCGCTCTTGTTAGCACCACGGCGACGCACCGTCAAGACAACACTGCCGCAAGCTCCGTCCGACGCCGTAGGACCTGGCCAGTCGCCGGCCGGCTTGCTCGCGCCATCAGCGACCACGAATCGCGATTGGAACGAAGGGGCGATCTCGCGAGCGCTGGCCCTTTGGTGGTATCGCCGGGTGAACTGCGTCAACCTGCGCCGCGAGTTCTTTTCGCCACCCCCGCCGACGTGAGAGACCTGCTCGCGAAGAAGGCCCGCGGCCTCTTGGAGTACACCGTCGAACCCGAAGCGCTACATGCCTGCCTCAGCCTTCCGACACCATCTCCTACGACAGGAGAAATGCGTGACGCTTGGCACCGCCCGAACATCAGACGACCGGCCAGCGCGGCCAGGAACAGAAGCGGCTCATGGGATTCCACGCCCGCCTCGCCTGCCGTGCTCACCATGCCGTGCTCACCGGGATTTCCGAGCTTGGCTCTTTGATGTCAAGGGCGCGCCGTGCGGTCGGCTTGATCGCGACACGAGCGAGCCGTTACCCGACACGCTTTGCAGCAGCTTTCGACCGACGTCGTCTGGATCTCAGGGAGCGGTGTCGTAGTTGTCGTCCTATGTGCTCGACTGCGGACTGGCTCGCGGTAGGGACTTTCGGCCCTGTGCGAGGCGATCACGCCAGCTGTAAGTGTGCTCCAAGCCCTTCCGGGTTGACACCCAGGACCCCGTAGAGCGACCTCACCGGATCGGGAGGCTCGATGAACACGCACGTTCCGCAGCGCCGAACGATCGCCGCGGGCGTCGCCGTCGCACTCGCGGTCGCCTTGGCGGTGGTGATCTGGGTCCGCTCGGACGGACCCGAGGCGAACAGCCCCGCAAACGGAGCGGGAGAGCTTGCGAGGGGAGGAGAATCCGAGGTCGAGGAGGAGCTCGGCGAGCAGACTTCGGAACGGCTGGACGCGCTCGAAGAAGCGGACGCCCAGGGAGTCGACTGGCGGGCCACATCGATTAGTGGAACGCCTGCTCCGGGCTGGGTGGGCGAACAGGTCGCCGATCCCAACGGCGACGACTGGGAGCCGGCGATCGCGGCCGACCCGAACACGCCGTACGTCTATCTGCTGACCACGCACTTCGCCGACAAACCGTGCCCCGGCAACTGCCCGGTCCCACATCTGTCGCTCCACGTGTCGCCCGATGGCGGGAAGTCCTGGGCTCCCCAGCGCCCACTATGCGCGTGTAAAGGGTCGTGGCAGTACGACCCGCAGATCGAGGTCGTGCCCAACACCGGCGCGGTGTACGCGGCGTACTTGAACGGGTTCAACGTCGTCTTCGTGAAGTCCACCAATCACGGGACGAGCTGGTCGGCTCCGGTACCAACGTTTGGCAACGTCTCCTGGAACGACAAGCCGGCACTTGCCACCAGCGACGACGGCCGGGACATTTACATCTCGTGGAACGGGCCGACCGGTGGAGACCCCTGGGTCGCTCAGTCGCACGACTTCGGCCGGACTTGGAGTCAGACCAGGCTCGTCGACTCGGCGCGTTATTTCTTTGCCTTCGACGCCGATGTGCTGCACGACGGGACAATCGTGTTCGTCGAAAGTTCGATCTCGTACACCGGCCCAGGCGGCGCACCTGAGGGCGTCGTCGAACACCATGTCTTCGCCTCACGCGACACGGGCGCGACATGGGAGAACCACGTGGTCGACACAGTCGAGGTCGGCGAACCATGCGTGGCGGACGGGTGTTCGCCAGACTTCTACATCGGCCATGGCGCGATATCGGCCGACGACGCCGGCAACGTCGTCGTCCTCTACGATGGCGCGTCCACGAGTCTCGGGCCGCAGCGGATCTTCGCTCGGCGGTCAACCGATGGCGGCTCGACGTGGAGCACACGCGTGCCGCTCTCGATCGTCGGCGAAAACGCGACCTCGCCGGCCGTCGAGTCGCGGGGCAACGGCGACGTGCGCGCTTGGTATATGCAGACGGTCAACGGTGACGACCCGGACGCCTGGAACGTCTTCTACCGAAGCTCGATCGACGGCGGTACGACATGGACCAGCCCCGTCAAGGTCTCCGACGCCACCTCGGGTGCCGCATACAAAGACGCCGACGGCTTCGACGAAATCTACGGCGACTACGGCGAACTCGCCCTCACCAGCTCCGGCAAAGCAATCGCGGTCTGGGGCGAAGGACTGTCCTTTGCCGGCCCCGGCGGCGTCTGGTTCAACCGACAACGCTAAGCATCCTCGACCAAGCGAACGTCAGGTGTCGCACGGGACAGGTTATTACTCGAGGTGTGTTGTGCCTTCGAGAACGACCTGCCCGCTGGAGTCTTGGGTGCCGTCGGCGAGCTGACGTGTGACGGTGAGAGTGGGATAGCTGCTCGGTGGGACGCCGGCCCAGAGCGTGACGTCGTCGGGTTGGTTGAAGGTGCCGATCGGTACGAGAATGCCGGCGTCGTTCTTGAGCCACGCTTCGTAGTAGGCGCCGTTGTCACGTCGGGGCAGACCGTCGGCCTGAAGATGAATCTTCCAGCCGCCTTCGGTCTGAACCAGCGTCACATCGCCCGAAGCGTCCGGCGCCAGGTCAGTACCTCGAAGCGACGCCGCGTACTCGACTTGCTCGCCGGCCTGGTTCGTGAGACCGATCGCTAGGCCGACGGCGAGCAACGCGGCCGCCGCAGCGCCGAGGATCGCGTAGCTGATCCGTCGAGTACGAAGTCGTACGACGATGTTGCGGCCGGCTGGCGGTCCACTGGGCGCCTGGTCTTGCGCGGCGGCTGAACTCTCATGAGCGCTCGCGATGGCGTCGACGATGCGTTCTTGTAGGTCGGGCTGCGGCTCGGCCCAGACGGCTGGGTCGGACAATGCCTTCCGCACCTTGTCGAGCTCGGCGCGGTCTTTCGGATCGACCGGTCCGCTTGATTCGCCGGCCAGGTACGCGATCCGCTCATCGTCGTTCATCGCAGCCACCCCTCTCGTCCCGGCCGGTCTCGGGACGCGCGTCATCTGTCGGTGCGGGCGTGTTCGACTCCGGTCGGAGGTGGCCGAGCAAGCCGGCCAACCGCCGGTGCGCTCGGAAACTGCGTGACTTCACCGTGCCGAGCGGAATCGCCAGCTCGTCAGCGATCTCGTTATGGGTGAACTCAGCGTAGTGCTGCAGACGGATGAGTTCACGATCCCGATCGGGCAGCTTCTCCAGCGCCTGTCGGACCTCCCACACGTCGAAGATCTGCTCCGCCGACGGTGCTGTCGCGACCAGAGCCGGATCCGCCGAATCTGCCGCGTCGATGGCCTCGACACCTCGATGGCGGCGATCGCGTCGGTATACGTCGATCGCGGCCCGCCGGGCGATGCCAGCGAGCCACGCACCGAGTGCACGAGACGGGTCATAGCTTCCGGCCCCACGCCAGGCCTGCAGGAAGGTCTGCTGAGCAGCGTCCTCCGCCAGGCCAGCATCACCGAGAACCTTGTACGCCACCGCGTAGACCAGGCGGCCGTAACGCTGGCAGATGACGCGGATCGTCTCCGGGTCGCCCGCAGCAAACCGAGCGGCAAGTGCCGCATCGTCGACGGCCACGGTCCCCACGCTAATCCCATCTCGCGGAGCGGACGCAGAGCACTGGATCAGCGCGCCCCGTGCCGCCCGACAGCCGGCCGCACTCTCTCACTACCGAGATACGTACACGGGTCGCCGATCGGTTCCCCAGACCGACACTCCAATGCCCGAGTTCGAGCCGCTGGAACCGATGCGTCGTTCCCCTGCGTACTGAAGGCGACCTAGCACACAGGAGATGAACATGCGGACAAGCTCAACCCTCCGGCGGTCAGCCGGAACCGTGGCCGTGATGGCCACCACGGTCCTCGGGCTCGGCGTACTCGCCACACCGGCGGATGCGGCCGCCCCAACGGCGAGGCTCAGGAACGGCACGGTGACCGTCACTGGTACCGCGGTCCGGGACGTCGTCGATATCTCCATGAGCCACGACCGGCTCAGGGTCGACTTCGGTTTCGACGCCACGATCGATGCCCGCTTCTCGATGTCTCGAGTCCAGCGGCTGAGTGTCCAGCTAGCCGGAGGCAACGACGGAACGGCCGTGATCGGTACCGGTGTCAGCGATGTGCCGATCACGATCAGCGGGGGCGGCGGCGACGACGGCCTCGGCGTTCTCAGTACGGAGGATCCGCTCGTCGCCGGCGACGCGCCGGTCACGATCGCCGGGAACGACGGCAACGACAGCCTCGGCGCGACCGTGCCGGGTCCCGCAACAGTCAATGCCGGCGCCGGTGACGACGGCGTCGACGGCGGAGGCCGAGCCGTCGGGCCGGAAACCATCTCGCTCGGCGACGGCAACGACAGATTCGTCAGCTCCCTCGACTCCTTCCTTCGCCACATCAGCGAGGTCGTCGACGGCGGCAGCGGCCAGGACATGCTCGAGACACGCGGCACGTTCGCATCCGAGTCCCTCGCCCTGTCGCCGAGCGCGGGGCACCTCATCGTCACCCACGACTTTGGTGACAAGATCGACGCCGACAACATCGAAGACGTGACGTGGACCGGCTTCGGTGGCCTCGACGAGACCGGCAGCGGCGATGCAGTCGCCGTCAACGACCTCACCGGGACCGATGTCGTCCGCTTCGCCCCGGACTTCACCGACCCCCTCGACAACACGGGACCGAACAACAGCGCCGACACCCTCACTGTGCGCGGGACGGCCGGCGTCGACAACATCACTGTCAGCAGCTCGGGCGCCAACATCACCGTGGCCGGGCTCACGCCTCTCGTGACCGCGGTCAACCTTCAGACACGGGACGTCCTGCTGCCGGACGTGCTGCGGATCGACACCCTGGCCAGCCGCGACACCGTCGACAGCTCCGGCCTCCAATCGGGCCTGGTGCAACTGCTGGTGCTCTGATCTCGTGTTGGCAGCGCTGGCGGCGTGATCAACGTCGTCAGCGCCGCCAATCTCAGCCTGAGCTAGGTCAGCAGCCGCGGATCGGACGCCGCGAACTGCCGACCGTCGGGCGCGATGCCGCGGACCCGCCCGTGTACCGCACGAATCCGGGCGACCGCCCACTCGGGGTCGGATGCGGCCCGAAGGTGCGGGCTCCCTTCATCGAACCAGCGGGGACCAGCCGCGGTGAGGATCCGGACCCGGCGGCGATCAGCCTCCGCGCGCGCGCCGCGATCGATCACGCATCGGCGAGCACCCAACGCACCCGCTCGACCGGCATCATGCAGCCATCGGTGGGCGCAACAGGGATCGAACCTGTGACCCCCTGCTTGTTAGGCAGATGGCGCTCAACGCTGTGCAAGCCAGCGGATTGAGCCTGAACCGGCCGAGCGCAAGTCGAAACTTATGGGCTCACTGAATCGCACCTCTTCAGAACGCCGCTCCCTCGCACCTTAACCGTCGCCCTCTGTCCTTAGACGGTTGATGCGCGACAGGGCGGGTTCAAGTGGTGTGCGCAAGGAGTTCGGCGAGCTTTTC
>Ga0190270_10000175_pt1 | contig 28747 bp, 31 predicted proteins | sample Popmic320T_FD_133748 | JGI IMG/M metagenome (GOLD analysis project Ga0190270, IMG submission 133748) | Populus adjacent soil microbial communities from riparian zone of Weber River, Utah, USA - 320 T | ecosystem: Environmental > Terrestrial > Soil > Riparian zone | place: USA: Utah | collected...
CCGCGCGAGGGCGAGTCGCGGCTCGTCGACTTCCCGCTCGTCAACTCGCCGGAGGCGGTGCTCTGGATGGTGCAGATGAACTGCATCGACATGAACGCGTGGTACTCGCGCGTCGACAAGCCGCACCGGCCGGACTTCGTGCTCTTCGACCTCGACCCGCCCGACGACGGCTTCGCGCTCGCGATCCGCGTCGCGCACCTGATCCGGGATGAGCTCGAGCGGCTCGAGCTCGCGTCCTACGTCAAGACGAGCGGGGCCGACGGGATTCACGTGCTCGTCCCGATCGCGCGCCGAGCGACCTACGACCAGACCTACACGTTCGCGGAGCGCGTGGCGCGCGGGCTCGAGGAGCTGCACCCCGGCCTGGTCACGACCGAATGGCTGAAGCGCAAGCGCGAGGGCGTGCTCGTCGATCACCGCCAGAACGCGCGCGGGAAGACGATCGCCTCGGTCTATTCGGTGCGGCCGAAGCCGGGCGCGCCGGTCTCGACGCCGCTTCGCTGGGACGAGCTGACAGAGGACGTGACGCCGCGCCGCTTCGGGATGCGCGAGGCGCTCGAGCGGGTCGAGCAGCACGGCGACCTGTTCGAGCCCGTGCTCGCGGGCGGCCAGGCACTCGGACGTGCGCTGAGGAAACTGCGCTAGCGCTCGCGGCCAGGCCGGCTACGCCGTCAAGACGGAACCTTCCGGGGCCGGCACCTCTTGCTTCGTCGCCTCACGCGCGAGCGAGATGACGACAGCGCCCACGAGTGCGAGGCCGAGGCCGAGCACGGCGAGCACGACGTGCCAGCCAGGCCGGCTGAGACGCTCGTCGAGGAGGAGGATCCCGATCAGGATCCCGACCACGGGGTTCGCGACCGAGACCGTTGCGACGGAAGGCGCAAGCCGACCCGTCCCGAGCGACACCTGCTGCAGCACGAACCCGAGCATGCCGGCGACCGCGAGGGCGTAGGGCTGCCAATGGGAGAGCATCGTCTCGACGCTCTCGTGGAGGTAGTCGAGCGTGGGCTTGGTCAGCGACGACGAGAGCCCGAAGAGGATTCCCGCGACCGTGCCGTACACGGCGGCCTTCATCGACAGGCTGCCACCGCTGCCGAGGACGAGCAGCAGGACGGAGAGGACCGAAAACAGGCCGATCGCGATCGCCCACTCGGAGTTGGGCGCGTTCTCGTTGCCGCCGGCCGGGTCGCCGAAGTACACGAACAAGCCGAGTCCGACGATGATCACGACCGCGCCGATCACCTCCCGACGCCCCACGTGCTGCCTCGTCAGGAAGTAGCCGAGCGGCAGCGCGAACACCACTGTCGTGACCAGCAGCGGCTGGATGATCGACAGACGGCCGCGATCGAGCGCGCCGGCCTGGAACAGGTAGCCCGTGAACAGGGCCAGCGTGCCGAAGAGCCACATCGTCTGGCCCGCGAGCCGCACGAGCGACCTCGGATCGGCGAGTGAGATCGTCGGGAGGTCGAGCGCCCCCTTCTGCTGGAGCGTGGCGGCCAGGGCGAACAGGAACGCCGCAACGAGCGCGAGAGTTGCAGCCACGCGGCAACACTACGGCACGGGTCGGCGCTCGGACCGGCTCGGCTACGTCCGGCGCCCCGCCGACATCGCCGCCTCGAGGCGCTGGAGGCTCGCGGCCGGCCAGAGCCGCTGAGTGTCGTAGTACGTCCGGTAGGCCGGCACCGACTCGGGCAGCTCGACCCAGGGGAGCTTCGAGCGGGTGTAGATATGCACGTCCGGGGCGACCGCAACCGGGTCGTCGAGCGTGCCGCCGCGGACGAACCGGAGCCGCGGCGTCGTGTACTGGCTGAACACGGCAATCTGGCAGGTCGGACAGCGCCAGATCCTCTGCTTCTTGGTGCCTCGGGGAACGGGAACGACCTCCGGCTCGCCGGCGACGAGCTCGAGGCGGTCGGTCTCGATGAGCAGGTTGATCACGAAGGCGCTTCCCGTCTGTCGCTGGCAGTTCAGGCAGTGGCAGCAGTGGACGAACAGCGGCTCGGACGTCAGGCGGTAGCGGACCTCACCGCACGCACAGCCGCCCTCGAGCCGAGCGCTCACCGAGAGAGTGAGTCGATCGAGGTCGTGGCGACGACACCCTCGACGCTCCGCGCCAGCTTCGCGTCCAGGGTGACGAACGCGTCCGCCTGCAGCAGCGTCAGAGCCACGTACTCGGCGTCGTAGGTCGACTCCCAGCCGAGTGATGGGCGATCTCCCAGGCGCGCCGGCGGAGCACCGCGTCCCCGAGGAGCCTGATCGGCATCCGCCCGACACGCGCCAGGCGCTCGCGCGCGACATCGGCCGGGAGCTCCCCGCGCTGCGCGGCCTCGTGCGGCGCCGACAGCACCTGCGAGCGGAGGAGCGTCGGCGCGAGCAGCTCGTGCTCGCCCGAGACCTCGGTCTCCGCGCGCGCGAGCTCGAGCACGACGCCGACGTCGACCACGAACCTGGTCATGCCCCGATCCTAGACAGCCGGGATCGCGATCGCGGAGGACGGCGTGGACGTAGATCGTTTTGGGTCGACAAGACCATTACGCACTGATACGGTAAGAGTCTTGTCGACCCAAACTCCTGATCCGGGAGTCACGCCGGACTACGACCCCGCTCAGTTCCCGGCCTTCGCCGTCACGGTCGACGTGGTCATCCTGACCATGTCCGACAGCCGGCTGCACGTTCTGCTCGTACGACGCGGAGTGCCGCCGTTCGAAGGGATGTGGGCGATCCCGGGCGGCTTCAAGCGCCCCACCGAGACACTGGACGAGGCGGCGCAGCGCGAGCTGGCCGAGGAGACGGGCGTCGACGCCACGGGATTGCTGACCCAGTTCGGCGCCTACGGCGATCCCGGGCGCGACCCGCGGATGAACGTGGTCACGGTCGGGTATCTGGCGGTGCTGCGGGCAGTAGACGGTGTGGTCGCGGGGACGGATGCGGCGGGCGCCGCGCTCGTGCCGGTCGCCGACGCACTGGAGGGGAAGATCGACCTGGCGTTCGACCACGACCGGATCGTGCGCGACGCGCTCGAACGCGTCCGGATCGACCTCGAGCTCACGGGCATCGCGACGGCCTTCGTCGGCCCGACGTTCACCCTGGCCGAGCTCCGGGCCGTGTACGAGGCCGTCTGGGGCGTGCGGCTCGACAGCGCGAACTTCCGGCGCAGCCTCCTCTCGGACGCCGGCTGGGTGATCCCGACGGGGCGCCGGGCACAGCCCGGCTCGGCCGGCGGCAAGCCCGCGGAGCTGTTCCGGGCCGGTCGGATGTGGCGGCACGGGGGACCGATCCGGCACCCGCAGGCCGAAGAGCCGAGCAAGGGACGTCGATGAAAGCCGTCGTCTGGGACCGCTACGGGCCGCCGGACGTTCTCCGGCTGGAGGAGGTCGAGCGACCCGTCCCGGACGAGGATCAGATCCTCGTCAGAGTCCACGCCACGACCGTGAACCGGACCGACTGTGGCTTTCGCAGCGCCCGGCCGTTCGTGACCCGCTTCTTCACCGGCGTGCTCCGCCCGAAACAGCGGATCCCCGGAATGGAGTTCGCCGGCGTCGTCGAGGCGACCGGGGCGGCCGTGTCCGAGTTCGCGGTCGGCGACCGCGTTTTTGGCGTCAAGGGCGCGGGCGCGCACGCCGAGTTCACCTGCGTGCGCGAGAGCAGCCCGCTGGCCCGCATGCCGGCCGGACTCAGCTTCGAGGAGGCAGCGGCGGCGTGCGACGGCGCCAGCCTCGCCCTCGCGTGCCTGCGGAAGGCGGTCACGTTGCAGGGGCGGAGCCTGCTGGTCTACGGCGCGTCGGGAGCCGTCGGCACGGCCGCCGTCCAGCTAGGCAAGCACTTCGGCGCCGAGGTCACGGCCGTGTGCAACACGAAGACGATCGAACTGGTGCGCTCGCTGGGCGCCGACGAGGTGATCGACTACACGGAAGACGACTTCACGAGGAACGGGAAGGCGTACGACGTCGTCTTCGACGCGGTCGGCATGCACTCGTTCCGGCGCTGCCGGCGCTCGCTGAAGCCCGGCGGGACCTACACCGAGACCGATCCCGGGTTCATGTGGCACGTCCCGGCGCTGTCGCTCGTGACGCGCTGGGTCGGTGACAAGACGGTCGCGCTCGGGATCACGAAGTACGCGAAGCAGGACGTCGAGCTGCTCAAGGAGTTGATCGAGTCGGGCGAGTACCGGCCGGTCGTCGACCGCTCCTATCCGCTCGAGGACGTCGTCGAGGCGCACCGCTACGTCGAGACGGGCCAGAAGACCGGCAACGTCGTCCTGACGGTCGGGTGAGTCAGACGGTCAGGCCGCGTCCCGCTCCCGCTCGAAGCCGTCGAGGATCAGGTCGAGGACGAGCTCGTACGCACCCTTCCCGGTGCGCCCGAAGCCCGCGAAGTGCTGGCCCGCGTGCTCGCGCAGGTACGGGAACTCGTCCGGGCCGAACCGACGGAAGAACTCCGCGGCGAGCTCCTCGAGCTGCTCGGCGTCGGCGATCCCGTGGCCGAGCTGCCACAGCGTGAAGCCGAGGATGTGGCTGTCGAGGGCGTGATAGGCGTGGTAGGTCACCTCGGGCGAAAAGCCCGCCTCGCGCAGCCGGCTCAGCATCCATTCGGCCCGCTGCACCGAGACGAGCGAGAACCGGTCCGGCGACAGCGCAAGGCTGCACGCCCACGGGTGGGAGACGAGGACGTCGTGCGCCGAGATCGCGTGACGGCGCAGGGCGTCCCTCCAGTCGTCCGCGTCGTCGGGCAGCTCGATCTCGCCGAGGACGAGGTCGGTGATTCCGTTCAAGAGGTCGTCCTTGTTGGCGACGTGGTTGTAGAGCGACATCGCCTCGACGCCGAGCTCCTGCCCCAGCCGGCGCATGCTGAGCGAGTCGATCCCGCCGGCGTCGGCGAGCGCGACGGCTGCACGGAGGACACGTTCGCGGTTGAGCGGCGTTCGTTTCGCCATCGGCTTGACAAGCTTACGGTGTATGTCTAACTTACAGCGTACACTTACAATGTACGTCGGTCAAAGGAGAGCTCAACCATGAAAGCGATCGTGGTCAGCAGATACGGCTCCCCGGACGTGCTCGAGGTCGAGGACGTCGAGAAGCCGACCGTCACCGACGACCTCGCCCTGGTGCGCGTGCGCGCCGCGTCGATCAACCCCGCTGACTGGTACGGCGTCACGGGCCCGCTGATCGTCCGTCCGGCCACCGGCCTGCTGAAGCCGCGGAACGACCGGACGGGCATCGACTTCGCCGGAACGGTCGAGGCGGTCGGCAAGGACGTCACGCACGTCCGCCCCGGCGACGAGGTCTTCGGCGCCCGGAACGGCGCCCTCGCCGAGTACGTGAGCGTGCGCGACGCGGTCGTGCCGAAGCCGGCCAACATCAGCTTCGAGGAGGCCGCAGCCGTGCCGGTGGCGGCGATCACCGCCCTGCAGGGTCTCCGGGACAAGGGCCGGCTCGAGGCCGGCCAGAAGGTGCTGATCAACGGCGCCTCCGGCGGCGTCGGCACGTTCGCGGTGCAGATCGCGAAGGCGCTCGGCGCCGAGGTCACGGGCGTCTGCAGCACGCGAAACGTCGAGCTCGTCCGCTCGCTCGGCGCCGACCACGTCGTCGACTACACGCGCGAGGACTTCACCCGAAGCGACCGGCGCTACGACCTGCTGCTGGACATCGCCGGGAGCAAGTCCTGGTCCGAGTGCCGCCGCGTGCTGACCCCGCAGGCGACGGTCGTGATCGTCGGCGCCCAGAAGCGCAACCGCCTCTTCGGCCCGATCGGCCACATCGTCGGGCTCCGCCTCGCCTCGCTACGCGGCAGCCAGAAGGCCGTCTTCTTCATCGCGAAGACGAACAGGGCGGACATGGAGATCCTCCGCGAGCTGCTCGAGGCCGGCAAGCTCAAGCCGGTCGTCGACCGGCGCTACGAGCTGAGCGAGACGGCCGATGCCTTCCGCTACCTCGGCGAGGGCCACGCGCGCGGCAAGATCGTCGTCACCCTGTGACCGGGACGTAGCGGGCGCCGAGCGTCGTCGCGAGCGTCCTGTGCGCAGGCGCTGAACCGACGAGGGTCGAACGCGCGAGCTCGATCGCGTGCTCTCGCGCGAAGGCGAGCGGCAGGCCCGGCAGGGGCGGCCTGCACCAGCAGGCGGGCGGGCCGGCCTGGTGGGGGCAGAGCGCGGTGTGCACGGGCCCGGCGACCTCGGCTGCGAGACGTTCGGCGGCGTCGTCCAGGACATCCCTGCCGGCGTGGGGATTCCAGTCGTAGACGAGGTGGGGCGCGTCGGGGTCGCAGAGCGCGAGGGCGTCCTCCCAGCCGGGTTCCGTCAGCGCGCGGGCGGCGACGACGACGCCCGTCCGGCCTGACGACGGGATGCGTTCGAAGGGCACCCGCTCGATGCCGGCGAAGCCCTCGTCGGGCGACGGCGGCTCGAGCTCCCGGAATGCCCGCATCTGCGAGGTCGGGGCGAGCACGCCCTGCTCACGGCGCGCGAGCTCGCGCAACGTCACCGGATCCGGCAGCCGGCCGAAGCGATCGAGCACGCGTTCGACGAGGTTGACCTGCGCCTGGGCGAGCGGCGTCTCGAGCCAGATGCACCGGACCGCGGTCCCGTGCCGGCCGGCGATCTCGATCACCTCGTTCCGCGCCGCACGCGTGAGATACGTGTTGTCGAGCACGACCCGGCGCGCGCCGGAGGCCAGCGTCTCGTCGAGGGTCGCGGCGAGGTCGCGCAGCGACCCTCCCCGCTCGTCGCGGTTGAGCCGGACGTAGCCGCGCGCCGTGTAGTCCGCCGCGACGCGGCTCTTCCCGGCGCCGGGAATGCCCATCACGAGGACGACTTCGGCGTCACTCCGCGTCGCCGGCTCCACGCGGCGACGCCGGCGCGGCGCAGGCGTCGTGACCGTCGCCGCCACCCGCGCCACGGCGCGTGCCGTCTCCGGACGGCGAGGGCCTGGGATCGGGACGACGACGGGCGAGAGGCCGAGCAGCCATGAGAGCGTCTCCGCCGCGTCGACGCGCCCCGCCCGCTTCGGCCCGCCGAGCGGCGAGTGCGCGATCAGCGCGATCCCGAGCTCCGTGCAGCGCGCGACGACACCGCCGCGCAGCGCCCGGTCGTCGAACGGCGAGAGCGCGACCTGCACCGCGGCGACCGGCGCGAGCTCGAGCGCCTCGTCCAGCTGCCCACGGTTGACGTTCGCGAGCCCGACCCGCCGGACGAGTCCGTCGTCGACGAGCCGGGCGAGTGCGCGCACGGACGTCTTCAGTGGCGTGCGCGGATCGGGCGCGTGGAGAAGATAGAGATCGATCGGCAGCCCGTCGAGCGCCTCCAGGCTCGCCTCGCAGTCGGCGCGGATCGCCTTGGCACGGCCGTCCGGCACCCAGGCTCCGCCGGGTCTCGCCATCCCGCCCTTCGTCACGACCCGGGCACGCTTCTCCGCGCGGCAGTTCCGAAGCGCGCGGGCGAGCAGCTGCTCGTTGCCGTCGTAGGCGCGTGCCGTGTCGAAGACGGTGATGCCAGCCTCGGCCGCCGCCGCGATCGTCTCGGACGCGGCCTCGGGCGGTAGGCGCATGCAGCCGAGGCCGATTCGCAGCTCGGCGGCATCGAGCCAGCTCATGCCGACGGATGCAGCAGTGGCACGGCCCCGCTCCAGCCGGCGCGGAGAACCTCGACGAGCGACGGCGGCGTGATCAGCGCCGCCTCACCCCCCGCTCGCGGACGGCGCTCCGCGTAGCCGGACGGGGTCCAGCGCCTCAGCTCGCCGCCGAGCACGAGCCAGGGCTCGCCCCGCTCGAGCACGAAGGCGCCGTCGGGAAGCTCGGGCAGCCGGGCCGGGTGCAGGCGCCGACTCCTCGACGCGTCGAGCCGCTCCGCGTGGAGGCGCTCGTCGATCGCGTCGGCCCGCACGCCGACGAGCGCGACGAAGCGGTCGTAGTCGTCACGCCTGCAGAGCGCGCACGGCCGATGGCCGGCAGCGAACGCCGTCGCCTCGTCGAGGAAGAAGAGCTCGGTGAAGCGGCCCGGCTGCAGCAGCGGCCCGCGCCGCCAGTCCTTGAACTCGAGCCTGCACGAGATCCAGCGCTTGACGGCGAAGCTGCGCCGGATCCTGCCCGTCTCGTCGTGCAAGCAGCCCCGGTTGCCGTAGACGAGACCGCGCGCGGGATCCGCGATCAGCTCCCCGAGCGGCGTGACGCGGTTCTGCAACGGCATCGCGTCAACCTTAGAGTCACGGCATGGCCGCAGAGACCAGCCTGCGCGAGATCACCAAGGAGACCGTCCGTCTCGTCACCGCGCTCGACGTCGGGCCCGACCAGCACGGCCTCGTGGCGCCGAACAGCATCTCGATCGCGGAGGCCTACTTCGAGCCGAAAGCCTGGTTCCGGGCGATCTACTTCGGCGACGAGCCCGCCGGCTTCGCGATGGTCTGGCGCGATCCGGACGAGCAGACCTTCTACATCTGGCGGTTCATGGTCGACGCGCGCTTCCAGGGGAAGGGCGTCGGCCGGCGCGCGCTCGAGCTGCTGCTCGACGAGGCGCGCGCCGACGGCGTCGGCGAGGTGACGCTGAGCGTCGTCCCCGGCTCCCACTCCGCGCTGGCGTTCTACGAGCGCTGCGGCTTCCAGGCGACAGGCGAAGTGCACGGCGGCGAGGCGGAGATGAAGCTCACGCTCGCCCACAGCTGACACGACATACGCGGCCGGGGGGACGCAGGTCGTCGTCGCTTACGCCTACTCTGATAGGTCGGTGTCGATTCAGCCCGCAACCGAACTGCGCCCGAGCGACGCAGCGCCGACCCTGGAAGTCGTCTGGCAGGACGACGCGACGGCGCTCGTCCTGATGCGCGCCGGGGACGGCGAGCTTTCCGCAGGCGAGCTGCGGGCGGGCATGCCGGCGATCGCCGATCTCCCGCTCGCGGGCCGCGGCATCCCGGCACGCCGGCTCGAGCCGGCACAGCTCGTCGCGCTCGCGGAGTCGCCGCCCGAGGGCCTCGAGCTCGGCGCGAGCACACGCGCCGTCTTCGCGGTCGTGCAGCTGGCGCGGCGCTCGGTCGCGGAGGGCCTCGTCCATCCGTTCCTCGACCACGGCGACGGCTGGTGGCACGCGTTCTGGGGCGCGACGCTGGACGAAGGCGTCCAGACCGCGCTCGCGGCGATCGCCGCGGCGCTGCCGCCAGTCGGCGCCGGTGCGTTCGCGGGCGACCGTGAAGCCACCGTCCACGATCTCTATCCCGTTCTCGTCGACCAGATCGCACGAGACTGCCTGCGCGCCGACCGCGTACGGCTTGCGCCCGCGAAGGCGGGGCGCGCGAATGCGATCGACCACCTGCTCGAGGGGCTGACGGCGGCCGACTCCGTGCTCCCGCGCCACTCCGGCCTGGCCGCGCTCGAACGCAGGCTCTCCGACTGGGTCGACGGCGGGCTCGGGACCCTGACCCGCACCGAGTGGCGGGTCGGCCTCCATCTCGACGAGCACGCGCCCCTCGCGGAGGGCGAGGAGCCGCGGCTCGTGCTCGAGCTGTGGCTGCAGGCGAGCGACGATCCGACCCTGGGCCTCCCCGCCTCGCTGCTCTGGGGTCGCGACGGCGACGTCTTCGCGTTCCTGCGCGCCGGCGATCCGCGCCGCGACCTCGTCCGCCATCTCGACGAGCTGGAGCCGGTGCTGGCCGAGGTCGGCGTCGAGTTCGACGCGTCCGAGCCGTCGGAGGCGGAGCTCGGACCGGAGCAGGTGCGGCTCTTCCTCCGCGAGGCGATGCCGAAGCTCGAGGAGCGCGACGTGCCGGTCCTCCTGCCGGCCTCGTGGCTCCGCTCACCGACGCGCGTCCGCGTCAACCTGACGGCGACGAGTGCGCCGCGCGCCCGCTCGAGCGGCTTCCTCTCCCCGACCGAGCTGGCGCGGTTCGACTGGCGCCTCGCCGTCGGCGACACCGAGCTGACCGATGAGGAGCTCGCCGACCTCGCAGCCGCCAAGGAGCCGTTCGTCCGCATCGGCGACCGCTGGCACGCCGTCCGCCGCGCCGACGTCGAGAAGGCGCTTCGCTTCCTCGACCGCCGCCGCGCCGGCGCCGGGATCGTCGAGCTCGTGCGCGCCCTCTCCGGGCTCGAGACCGACGAGGCCGGGGTCGAGCTCGGCGAAGTCGCGCTCGACGAGCCGCTCTCAGCTCTCCTCCACGCCGGCGAGCGCCGCTTCCGGGCGCTGCCGACGCCGGCGGCGATGACCCATCCGCTCTTCCCGTTCCAGGAGCGCGGCCACGGCTGGCTGCGGCTGCTCGGCGACCTCGGCGTCGGCGCGATCCTCGCCGACGACATGGGCCTCGGCAAGACGGTGCAGGCGATCGCGATGCTGGCGTCGGAGCGGGAGGACGCCGGCGACGAGACGCTCGGGCCGACGCTTGTCGTCTGCCCGATGAGCGTGGTCACGCAGTGGGGGGCCGAGATCCACCGTTTCGCCCCCTCGCTCCACGTGCACCTCCACCACGGCCCCAACCGCCTCGCCGCCCGCGAGCTCGCGCTCGCTGCCAACGGCCACGACGTCGTCGTCACCTCCTACGACATCGCCACCCGCGATGCCGACGCGCTCGCCGCGATCGCCTGGGATCGGCTTCTGCTCGACGAGGCGCAGGACGTCAAGAACCCGGCGACGAAGCGCGCGCGGGCGCTCCGCCGCCTGCAGGCGCGCCGCAAGGTCGCGATGACCGGGACGCCGATCGAGAACAGGCTCGGCGAGCTCTGGGCGATCATGGACATCGTCAACCCCGGCCTGCTCGGCTCGCGCGAGCGGTTCGACCGCTCCTTCGCCCGGCCGATCGAGCAGTTCGGCGACGAGGGAGCGCTCGCACGCCTCCGCTCGATCGTGGATCCGTTCGTCCTCCGCCGGGCGAAGGACTCGCCGGAGATCGAGCTCGAGCTGCCACCGATCACGATCGAGAAGGACTACTGCCGCCTGACCGTCGAGCAGGCGAGCCTCTACCGGGCGACCGTCGACCGCTGGCTCGCCCGCGTCGAGGCGCACGAGGATCGCTTCGGCCGCCGCGGCGCCGTGCTCGCAATGCTCGGCCAGCTGAAGCAGGTGTGCAACCACCCGGAGATGGTCCTGACGACCGGCCGGCCGCTCGACGGCCGCTCCGGCAAGCTCGAGCGCCTCGTGCGCCTGCTCGCCGACGTGCCGTCCGGCGACAAGTCGCTCGTCTTCACGCAGTACCCCGGTTTCGAGCGGCTCGTCTCGCACCTCGAGGAGCGCCTCGGCCGGAGCGTCGGCTTCTTCCACGGCCGACTGAACGCGAAGCAGCGTGAGGAGCTGCTTGCCGCCTTCGCCCGCGAGGACGGGCCATCGGTGCTCGTGGTCTCGATCCGCGCCGGCGGCCGCGGCCTCAACCTCCCTGCCGCAAACCACGTCTTCCACTTCGACCGCTGGTGGAATCCCGCCGTCGAGCAGCAGGCGACCGATCGCGCGTACCGCTTCGGCCAGCGCAAGCACGTCTACGTCCACAGCCTGATCTGCGGCGGCACGCTCGAGGAGCGGATCGACGCGCTGCTCGACTCGAAGCGAGAGCTGGCGGAGAAGGTGATCGCCGGCCGCTCCGAGGACTGGCTCGGCGACCTCGATCTCGGCACAATCCGCGCCGCAGTCGAGCTCTCGGCCGACGCGGTCGAGGAGGCGGCGTGACGAAGTCACGCGGCGAAGGTGAGGGCGGCGGCATGAGCCTTCTCGACGACGGCCGCCCGCTCGAGGTCGCGACCGAGCGCGAGCGGATCGGCCAGGGGCCGTGGTCCCGGCTCTTCGCGAGCGCGGCCGTCGGCGACGAGGGCTGGTCGAGCGCGGTGCACGGGCGCGCGCTCGCACGCGGCGGCAGTGTGCACACGGTCGCGGTCACCGAAGGCGTCCTCAGCGGCCGGGTCGACGACGACGGCGAGGAGCACGCGGCGGAGATCGCTGCGGAGCCGGTGCCGCCGCGCATCTGGGCCGCCGCCGCCCGCTCGGCCCGCGGCGTTCCTCAGCTCGAGGCTGCGGTCGCGGGACGCGCGCAGTCCGTTCAGCTCGAGCACGTGATGGCGGTCGACTGGGAGGAGCCCCTCGTGCCCGCGACCAGATCGCTCCGGCGCACCTGCAGCTGCGGCCGGCCGGGGACGTGTGCGCACGTCGCCGCGCTGGCCTACGTGCTCGCCGACCGGATCGACCGCGAGCCGTCGCTGCTGCTGCGCTGGCGAGGGTGCACCGAGCCCGTCGAGCGGGACGAGCCCGAGCCCGCCGAGCCGGAGCCGGTCGTCGCCGGCGAGGAGGTCTGGGTGGCGGGGCCGCCGCCGGAGCTGGGACCGCCGCGCCCGCTCCCCACCGCCGCCGTGTTGAAACGGCTCGGCAGGAGCGGGATCCAGGTCGGAGCCCAGGACCTGGCAGACGTGCTCGAACGGGCCTACGCCTCGTTCGCCGCCTCCGGCCGCCGCTAGGACGGTTAGGCGATCGCGTCCGGCGCGGCCGCCTTGGCCGTCAGCGCCTCGATCGACACGGCCTCGAGCGCGCGCACGTGTGTGGCGCCGAGCAGAACCGGCGGCGCCACGCCGGCCTCGTCGGCCTCGAGCCAGCGCGACGCGCAGACGCACCAGCGGTCACCGGGCCGCAGTCCCTCGAAGCCCCACTCCGGGCGCGGCGTCGAGAGGTCGTTGCCGGCGGCGCGGCTGAAGACGAGGAACTCCTCCGTCATCACCGCGCAGACCGTGTGGCTGCCGAGGTCCTCCGGACCGGTCGAGCAGCAGCCGTCGCGGAAGAAGCCGGTCAGCGGCGCCGTCGAGCAGGGAAGCAGCTCGCCGCCGACGACGTTGACGTCGGGATCGCGGCCGGGAGCGCTCACCAGTCGGTCGGCTTGTAGTCCTTCAGGAACTGGCCCCAGACGTGCTCGCCGGTGTTGAAGCCGTCGATGACCGGATCGACGATCCGCGCCGCGCCGTCGACGATGTCGAGCGGCGGCCGGAAGCCGTGCTCCGCCGTCTTCCGGTCGGCGACGTGGAGGGGGTCCTCGTCGGTGACCCAGCCGGTGTCGACGCTGTTCATGTGGATCCCGTCGGCGTGGTAGTCGGCGGCGGCGGTCCGGGTCATCATGTTCAGTGCCGCCTTCGCCATGTTCGTGTGCGGGTGCCGTGTCGTCTTGAAGCGGCGGTAGAACTGCCCCTCGACGGCGGAGACATTGACAATGTGCTTGTCCCGCTCGGGCGTGCCGAGCATCAGCGGCTTCAGGCGCGCGTTGAGCACGAACGGCGCGACCGCGTTGACGAGCTGCGTCTCCAGCAGCTCGACCGACGAGACCTCGGCGAGCAGGAGCCGCCAGGAGTTGCGCTCGCGCAGGTCGACCTGCTGCAGGTCGGCGTCGAGCCGACCCTCCGGGAAGAGATCGCTCTGCGACTCGAGATCCTCGGGCAGGAGCGGGACCTGCGAGAGCTCCGCCGAGCGGGTGACGCCGACGAGCGACGGCGGCGCGCCGTTCGGCGCCGCGGGCAGCATCTCGGTCCGGCGCAGCCCCTCGTAGGCACCGAGCAGGCCGCGCACGTGCGCCGGCATCGACTCCTCCGAGGCCGTCTCCGCCTCGAGCATGTGGCGGTAGAACTCGGACGGCCGCCGCACCGTCTGGCAGGCGTTGTTGACGATGAAGTCGAGCCGGTCGCGCGTCGAGCTCAGGTGCGTGCAGAACGACTCGACGCTCGGCGTATGCCGGAGATCGAGCCCGAAGACCTCGAGCCGGTCGCCCCAGTCCTCGAAGTCCTCCTCGGCCGCGTAGCGTGCCGCCGCGTCGCGGGGAAAGCGCGTCGTCACGATCAGCTGCGCCCCCGCGCGAAGGAGCTTGATCCCGGCCTGGTAGCCGATCTTCACGCGCCCGCCCGTCAGCAGCGCGACCCGGCCCGAGAGGTCGGCCGTCTGCGTGCGCTTGCTGAAGTTGAAGGCCGCACACGACGGACAGAGCTGATCGTAGAAGGGATGGATGTCCTGGTAGCGCTCCTTGCAGACGTAGCAGTGCTGCGGCTCGACCACCTCGCGGAACTCGGCCTCGTCGACGTCGATCTGCTCGAACTCGCCGGGCACGAAGGCGTTCGGCGTCGTGAACACGGGCTTCGCCCGGTGGACGCGGATGCCGGTCTCGGCGAGGACGCTCTCGTCGCGACCGGCCCTGGCCGCCTTCTTCTCGCGCCGCACGACCTTGTTGAAGCGCCGGCGCTGGACAACATCGGGGTTGTGCACGTCCCCCGCCGCAGCGAGCAGTCGCGTGCGCTCCTCCAGCGGCAACTCCTTCAGGAGGCCGCGGTCGGCGACGATCTCCTCGAGCACGTCCGCCGCCGCCTTCAGGCGCTCGGCGGCCCCGTTCTCCTCACTCTCGGCCACCTGAGGAGGGTACCGCCGGCTTACGCGCCGTGAAGACGAGGAAGTCGTCGGAGGCGGTCGGCTCCGCCTCCGTCAGCGCCGCTCGCACGGTCACGTCGACGAACCCTGCTCGTTCGAGCATGAGCACGATCTCGTCCTTGAAGTAGAGCGTCAGCGTCAGCAGCTGCTCGTCCTCGGCGACCAGCACTCCGTCACGCCACATGAAGGCCTGCATCTCCATCCTGACCTGCTGCTCGAGCGGGTCGACGTCCAGCAGCCGGGAGCGAAGCTCGTACTCGGCCCCGTTCGAGCCGACGCGGCGCTTCCCGGGTTGGCGCCGCGGCCGCGGCAGCGTCGCGCGCGCGTCCTGCAGCCAGTACTCCCAGCCCGCGCCGTCCGCGTACGGGACCTCGTTGTCGAAGACGAACCTGCCGCCTGGCTCCAGGTGGTCGTGCACCCGGCGCAGCGCCTCTTGGTCCTCGGCGCGCGTGCTGCCGACCCCGAGGGCGCCGCACATGAAGACGGTCCGGTATCGCCGCGGCAGGTCGAGCTCGTGCTTCGGCTGGACATAGAGGCTCGGCTCGAGCCCCTCCCGCTCCGCGGCCTCGCGGCAGAGCGCGATCATGTCGGCCGAGACGTCGCAGCCGTCGACGTCGAGGCCGTCTCGCAGGTACGGGAGCAGCAGCCTGCCGGTGCCGCAGGCGAGGTCGAGCGCGGGTTGACCCTCGGCGTAGCGCCGGAAGTAGTCGATCTCGGGGCCGGACGTGTTGAACTCGGCCCACCAGCGCGCGGTGACGCCGTAGTGCCAAGTCGAAGCGGTCATTGCGGAGAGCCTCCTCGTGTACGTGGAAGAGCCGCGCGGCGCGGCGGAGACGGGGTCACGTGGCGAGGGACTTACACGAGCACGACTATGCGCCTCGTGCGGGCCGAAGGCAAGTGGTTTGCGGCTCCCTGCCATCCGGAAGGGTCACTTCCAGACACCGAGGAAGGGAGCAGCGCATGAGCACCACCGCGATCGTCGTGATCGTGATCGCCGTCATCGTCGTCCTCGCCGTCGGCGCGTACATCCTCCGGCAGCGCCAAGCGCGGCAGGTCGAGGAGCGGCGGCTCGAGGCGGACGAGCAGCGCAGCCTGGCCGACACGAAGGCCCGGGAGGCAGAGCAGGCCCGCCTCGCCGCCGAGGAGCAGGCCGAGCGCGCCCGCGCCCGGGAGAACGAGGCGCAGGAGCTCCGGCAACAGGCCGACGAGGTCGACCCGGACGTCGACGTGGACGCCGACGCCGACGGCGATGCGGATGCCGCCGACGAGAGGGAGAAGGTCTAGCCCGGCTAGCCGCAGCGGCGGATCTGCCAGGCTGTCGCCGTGAGCCGCGTCACAGTCGACAAGTGATGAACCGCTGCGCCTGGGTGCCGGCCGACGATCCGCTCTACGTCACCTACCACGACGAGGAGTGGGGCGTCCCCATCCGCGACGAACGCCTGCTGTTCGAGCTGTTGAACCTGGAGGGCGCGCAGGCGGGTCTCTCGTGGTCGACGATCCTGCGCAAGCGCGAGGGCTACCGGCAGGCGTTCGCGGGCTGGGACATCGACGCGATCGCGGGATTCGGCGAGCGCGACGTCGAGCGGCTGCTCGGCGACGCGGGGATCGTGCGGCACCGAGGCAAGATCGAGGCGGTGATCGGCAACGCCCAGGCGACGCGCGAGCTCGACGTGCCGCTCGCCGAGCTGCTCTGGTCGTTCGTCGGCGGCGAGCCGAGGTTGAACGCCTGGCGGACGGTCGCCGAGGTGCCCGCCCAGACGGCGGAGTCGCAGGCGATGAGCAAGGAGCTGAAGCGGCGCGGCTTCCGCTTCACGGGACCCACGACCTGTTACGCCTTCATGCAGTCCGCCGGGCTCGTTGACGACCACACAGTCGACTGCTTCAGGAGAGCGCAGTCCTGATCTTCTCGATCGTCGCGGCCTCGGCCTCGTCACCGCCGCCGGCGGCGCGACCGACCCGATCGGCGAGCTCGAGCACGAACGCCTTGTAGGCCTCGACCTCGTCGGGCGCCTTGGCCTGAAGAATCGACACCGCTCCGCGAAGCGCCTCGATCGTCTCCGACTCCATCTCCTCGGCGGACGCTCGCGCCCCGAAGCCACCCGCGCGCTCGCCCGCGAGCTCCCGCACGAGTTCGCTCTCGTCCGACTTGCCCCCCGCGAGGTGCTTGGCCAGCGACCCCGCCTCCTTGAAGCTGTCGAAGAAGCTGCGGTCGCTGACCGAGACGAGCAGGCCCGCCCCCGTCGCGCCTTTGCGGAGCTGGTCCCACTCCTGCTCGGTGAAATCGGACTTCTGTGCCATCGGGCCTCCCGGGTCGGGTCGACGAACCTCGCCACGGGATTGTTCCAGCCCGCTCCTATTTGAATCCTGGGGCGGTGAACGGAAGCAGGTCGTCGAGGGTCAGCGGCGCCGGCGTGGGCAGGCGGTCGTCGACGCAGACCGCCTCGGCGAGCGCGCGCTCCTCTGCCTTCGCGAGCCAGTTCTCGTAGGCCGCGACACGGGCGAAGCGGTTGAGCGAGGACTCGATCGCGGCCCGCGCGTCGGGGAGCGGGATCGTGCCGAGGAAGACCGTGTCCCCGAGCGGCGTCACCTGGATCTGCCCGTGCAAGGTCCGGACGCGCCCCGCGCGGGCGAGGTCGAAGATCCGCGCCGGCGCGAAGGTCTCGACCGCGATTCCCTTCGTCCTGCCGCCGAGCCAGTCGACGGGGCGCGCCGTCTCGATGAGCCGTGCGCGCAGGCCGGAGTAGGTGGCGTGGAACTCCGTGACCTCGGCACCCGTGGGGCGCCGGGAGAAGAAACGGGCCCGGACGGCGTCGCGCCGGAGCTCGTCCAGGAGCAGGCCGCGTGCCGCGCCCCGCGTCAGCTGGATCCGCCGCAGCGCTGCCAGGTACGCAGCGACGCTGCCTCTGAAGTGGTCGTCGACGAAGGCCAGCTCCGCCGCCAGCACCGCGCGCGCGTCCAGCTCGACCTCCTCCTGGAGCACGAGCCGCTCGAGCACCACGCTTGCGGCGATATCGCGGTCGCCGATCGCCCGCGCGAGTGGATCGACCGCGGACTTCCGGATCTGGCCGGCGGGGAGCGCGCAGACGACGCCCGCCTCGAGCTGCTCGAGCTGGCCGACGGTCAGCGACGCGTTCATCGCCGGCCCCGCGGCGCCCGGCCCGCTGCAGAGGTTCTGGTCGCGGACCCAGAGGTAGACGCAGACGGCCTCGCCCTTGTCCTGGTCGATCCCCGCCTGGCTGAACGTCGCCCAACCCCAGGACCAGATCGAGTGCGTCCGCAGTTCCTTCGTCACCCGCCTGACGGCGAGCGCCTGCAGCTTCACGATCTCGAGCCACTTCGCGCGCGGCTGCAGCCCCTCACGGCCGCCGGTGCCGGGCGCGGACTGGAACTGGAGCTCGAGCGCGACCCGGCTCGCCGGGATCCCGATCTCGGTGAACTTGCGCACGAGCGCCCGCATGCCGCTGCGCATCGCCCGGCTCCCCCGTACCGGCCCGAGCGCGTGCAGCTGCGGCACGTTCGGCGCGGTGAAGAACACCTGCCGGATCAAGAGCGCCGAGGCCGCCAGGTCGCGCCACCACTGCGCCGCCTCGCCGCCGGTGTAGGGCGGGTTCGCGATCGTGACGGCCGGGAACGCACCGCGCTGCTTCAGCCGGCGCACCAGCGCGAGCGTGTTCGCCCGGTACTGCGCCGTCGTCGCCGTCCATGGGGTTGGCGTCTGGGCGCCGAAGAGCTCGTTCAGCGCGATCCACGGCGTCTGGCAGCCGGTGACCGAGACGGCGAAGTCGAACAGCCGGTCGGCGCGCGTCTCGATCAGCGCCGGATCGGCGGGCACCGTCGGCGTGCCGACCCGGTTGTTGAAGTTGAGGTCGAAGAAGACGGTCGCGGCGCCGTTCTGGCGAGCCTCTGCCGGCTTGACGGTGCCGGAGCTGAACGCGAGCGTCAGGCCGGGCTTCTGCGGCATGGGCGCATCGTGGCCGGCGAAGTCGACCCAGAGCGGGTTCGCGTCGGGGATCCCGCACTCCCGTGCCAGCGCGCTGCCGGGGGCGATCAACGTGAGCAGGGCTGCGATCAGAACGGCGCGGCGCACGCCCTAGTTGTAGCCGTGAAGTCGGCGGGTCGGGGCAAGGCTTGAAGGTCGACCGGAACGGACACAAGACCCCGGATGAGCAGCGGCACGATCGCAGCGAAGGGCCGACGAGCCGGTCAGAGCCCGTGGGTGGAACGCCTGGGCCGGGCCGGTCTCGTCGCCAAGGGCGTGCTCTACGCCGTCATCGCCATCCTCGCAGTCAAGGTCGCGCTCGGCGGCCGCGAGCAGAGCCCCGACAAGCAGGGAGCCCTGGACACGATCGCGCAGCAGCCCTTCGGGCGCGGGCTCCTGATCCTGCTCGCGATCGGACTTGCGGGGTACGCAGTCTGGCGGCTTGCCCAGGGCCTCCTCGACCGCGACAACGAGGGTGAGGACGCGAAGGGCCTGGCGAAGCGAGGAGGTGCGGTCGCGCGGGCGGCATGGTACGGCCTGCTCGCGGCCCTCGTCGTCGAGCGCGTCGTCGACAGGAGCAGCGGCGGCAGCTCGAACGAGCAGCAGACGACGGCCGGCGTCTTCGATCTCCCGCTGGGGCGCTACATCGTCTATGCGGCCGGCCTGGCCTTCCTCGGCGCCGCGGCCTTCAACGGCTATCGCGCCGTCACGTGCAAGTTCAACGAGAAGCTGAAGACCCACGAGATGAACGACGCCGAGGAGGCGGCCGCAACCGGCGTCGGCATCCTCGGCCACCTGGCCCGGATGGTCGTCTTCGCGCTGATCGGGCTGTTCCTGCTGAGGGCGGCTTGGGAGTTCGATCCGAAGGAGGCGCGCGGACTCGACGGAGCGCTGCTCGAGCTCTCGCAGCAGGCTTACGGCGGGCTGCTGCTCGGCGCGGTCGCAGTCGGGCTGATGGCCTATGCGCTCTACTGCTTCGCGCAGGCCCGCTACCGGCGGATCTAGCCGCTCGCCGCGACAGATCCCTGGACGACCGCCAAGGTGTTCATCACCGAGGTCGCGCCGAGACGACCCGCATCGCAGCCTAGAATCGCCGCATGGCGACGATCGCCGACGGCCGCACGATCCCGTTCGACTGGTACTCCGATCCCGCCGTGCTACGGCTGGAGCGGGAACGGATCTTCCGGCGCGCGTGGCAGTACGCCGGCCGGGCCGACCAGGTGGCCGAGCCGGGCGCGTTCTTCACCTGCCACCTCGGCGGCGTGCCGATCGTGGTCGTCCGCGACGACGACGGCGGCCTGCGCGCCTTCCTGAACGTCTGCCGCCACCGCGGTTCGCTCGTCTGCGAGGGTGAGGGGAAGCGGGCGTCGCTGCAATGCCCCTACCACGCCTGGACGTACGCGCTCGACGGCTCGCTGCGGGCGGCGCCCCGCTCGGAGCGTGTGCCCGGCTTCGACAAGGAGCGCCTGGGACTCGTCCCCGCCGGCGTCGACTCGTGGGGCCCGTTCGTCTTCGTCAACCCGGATGTGGAGGCCGACCCGCTCGCGGAGACGCTCGGCGAGCTGCCGGCACTCGTCGACGCGTCCGGCGTCGACCTCGGCTCGCTGCGCTTCCTCGAGCGCGCGAGCGGCGACGAGTACGCCGCCAACTGGAAGGTCTGCAGCGAGAACTTCCTCGAGTGCTACCACTGTCAGGTCGCACACCCGGACTTCTCGAAGGTCGTCGACGTCTCGGTCGACGCGTACGTGCTCGAGGAGAGCCGCACCTTCTCGACGCAGTACGGCCCCGTACGCGAGGCGTGGCCAAGTCGAAATGACTCGGTTGATTTCGACCCGCGCGGACCGGTGAAGCGCGGCCAGTTCCACTTCCTCTGGCCGAACCTGACCCTGAACATCATGCCCGGGCAGCCAAACCTCTCGATCGGCCCGATCGTGCCGACCGGCCCCGAGACGACGTCCCGCTTCCTCGACTACTTCGTCGGCCCCGACGTCGAGCAGCAATGGATCGACGAGATGCTCGAGTTCGACGGCCAGGTCGGCGCCGAGGACCGGGTGCTCGTCGAGCGCGTCCAGAAGGGCCTGCGCAGCGGCGGTGTCGAGCACGGGCGGCTGATGGGCGACTCGGAGCGGCTGATCGCGCACTTCCAGGGCTTGCTGCTCGATGCGCTCGCCTGACGGCTCCCCGAACGGGCAGTCGTGAACATCTGGTAAACAGCCGCGGTGCGCCTGAGCCTCGTCCCCCGGCCGACCGAGTTCTACGACCTCTTCGCCCGCGCCGGCGAGAACGCGCTCGAAGCGGCGCGGCACGCTGAGATCCGCTTCCGCGAGTACCCCAACTCCTCCGTCACCCAGGCGGACGTGAAGGCGATCGAGACCGAGGGCGATCAGATCACGCGCGACCTGATCCAGCTGCTGAACACCCAGTACGTGACGCCGTTCGACCGCGAGGACATCTACGAGCTCGCGACCAAGCTCGACGACGTCGTCGACTACATCGAGGAGGTCAGCGACCTGCTCGAGCTGTACGGGATCGAGTCGACGACGAAGCACGCGGTCGAGCAGTGCAGCATCCTCGTCGGCGCCGTCGAGCAGCTCTCGATCGCGCTCGCGCGGCTGAAGGGCCTGCGCGGGATCCAGGAGCCGCTCGTCGAGCTGAAGCGGCTCGAGGACGACGGCGACCGCGTCGTCCACGACGCCATCGCGGCGCTCTTCCGCGACGACCGGATCGACCCGCTGATCGTGATCCGCTGGAAAGACGTCTACGAGGGGCTCGAGCGCGCGATCGACGCCTGCGAGACGGCGGCGAACGTGGTCGCGAACATCGCGGTCAAGAACGCGTAGTGGAGGACCTGGCGCTTGTCGCGGTCGTCGTCGTCGCCCTCTTCTTCGACTTCACCAACGGCTTCCACGACACGGCGAACTCGATCGCGACGAGCGTCTCCACGCGCGCGCTCTCGCCGCGGGCAGCCGTGCTCAGCGCCGCGGTGCTGAACGTGCTCGGGGCGTTCGTCTCGCTCGCGGTGGCGGCGACGATCGCCTCGGGGATCGTCGACGCGGAGGCGATCACCCTGGACGTCGTCCTCGCGGGGCTCGTCGGGGCGATCACCTGGAATCTGGTCACGTGGTACCTCGGCCTGCCGTCGAGCTCCAGCCATGCGCTGATCGGCGGCGTGCTCGGCTCGAGCATCGCGGCGGCGGGCTGGGGCGTGGTCAAGTGGGAGGGGCTGAAGGACAAAGTGCTGATCCCCTCGCTGATCGCGCCGTTCGCGGGGATCGTCATCGCCGCCGCGCTGATGATCGCGATCACATGGGTGATCCGGCGGCGCTCGCCGGGCACGGTCAACCGTGTCTTCCGCCGGCTCCAGCTCGTATCGGGCGGTTTCGTCGCGTTCACGCACGGCACGAACGACGCGCAGAAGACGATGGGGATCATCGCGCTGGCGCTCATCACCAGCGGGCATCTCGCGCCGGGATCGGACCCGCCGTTCTGGGTGATCGTCAGCGCCGCGATCGCGATGGGCGCCGGAACCTACGCGGGCGGCTGGCGGATCATCAAGACGCTGGGCACGAGGATCGCGAAGCTCGACCCGCCGCAGGGCTTCGCCGCGCAGACGGCGTGTGCGTCGATCCTCTGGACAACCGCGCACTTCGGCTTCCCCGTCTCGACGACGCACACGATCACGGGCAGCGTCATGGGCGCCGGCGCCTCGCGGCGGCTCTCGGCGGTGCGCTGGGGCGTCGCCGGCAACATCGTCGCCGCCTGGGTGATGACGATCCCGTGCGCCGGCGCGGTCGGAGCGCTGATGGAGGTCGTGACGAGGCTGCCGGCCGGGGACCTGATCGTCTTTCTGCTCGCGGGCGCGATCGCGGCGCTCGCGTTCTCGGCGCGGCGGTTGCAGACCCGGCGGCTCGTGGCCGCGCCTGCCTAACCGGCAATCAACGAGCGCGCGACTTGCGACGCACCCGAGGATGCCCCCCATTGCTCACACGGCCTTCTCCTCGAACTCGTGGATCTCGGCCGGGTGGGTCTGCTCACCGCGGACGAACTGGTAGGCGAGCGCGCCGAGAGCGGCGCCGAGCAGCGGAGCCAGCAGGTAGATCCAGATGCTCGCGAACTCCAAGGCGGCGATCGCCGGGCCGAGTGAGCGGGCGGGGTTCATCGAGGCGCCGCTGATCGGGCCGCCGAACATCGCGTCCAGGCCGACGGTGCCGCCGACCGCGATCGCTGCGGCCTCGCCGACGGCGCGGGTGTCCGTGGCGACGCTCATGATCACGAACATCAGGAAGAAGGTGAGCACGACCTCCCAGAGGAACGACTGCCGGTCCGATCCGGAAGGAAGCGTGGCGCCGACGCTCGCGATGTCGCCGAGGGAAGCGCGCAGCAGGAGCGCTGCCGCGAGCGCGCCCGCGAGCTGTGCCGCCCAGTAAGCGGCGACACGCGGCCAGGGGAAGTGGCGGCTGAGCGCGAACGCGAAGGAGACCGCCGGGTTGAAGTGGGCGCCGCTGATGTGCCCGACCGCGTAGATCATCGCCATGATCACGAGCCCGAAGGTGATCGCGATCCCGACGTGGCCGAGCGCGTCGGTCGTCTCGTTGACCATGATCGCTCCGGCGCCGGCGAAGACGAGCGCGAAGGTGCCGATCAGCTCGGCGGCGAGAGCGCGGGCGAGCGGCGGCTGCCTCATTTCGAGGCAGCCTGCCACACACCCACTGCCTGCGACAGCTTCAGTACTTCGGCCCGTTCAGCAGCAGCCGGCGCTCGCGGCCGGCTGGATCACCGGCAGTCCCCGCGACTCGGGCTCGACGGTCTTGACCGCCTTGACGATCGCGCCGTGAATGCCATCGGCGACCTCGTGCGTGAACTCGACGCTGATCGCGTCGAACCCGGCTGCCTCGAGCCCGGCCTCGTACTCGCTCTTGGAGAGGGCGCCGGCGATGCAGCCGACGAAGCTGCCGCGCTCCGCGCGCTCCTCGGGAGAGAGCCGGTCCTCGGCGACGACGTCGCTGACACCGACCCTGCCGCCCGGCTTGAGCACACGTGCGATCTCGGTCAGCACGGCCGACTTGTCGGTGGAGAGGTTGATCACGCAGTTCGAGATGACGACGTCGACCGAGTCGGCCGGCAGCGGGATCTCCTCGATCACGCCCTTGAGGAAGACGGCGTTGCGGATCCCCGCCTCCTGCGCATTCGCCCGGGCGAGCGCGAGCATCTCGTCGGTCATGTCGAGCCCGAACGCCAGCCCGGTCTCACCGACCCGCTTCGCCGACAGGATCACGTCGATGCCGCCGCCCGAGCCGAGGTCGAGCACGGTCTCGCCCTCGTGCAGGTCGGCGACCATGATCGGGTTGCCGCAGCCCAGCGACGCGAGCGTCGCAGCCTCGGGCAGCTCGCCGCGCTGCTCGGCGTCGTAGAGCGCCTCGCCGAACTTCGCGTCGGTCTCGCCCTCGCAGCAGGAGCCGCTACCGCAACCGCAGCCCGCTCCTCGCTCACTGACCGCACGCGCGGACTCGGCATAGCGGCGGCGCACCTCTTCGCGCAGGTCGTCAGCACCTGTGATGGTCATCAGCAACACACTCCCTTCAGGTCGGCGACGGCGGCGAGCTTCTCGACCGCGTCACGGTTCAATGAGAAGAACGCCCACTTGCCGCGCTGCTCACGCTCGAGCAGGCCGACGTCGACGAGCTTCTTCAGGTGGTGGGACACCGTCGGCTGCGCCAGCCCGACCGGCTCGTTCAGGTCGCACGCACAGACCTCGCCGCCGCTCTGGGCAATCAGGTTGAGGATGCGGACGCGCGTCGGGTCGCCGAGCGCCTTGAAGAGCTCGGCCGTCGCAGCAGCCTCGTCGTCGGAGAGGGTCGAGGCGGCGAGCGGGGCGCAGCAGACGATGGGATCGGCAACAGACATATCGACGTCCGTCAATATATCGACGGACGTCGATATGTGTCAAGTCCGATCTACGTGTTGTTGGCCTTGAGGGCCTGCAGGTACTGGTAGCGGGCCTTCTTCAGCTGCCGCTCGGTGAGCGCGATGAAGCCCGACTTCTTCGCGATCGCCTTCTCGTTGTTGAAGATGTAGCCGATGTAGCCGGCCACGACGGGGCGCTTGAACGACGCGCGCTTCGCATAGATGAAGAGCGGGCGCGAGAGCGGGCGGTACTTGTTCGCCTGCACGGTTGCGATGCTCGGCGTCACGCAGCCCACGCCCTTGCCCTGGTCGATCGCGACCACCTTCAGCTTGGCCTTGTTCTCCTCGTAGTAGGAGAAGCCGAAGTAGCCCATCGCACCCCGCTCACCTTCCACACCCTGGACCACGACGTTGTCGTCCTCGGTGGCGAGGTAGTCCGAGCGGCTCGCGCGGGCGCGGCCGTTGATCGCCTCGGTGAAGTAGTCGAACGTGCCCGAGTCGGTCCCCGCGCCGAACAGCTTCATAGGCACGTTCGGGAAGCTGTCCCGAATCTGGTTCCAGTTGGTGACCTTCGAGCCGGGCTCCCAGACCTTCTTCAGCTCTGGCACGGTCAGACAGTTGGCCCAGGTGTTCTGCCGGTTGACGACCACCGACAGTCCGTCGTTGGCGACCGTGAACGCCACCCACTTGACGCCCGCGTCGCGACACTTGATCGCCTCGGCGTCCTTCATCGGGCGAGACGCGTCCGCAAGGTCGATCTCGTTGCGGCAGAACCGCTCGAAGCCGCCGCCGGTGCCGGAGATCCCGACGGTCACGCGGGCCTTGGGGTTCTTCTTCTGGAATCCCTCCGCGGCCGCGATCGCGTAGGGGCCGACCGTGCTCGACCCGTCCGCCGTCACGGTCCCGCTGAGAGCCGACACGCCCGCTGTGGCGGCCGCGGTGAGCACGACGGCCGCAACGGCCGCAAGTGCGAGTGCCTTCTTCATGTGTCTCCCTGAGTTGCTTGCAACGTCGGTCGGAGTCTCGGATCCGAGGGGCGCGCGGTGGGCTGAAAGACGGTGAAGGAGTCGTGGCGGAGTGGTGAAGGCGAGCTAGAGCCCGCCCTCCGAGCCCGCCGCCGCGAGCTCGTCAGGCTCGCTGCGCGAGCTCACTGCGAAGGCCGCCCGCGTGAGCTCCGCGGCCGCGGCGACGAATGGGTCGCGGTCGATCCTGTAGTCGCGGGTGAAGTCGACGGCGCCGTTCAGCTCCAGGACGGTGTGTCCGCCGGCGCCGTCGGGCAGCAGGTCGACGCCGATCAGGTCGGCGCCCGCCGCATCCGCCGCGCGGACGGCGAGCTCGAGCACCTCCGGCGAAGGTTCGACCGGGACACGCGTGCCGCCGAGGGCGATGTTCGTGCGCCACTCGCCCGGCGCCGCGACCCTGGAGATCGCTCCGACGGCCGTTCCTGCGGCGACGACGATGCGAAGGTCGAACCCGGACGGCGGCACGAGCTCCTGCAGCACCGCTCCGTGACGCTGGAACCACAGCCGGTGCTCGAGCAGGCGGAGATGGCGGCGGAACGCAATCTCGTCCTCGCAGAGCTCGACGTCGCGGCCCCAGCTCCCGAAGCGCGGCTTGACGACGAGCGAGCCCTCCCAGTCGGGCACCTGCCCGCCCGGGTGAAGGATGCGGGTGCGCGGGTGCGGCAGGCCCGCGTGCTGCAGCACCTTGGCCGTCAGGAGCTTGTCGTGCGCGACCAGCAACGCCCCGGCGCGGTTGAGGACGCCGACGCCGCGCGCCGCGAGCGAGCCGAGAGCCCAGAGCCCGTCCTCGACGCCGTCGAGTCCGTCGACGACGTCGAGCCGGCCGAGCGCGACGCCGCCCGGCTTCAGCAACGAGGCCGCCTGCTGGGGCGAGAGAATCCGCGCGTCGACGCCGCGGGGGGCCGCGGCGGCGAGAGCCACGTTCGTGGCAGTACGGCGCTGGGCGACTATCGCGAGCAGCACACCCTCTTCATTGCAGAGAACCCGGCTCTCGTGGGGTACCGGCCGGTGAAGATCCGGTGCCCGTCCGGTGTCGGGCTCAAGCGAGTGCGAGCGTGGGGGCTACGGGTGCGAAGCGTCGGTGAACTCGCGGAACTCGCCCGTGACGAGGTACGCGGTCTGCTCGCCGATGTCGACGGCGTGGTCGCCGATCCGCTCGAGGCAGCGCGAGACGAGGATCATCCGCAGCCCCCACTCCCGCTGCTCCAGCTCGTGCCCGACGTCGAGCAGCCGGTTCACGATCCGCCGGTTCGCGCGGTCGATCAGCTCGTCCAGCTCGAGCAGCGACTCGGCCGCGACCCGGTCCCGCTGCTCGAGCGAGCGCAGGGCGACGCGGATCATCTGCTCGGCCCGCTCGCCCATCTCGCGGAACCCCTCCAGCAGCGTCTCGTCCGGGGGTAGGCCCCTCGTCAACTTCGTCAGCTTGGCGATCGTGACGCAAAGGTCGCCCATCCGCTCCAGGTGGAGGTTGTCCTTCAGCATCGCGAGCACGAGCCGGAGATCGCTCGCGACCGGCGTCTGGCGCGCCAGCAGCAGCTCGATCCCCTGCTCGACCTCGAAGAACTGGGAGTCGATGTCGTCGTCGAACACGATCACTTCGTCGGCAAGCTCGAGGTCCTGCGCGCAGACCGCCTCGACGGCGCCGCGCAGCGAGCGCAGCACGAGCTCGCCCTCGACGTGGAGCGAGCGCTCGAGCTCGTCGAGCTCCTCCTGGAACGAGATGCGCACTACCCGAACCGCCCGGTCACGTAGTCCTCCGTGCGCTTGTCGGCCGGGGTCGTGAAGATCTTCGACGTGTGGTCGTACTCGACGAGGACGCCCGTGCGCTTGCCGCTCGCCTCGTCGACCTCGACCGAGAAGAACGCGGTCATGTCCGCAACGCGCGCCGCCTGCTGCATGTTGTGCGTGACGATCACGATCGTGTAGTCGCGCTTGAGCTCGTGCATCAGATCCTCGATCCTGGTCGTCGAAATCGGGTCGAGCGCCGATGCCGGCTCGTCCATCAGGATCACGTCCGGCTCGACGGCGAGGCAGCGGGCGATGCAGAGCCGCTGCTGCTGGCCGCCGGAGAGGCCCAGCGCGCTCTCCTTCAGGCGGTCCTTGACCTCGTCCCAGAGCGCCGAGCGATGCAGCGCGCGTTCGACGCGCTCCTCGAGCTTCCCCTTGAGGCCGAGCACGCGCGGCCCGAAAGCGATGTTGTCGTAGATCGACTTCGGGAACGGGTTCGGCTTCTGGAACACCATTCCGATCCGACGCCGCACCTCGACCGGGTCGACGTCGGAGCCGTAGAGGTTCTTGCCGTGATAGAGCACCTCGCCTTCGACTTTCGCGCCCGGCACCAGGTCGTTCATCCGGTCGAAGCACCGGATCAGCGTGCTCTTGCCGCACCCGGACGGGCCGATGAACGCGGTCACCGCGTTCTTGTGGACGTCGAGCCCGACGTCCCGGATCGCGACGTTGCCGCTGTACGACACCGACAGGTCGCTGACCTTGAAGACGGCGTCGCGGTTCGTGACGCCCTGATCGCCGTGCCCCTTCGCGATCTCGGCCAGGCTCATCGGCCCGATCGTAGACGCTTGTTCCGTCATCGCGGTCACCAGGTTCTCCTGTAGCGGTTGCGGAGGTAGATCGCGAAGGCGTTCAGCGTCAGCAGGAGCACGAGCAGGACGATGATCGAGGCCGCTGCGAGCAGCTTGAACTCCTCCTGCGGAAGACGCAGGAAGCTGTAGATCTGGATCGGGAGCGCCGTGAACGGACCCAGGATCGTCGGGTCGAAGGAGATGTAGGTGACCGCGCCGATCATGATCAGCGGCGCCGTCTCGCCGATCGCGCGCGAGAGCGCCAGGATCGATCCGGTGGCGATCCCCGGGATCGCGGCCGGGAGTACCTGACGGGAGACGACCTGCCACTGGGTCGCGCCGAGCGCGTAGGCGCCCTGGCGGATCGAGTCCGGCACCGACCTGATCGCCTCGCGCGCGGCGATGATCACCGTCGGCAGCACGAGCAGCGTCAGGATCATCGCCCCGGCGAGCAGGACGCGCCCGAGCCCGAGCCCGCGGACGAGGAACGCGAGCCCGAGGATGCCGTAGACGATCGACGGCACCGCGGCCAGGTTCTGGATGTTGATCTCCAGCAGGCGGTTGTACCAGCGCGTCTTGTCGGCGTACTCCTCCAGGTAGAGCGCGGTGCCGACGCCGATCGGGACGACGAACAGGAGCAGCAGGAGGCCGATGTAGAGCGTGGCCAGGATCGCGGGCCGCGCGCCGGCGATCTCCGGATCGGACGAGGGCGGGTTCGTCAGCAGCGTCAGGTCCAGGTAGGGGAGCCCGTCGAGGAAGACGTCGAGCACGAGCACGACGAGCATGAGCAGGCCGACGAAGAGCGAGAACAGCAGCAGCGCCTTGAACAGGCCGCCCTTGAGCGCGCGGGAACTCATCGACGGGTCTCCCGTCGAGGAGCTTTAGGGGGTGTGGGGGAACTTGGAAGTTCCCC
>Ga0190270_10000176_pt1 | contig 28681 bp, 24 predicted proteins | sample Popmic320T_FD_133748 | JGI IMG/M metagenome (GOLD analysis project Ga0190270, IMG submission 133748) | Populus adjacent soil microbial communities from riparian zone of Weber River, Utah, USA - 320 T | ecosystem: Environmental > Terrestrial > Soil > Riparian zone | place: USA: Utah | collected...
CTCGTGCCGGTCTCGGACGGCGCGTATTGCAAAACCACCGGCGTCGGCTCGATCGCGGCGAGCACCGCGCGAACGTGGCGCAGCAGGGCCGACCGAGGAGGCGAGAGGAAGTGCGGCGGCAGCAGGTTGATCAGATCGGCGCCCTCGGCCACCGCCTCGCGGGCCCGCCGGACGGCCAGCATGGTGGCGTGATCCTGGACCGCGACGATCGCCGCCACGTCGGATCGATCCTTGGTGTAGCCGAGCAGGACGCGGGTGAGTCGGAGCCGCTCGGTATCGGAGAGCTTGTAGTACTCGGAGGCGAAGCCCGGAAACATCAGGCTCGTCACGCCGGTCGACAAGACGTAGCGCACGACGCTGTCGAAGCCCTCGTAGTCGACCTCGCCACCATCGGTGAACGGCACCTCGAGGACGGGCGAGACGCCGCGAACCAGGAGAGAGGGATCGTCCACCTCGGCCGCGGCGATCGAAGGTGACACAGCTCGGCGATCTGCCACCATGGATAGGGTCTCTCATTCTCTCGTATTTAAGAGATATGTTCTAGATACAGAGAGTACGTCAGAAACACTGTCGCTGTCGATCGGTCCGAGCCGCAGCCGCACGCACCGAAGATCAGGGTCGACTCCGGACGAGGTCGGGGTTGTTCCCGATGTCGAGGCGGGTTGGTCTAGGCGAGCGTATGGGATGGCCCCGGCGACCGGCGTCGGAGTGCCGCAGAATCCCCACGACTCCGAATCAGGAGACCCGGCCGTGACCACGACGTCGTACGCGCCTGCCCAACCAGCCGAGCAACCGCCGCATTCGGACGACACCGGTGGCCTCGTGGTCAAGATCGCACGGTGGAGCGCCCGGCATCGCTGGCTCGCCATCTTGATCTGGATCGCCGTGGTCGCCGGTGCGGTATTCGCCGGCGGAGCGGTCGGCACCCATGAGGGCTCGGACGCCGAGCAAGCGGTCGGAGAGTCCGCGGCGGCCGAGCGGGCGCTGGACCGCGCTGAGTGGCCGGACGAGGCTCTGAGCGAGTCGGTGCTCGTGCAGTCCCGCGACGGTGGCGTGGTCGATCCCTCCGCGCCCATCGTGCAGCGACTGCAGGAAGATCTCGCGGCGCTGCCGGGCGCGACAGAGGTCTCCGACCCGATTCGCTCGAAAGACGGCACCGCCGTGCTGCTCGACGTCGACATCGCCAGCGACGACGAGGGGTCGCCGCAGGCGGAGGCCGCCGCCGACGCGGTAGCCCGGGTTGTCGATGACGCCGCCGCGGCCAGTCCCGGTCTCTCGATCGATCAGGCTGGCGACGTGACGGTGGACGAGGCGGTCAGCCAGATCTACGACGACGACCTACACCGAGCCGAGATGATATCGCTGCCGGTCACGCTGGCGATCCTTGTGATCGCCTTCGGCGCGCTGCTCGCCGCGTCCGTGCCCGTCCTGCTCGCCTTGTCTGCCGTCGTCGCGGCGATGGGGCTCTCCCAACTGGCGTCGCACATCGTCCCAGGTGATGAGGTCGTGTCGTCGGTGATCTTGTTGGTGGGGCTCGCGGTCGGCGTCGACTACTCGCTGTTCTACATCCGCCGGGAGCGGGAGGAGCGGGCCAAGGGCCATGGCACCTACGACGCGATCGCCGTCGCGGCAGCGACGGCCGGGCGAGCGGTACTGATCTCCGGCGTGACCGTGACGATCGCCATGGCGGGATTGCTGATCGCAGGAGACACGACGTTCGCGTCGATCGGCGTCGGCTGCATCCTCGTGGTGACGATGGCCGTGGTCGGGTCGGTGACGGTCCTGCCGGCGCTGTTGGCGCTCTTTGGTCGGTGGATCGATCGGCCGCGGGTGCCGCTCGTGTGGCGGTTGCGGTCGCGCGACGGCAGCCCGCGCTTCTGGTCGGCCGTTCTGCGCCCGGTGCTGGCCCGCCCGGCGATCTCGTTCGCCATCGCGGCGGCGGCGTTACTCGCGCTCGCCGCTCCGGCGCTCGGCATGCGACTCGGTGACCCCGGCGTCGACGACCTGCCGCAAGACAAGCCGGTGATCGCGACGTACACCCACATGGTCGAGCTGTTCCCGTCCGAGGGCTCCACGCACCAGGTCGTGATCTGGTCCGACGACGGTCAGCCGCTCGACCGGACAGCGATCAACGCCGCGGTCGACGATCTGTCGGCGGGGGTCGCTCAGGATCCGGCATTCGAGCTCGACAAGCCGCTCGCCGCGGACTACTCCCGCGACGGTGACGTGGCCACGGTCGACGTGCCGACCGGTTATGACTACTCATCTCCACAGGCCGTCGACGGGCTCGACACGCTGCGCGACGACCTCGTGCCGGCGACCCTCGGATCGGTCGCCGACACCGACACCGGCGTCACCGGCGACACCGCGTGGACGGCGGACTTCAAGGACCTGCTCGCCCAGCGGATGCCGCTCGTCGTCGGGTTCGTGCTGGTGCTCACCGTTGTCGTATTCGTGCTGGCGTTCCGGTCCCTCACCATCGCGCTGACCGCCGTCGTACTCAACCTGTTGTCGGTCGCCGCGGCGTACGGCCTGCTGACCCTGGTCTTCCAGCACACCTGGGCCGAGGGCCTGCTGGGCTTCCACTCCAGTGGCGCGATCCTCACCTGGCTGCCGTTGTTCTTGTTCGTGATCCTGTTCGGATTGTCGATGGACTACCACGTCTTCGTCGTCAGCCGGATCCGTGAGGCGCGGCTCGCCGGCCTGACGACCCGGGACGCCGTGGCCCAGGGGATTACGCGCTCGGCCGGCACAGTCACCAGTGCGGCCGTCGTCATGGTGGCGGTGTTCTCGATCTTCGCGATGCTGTCGGCGCTCGACTTCAAGCAGATGGGGGTCGGGTTGGCCAGCGCAATCCTCATCGACGCCACCGTCGTACGCGCCGTCCTGCTGCCGTCGGCCATGGCGCTGCTCGGAGAGCGCAACTGGTACCTGCCGCGATGGCTGCACCGCCTGCCAACGCTGCGGTGAGCCGCCTCAGGGCGTCGCAGCATCGAGTAGGCGTATGAGCGTCCCGCCCAGGACGTCGGCGCGCTGCTCGTCGCCGATCGGCCACCCGGCGATCCGGCGCACCTCGGCCGCCGGGACGGTGTAGGGCGCGTCGGTCGAGAAGACCAGCCTCGAAGATCCGATCTCGGGATCGTCGGCGAACCCGGTCAGCACGGTGTCCCACGGCGCATAGGCCGTGTCGGCGTACAGGTTCGTCGCGTAGCGCAGCGCCGGGGCGGCGTCGATCCAGAAGTCGGTCGCCCCGCTGCGACCCATGACGAACGCGAGATCGGCATGCCGGCGGGCCAGCGTCGCGAGCGGCAGCGGCAACGCATTCGGTGGCGTCCCGGTCCGCACGTAGACCGGCCAGCCCACCTCACCGGCAAACGTCAGCAGCGGACCGACCAACCCGTCGAGCAGGTCGAAGCCCTGCAGCACCGAGTCGATCGCGAGCGCTCGCGCTCCCCCGTCGTGAGCCCGACGCAGCTCGTCGACCGCGTCGCGGCCGCGCCACGGGTTGGCCACCGCGTACGCCAGGAGTCGGCCGTCCGATCGAGCGGCGGCCGTGAGTACGGCGTCGTTGCCGGTCCGATTGTGATAGGCGATGCCCCCCTCGTCGGGGGCGACCAGTGCCCGGTCGATGCCGAGCGACTCCATCGTCGCGAGGAGATCGTCGACCGTGAGGCCGGCATCGCGGCTCGCACCGACGCGTACGTGCGCGTCGACGATCATGTCGCTCCCCCGACCGAGAGGCCCGAAACCGAGAGCCCCAGTGCGCCGAGCGCATCGGCGTGCACGATGCCGTCGATGATGTCGTCCGGGATGCGCGGCATCGCGGTGCCACCGACGATGTCGTTGACCCGGCGGAGCCCGGCGATCGCCTCGGCGGTGTTGGCGATCGGGAAGTCCGACCCCAGCAGCAGTTTGTGCGCGGCGCCCCACTCGACGGCGGCCAGCAGCGACTCGTAGCAGACCCACGGCCGCAGGTAGATCGACGAGACGTCGGCGTAGACGTGCGGGTGCTTGCGGATGGTCACGACGGTCTCCTTGCCCCACGGATGTCCCATGTGCGCCATGACGATGCGCAGCTCCGGAAACCGCAGGGCGACCTCGTCGGTGACCAACGGGTACGTGTAGCGCAGCGGAGCCTGTCGGATCGGCGACGCTCCTTGGTGGAACAGGATCGGCAGGCCGCGCTTCTCGCAGTACGCATAGAACGCCAGCGCCGGCTCCGACAGCGGGTCGAAGTCTTGGTAGTTGGGCCCGAGCTTCACGCCGACGAGGCCGAGGTCGCGGCAGCGGTCTGCCTCGTCGAAGACATCCGGCCAGGTCGGGTTGACCGACATGAACCCGATCCGCCGTGTCGGATCGTCGGCCACGAAGTCGGCCGTGGCCGTGTTTGTGTGCTCCGGCAGGTACGGCAGCCCGGTCGCGGCCTCCGGGTCGTCGACGGCGATGTTGAAGACGATGGACACGTCCGCTGCCGACATCGCCTCGTCGTAGTCGGCCCACGAGTTGGTCGTCACGACGGACCGGTCGGTGCGCCAGCCGTGATATTCCCGTCGCTCGTCCGGCGGCACGGCGTCTCGATGCGTCGGGGTGTGGGCATGGACGTCGACGATCATGCGAACTCCTTCAACAGGTCTTCGCGTACGGCGACGCCCAAGCCGGCTTCGGGACCCAGCCGTACTCGGCGTCCGTCGCTGTCGAGCGGTGCGGCCAGGACGTCGTCGTCGTAGTAGTGGGCGCCGATGATGTCGGACGGAAACGCCGAGAGCGCCGGCAGCGCGGCCGCCACGTGCAGCTGGGCGGCGGCGCCGACTCCGAGCTCGCCATTGGATCCGATCAGCACATCGAGCCCGAACGCCTCGGCGACGCGGGCCAGCTGTAGGGCGCGACCCGGCCCGCGGCACTTGCCGACGTAAACGCTCACCACGTCGGCCGCCTCGGCCCGGATCACCCGGACCAGGTCGTCGACGCCGAACACCGACTCGTCGGCGACGACCGGCACGCCGAGGTCGCGCAGCGATCGCATCCCGTCGAGGTCGGGCGCGGCCACCGGCTGCTCGATGAAGGCCAGGCCGTGCTCGATCAGCGCCGGAACGGTCTCGCGCGCCTCCGCCCGAGTCCAGCCGCCGTTGGCGTCGGCACCGAGCAGCGCGTCGGGGCCGACCAGCTCGCGGGCGCGGGCGAACCGCGCGACGTCGCCGGCCGGGCCGAGGCCGACCTTGACCTTGAACGCGCCGAAGCCGGCCGCCGCCGCGGCCCGGTGAGCCCGAGCGAGGTCGGCGGTATCGCCCGACAGCGAGAGCTTGATCGGGATCTCCTCGCGGTACGGGCCGCCGAGCACCGTCGCGAGCGGGAGGCCGACCGTACGCGCGAACGCATCCCACAACGCGATCGAGACGCCGGCCTTGGTGAACGGGTTTTGAGCCAGCACCTTGTCCATCCGCGTCTCGAGAGCGCCGACCGGAGCGAGCGGCCGACCGAGAAGACCCGGCGCCAGCACGGCGGTGTGCCGTCGTGGCTCAACAAGATGCCGCCGGCCTGCCGTACGACGTCGCAGATCGGGTCGAGGCTGGCCTCGTGCGGGCTGAAGCCCTGCAGCCACGGATGCAGCTTCATGCCTCGCATGCCCAGCTCGCCGACGATCCGCTCAGCTTCGGACACCGCGTCGGGATGGCGCGGGTTGACGGTGCCGAAGGCGACCATCCGGTTCGGGTACGCGGCAGCGAACCCGGCGAGCTCGTCGTTGCTCTCGGGGGTCGCGTGAAACAGCCCGTCGTGGGCCAAGACGACGGCGGTGTCGATGCCGGTGGAGTTCATGAAGCCGACGAACTCGTCCGGCCCGATCGTGACGCCGGACAGCCAGGTCGCGCTGCGCCAAGCCGGGCTGTGGGTGTGGAAGTCGATCACATCTCACCTGCCAGGTCGACGAGTCGCCGGGCGAGCGCCGTGCTGATCTCGGTCAGCCACTCGTCGCCCCAGGCGGCGTCGGCCCGATCGGGCTGGTCGGTGTAGCCGTCGATGCGGCGCCAGACGTCGGCGCTGTGCAGGTCGGCGGGACCGAGCTGGGGCGCATCGCGCGGCGACCTCGGCGCGACCAGCTCCGGACGCACGGCCAACATCATCGACGTCTCGAACGCGCCGGCATGCCCGGGCACCGGAGTGCCGTCGGCCGGGCTCCGGTCGGCAACGTCCCAATAGTCGAGGTGCGCCACCGCGACGTCCCATCGCGAGCCGGCGGCCGCCGCGGCCGCATGGCAGACGCCGGTGTTGCCGCCGTGGCCGTTGATCAGCACGAGTCGACGGCCACCGGCCCGGACCACCGAGTGCGCGATGTCGAGCACGACCGACAACAGCGTCTCTGGCCCGAGCGAGAGGGTGCCGCCGAACGGGATGTGATGGTCGGATGCGCCGACCCGCAGGCTCGGTGCGATGACGAAGTCACGAGTCGCGTCGACGGCGGCGATCGAGACGGCCAGCCCGGCGACCTCGGTAGCGAGCAGCGCGCGTCGGTGCCGGTCGGCAGGTGCGGCCCGTGCTGCTCGGTCGCGCCCAGCGGCATCACGACCACCGCCTCAGGCAGGGTCTGGGTCAGTCGCTCCCGATCGGTCTCGGCCCAGCGGATCACGTCCATGAGGTCTCCTTCCGGAGGGATGCGCACCGGACCACGTCCTCGGCGACCGCGAGGGCGGCCCGTCCGGCCGCCAGGCCTGGCTCCGGCGTGTGGCGCCGACCCTCGACGAGGTCGACGAATGCGTCGAGCTGCCGGTCGAAGCAGCGCGGCACTCGCTCGCCTGGAAACTCGACGGTCTCGACGCCGTCGGCCGTCTGCAACGTCAGGTCGAAGGTGTCGCCGTCGAGCACGACGTAACCCAACGGGCCGAGGATGCTGAGCTCGGTCGCCGGCTGGGCCGCTGTGAGCCAGCCGAACTCCACCAGAGCCGTGGTGTCGTCGGGGTACGCCAGGCGCGCCCCGATCAGGTTGGGCGCGGGCGACTCGCGGTCGGTTTGCATCGACTATGCATCGGCGACTCGCGAGCTGGTCGCGTCGAGGACGACGGCGAGCCAGTCGAAGAGGTGTGCACCCTCGTGCACGATCGGCGGGCCGTGCGCCAGCGTCGTACGGATGCGTCCGGCGTGCTCGACATCGGCCGCGTCGAGTACCTCGTCGTAGATGTGCGCGCGCACCAGAAGCGGTCGGCCCAGCCGCCCCGACGACACCCAGTCGCGCAGCTGGGTGATGGCCGGGTCGTGCCGATAGGTCAGGCCGACCTGGACTCGCGCCCGTTCCGCCTCGGTGAGCTGGTCGTAGATCGCGGCAGCGGCCACCGACGTTGCGACCGGCTTCTCGGCCAACACGAAGCGACCGGATCGCACGGCCCGGAGCGTGAGATCGGGCGTGATCCAGGGCGGCGTGGCGAGCACGACAGCGGCGACCCCGGCTGCCAACCCGTCGTCGAGATCGGCCGCAACGACGACGTCGCCGACCAGGTCGCGAACCCGGTCGCGACGCTGCGGGTCCGGGTCGACGAGAGCGGCGATCCGCACGTCGGGATGGCGAACGAGTGCCGGCAGATGTGCACTCAGGCCGATGTCACCGAGCCCGACGAGCGCCACATCCAGCATTGAGTCTTCCGTATCTTGAAGATTTCTCTCGCTATCCGGAGGATTCTAGGAGCAGGCCCGAGTGCTCGCAAGCGCGCCCCGGTCGATGGTCTCAACGACGCCGTCGAAGCCGAGCTTGCGCGAGATGGACTGGGCGGCGGCGACGACTTCGCGGATCGCCTCCTTGCGCTTGACCCCACGTAGCTCGCGGGCGAAGCCCGTCACGCCGACGGCGCCCGCAACCGCCTGGTCGGCATCGAAGAACGGCGCCGCTACGCAGGCGATGTCGGCCTGCTCCTCCTGGTCCTCGACGGCATAGCCCTGCTTGCGGACCGTGTCGAGCTCCTTGCGGAAGGTGCCGGCATCGGCTGCCCGCGCCTTGGGCCCCCGTCCCCGCGACAGCTGACCGAGAAGCGGCTCGAGCTCGGCGTCGGTGAGATAGGCCGAGATCGCCTTGCCCAACGCCGTGAGGTTGAACGACGCGACCTTGCCCGGATAGGTGTCGAACTGGATGAACCCCGGCAGTGCCGCCTTCGCGACGTAGACCACGCTGTTGCCCGTCAGCACACCCACATGCGTCGGCATCCCGACGACGTCGGCGACGTGGCGGATCTCGGGCTGGGCCACCTCCGACAGGTCGACCCGGCGAATCAGCTGGGTCGCCAACCCGTACAACCGCAAGGTCGGCCGCCAGAAGTGGCTGCGCCCCACCTGCCGTCGAGCCGCATAGCCGCGCTGCTCGAGCGTGTACGCGATCGACGCGCAGGTCGCCAGCGGGATGTTGGTGCGCTTGGCGAGCGCCGTCAGCGTGAGATCCTCCTCGGTCTCGACGAGCGTCTCGAGGACGGTGAGTGCGCGAGCGACCGCGGGTGACGGAGCCCGCTGACCTTGCGACGACGTCTTGCTGCTCGGCATCTTTGCCTCCCGACGCGTTCGTGCGATCCCGTTGCCCCCGCGCGCAGAGCGTACGGCGTGGTTGCGAATCTTCGAGATATTGTATTCAGCTCCAAGATGACACCACGGTCACGAGAGGTGCCACAGTGACGCCGACGCCCACGACAGCGGTCGGGCGCTGGTGGATCGGCTCCTTCTCCACCACGAGCACTCCGGGCGCGATCACCTCCGCGGTCGCCGACCCCGACACCGGCGTGCTCCGGCGCCGAGGAGACGCTCTCACGGCACACAATGCCAGCTATCTGGCTCGCGGACCGTCGGGACTCGTCTATGCGGTGTTGGAAAACGACGACGGGCAGGTGGCCGCGTTCGCCCCGACCGACGACGGTGGACTACGACCGCACGGCGACGTCCAGTCGACCGGAGGTGCCGGGCCGTGTCACGTGGCGGTCTCCGCAGAGGCGACCTGCGTGTTCGTCGCCAACTATGGCTCGGGGTCGGTCGCCGTCCTTCCGATCGCACCCGACGGTTCGCTCAGATCGGCCACCGACGTCAGGCAGCACGAGGGCCATGGCCCGGACGACCGGCCCGGAGGGCGCCAGACCGAACCGCACGCCCATATGGCCATCGACCACCGCGGCCGCGACGGCGACCGGATCGTGCTCGTCGCCGACCTCGGCATCGACCGCGTCGTCCGATACCGCCTCGACGCCGGACGGCTGCGACGCGACCGCGAGATCGCCATGCCGGCCGGGAGCGGCCCACGGCACCTGTGCGTCCGCGGCTCCTATGCCTACGTCGCGGGCGAGCTCGACTCGTCGCTCACGGTGCTGGACCTCGACGGCGCCGAGGGCCCGTCAATCGTGGACACCGTGCGGACGATCGAGTTCGGCGAGACGAGCTTTCCGTCCGCGATCCGACTGTCGACGGACGGCCGACGGTGCTACGTCGCCAACCGCGGACCGGACACGATCGCGGTCTTCGACGTCGACGGTCCTGGCGTACGGCTCCGTGCGAATGTGTCGGCCGGAGGTGAGCATCCGCGCGACCTCGCACTGTCGCCGAACGGCCGGAACCTCTATGTCGCCAACCAAGCCAGCGACGCCGTCCAGGCGTTCGCCGTCGACCCGGATTCGGGGATGCCGTCTGCCGTCGGCGAGCCGCTCGCCGTGAGTCAGCCGAGCTGCCTGCTCCCCGCGTAACCCGCCGACGCTTGTTGAGGGCTTTCGGTAGCGGCGCCGCCGGGCCTTGGATGAGCTAGCACATCGGCACGTCGGGCAGGGGCGAGTCCGGGTGGTCGACGTAGATCTGGGTGATGAAGCCACCCTTGTCACGTAGCTTCGCCCACCAGTCGTTGGAGTAGCCGTCGACCTCGACGAGGTCGCCCTGCTTCTGGCACTCGACGAAGACGCTTGTCGGGCCGGCGATCGTCGTCACGACGGGCGACGACAGGTAGGCGTCCTCGCGGACGTTGACGCCCTCGCCCCAGGTGGAGAAGTTGTACTCCGGTGGCTCAGTGCCGGTGACCAGACTCATGTAGTAGTCCCAGTCCCAATACGGCCCCGGATCGGTGTGGTCGTTGCCCGGCACCTCGGAGTGGCCCACGACGTGACTGCGGTCGCAGGTGAAGCCGTAGGTGCTGCATGCGTACGCCGTCACCTGGGCCGACGCCTGGTACATCGCGTCGGTGTACCACGACGGGTCGTCGACAAAGCCCTCGTGCTCGATGCCGATCGAGTACGAGTTGCCGTCGCGGGCGTGCCAGGCGATGTCGGAGTCGTCGACCATCTGGGTGATCTCGCCGTCGGACGACCGGATCACGTAGTGCGCACTGACCTGAGCGTCGGGGTTCTGGAACCAGCTGATCGTGCCGGCGTACGAGCCCTGTGTCGTGTGGATGACCACGGCAGTGATGTCGCCGGCGCCCCGATCGGCCGCGTTGTAGTTGGACGAGCTCGCCGGGTTCCAGATCGCGCCGGGAAAGCCCGCCACGAGCCCTTCGCGCTGCGGCTGCGCAACGTCGGCGTATCGTCCGCGGTCCGGCCGGACGTTGGGATGCGCCCGCAGCTCCAGGACGTCGCCGGATTCGGTGCCGATCCGGACGCCGGACGCGATGTGGTCGTAGACCGTGTCGGCATACAGCCGGGCCGTCCACGGGTTCGACGAGTGCGCGTACCTCGCGACGACCGGGTACCACGCGCCGAGCCGATCGCGGTCGGCGCGGCCGATGCCGGCCGGTCGGCGCAGCTGCTGAGCAGCGCGGCGGCGCCCTCGACGTTGGCGGCGGAGTCTTGTCGTAGCTCGGCTTGCGACAGGCCGGCCAGCCGTGCCGCCGCATCGAGCGTGTGGTTGGTGGGGTTGTCGACCAGGTGCATGACGCCGTAGCCCCGCTCGAAGCTGGGTTCGCCATCGTGACTGTCGAGATGGGTCTGGGCGTAGCCGACGGCGAAGAGCACCGCCACCGGCACGTCGTAACGCTGCGACGCGGCCCGGAAGGCCGGCCGGAGACCGTCGTCGGCGGACCGGTTCTGCTCGGCAAGCGTCGCCCCACCCGACGGGGACGCGTGCGTTGCGGAAGTCGTGGCCGTCGAGGCGCCTCCGGACAGCGCGGCGACCAGTGCGAGCGCGGCCCCGGCAGCCCCGGCAACGGCGGCGGCGACCCGCCGCTTCTTGTGGATGTGGCCCATCGGAATCCTCCCTGTGATGCGACTTGAGCGGATTCCTGCCCGATCCCCTCGATTGCCAAACCTGCACTCTGCGCCGCATTCGCCCCATTGACGACGGTTCGCGCTTAAGGTTGAATGGTATGGCCGTTTGATCGGATGGGCGCCCGTCGCGCCCGTGACCCGGAGGCATCCGTCACTCGTCCGGTCACACCTCGGGATGCGCTCTCGGCCGCATAGCTATGGCCAGGGAGGCCCGCCATGTGCGATACCGAACACATCGAACCCGCCCGCTACAGCCGTCGCGACATGCTCGGCATGCTCGGCGCCGGCGGGGTGGGGGTCGCCGCGGGATCGGTGCTGAGCGCCGACCCCGTGGTCGCCGTACGACGCGCTGCCCGGCCTGTCGCAGGAGAAGGGCAATCCGGAGCACTCGCCACTCCAGTACGACCACGACCCGTACGGCCCAACCTACGGCTTCGGCCACGGGTGCGGGCACAACTCGCTCGTTGCGGCGGCTGCCGCCGCCGCGGTCGCGATGCGCCGGTGCGGCCTCGACGGAACGCTGAAGTTCTTCGGCTCGACCGCCGAGGAGCAGGTGGTCGGCACCGACGGCCACGGCGGGTCACCGCTGTCGACCCGGTCGACTCAGGACGCGGTGCAGTCGATGGGCGTGCTGACCGAGTTTCTCCGCGAGAGCTACATGGCGCCTAGCGCGCGGATGCACTACGCGATCCGCGAGACGGGCCAGGCGCCAAACGTGTTCCCGACGCTGTCGAGCATCTGGTACTACGCCCGCGAGAGCTCTCCGGAGCGTACGGAGCTGCTGATGGACCAGATCGAACAGTGCGCCGAGGCGGCTGCGATGGCGACCGGCACCAAGCTGGTGAGCGAGGTCAGGGCCGGCGTGTGGAACAAGCTCGGCAACAAGCGCGGCTCCGAGCTGATGTACTCCAACATGCAGTTGGTCGGCGCGCCGACGTTCACCGACGTAGGACCACGAGTTCGGCAAAGCCCTGCAGAAGTCGAACGGAGTCGAGGAGACCGGCTTCACCGACACCCTCAGCGAGCTCTCGCCGCCGGACGCGGTCTGGATGGGCGGCGGCTCGACCGACATCGCCGACATCAGCTGGCAGGTGCCGACGATCCAGCTCGGCACGGCGCACGAACCGGACGGGGTCAAAAACCACTCGTGGCACCGGACCGCCTGTGGCGCCATGCATGCCGGCCATGTCGCGACACTGGCGGCGGCGAAGTACCTCGCGGCGACCAGCGTCGACCTGCTGACCCAGCCGGACGCGATCAGCGAGATGAAGGACGAGTTCGACCAGCGCACGGCCAACATCGAGTGGGAGAGCATGCTGCCCGACGACTTCCAGCCTCCGCTCTACGAGCCGCCGGAGTGGTTCCTGCAGCGCACCGACCAGTCGTGGCCGCCGTCTGGCGTGACCTGGCCGCCGGAGCGGATCGTCTCGACCGAGACCGCGCCCAGCCTCGGACCGGAGCTGCCGCCGCAGAACCTCCCGCCGATGGACTGACCGCCCGTTCTCATCAGGGTCAGCCGGTGCCGTTGACCCCGATGAGGACGCCGACGACGTACGTGGCGGTGGCGGCGATCGCCCCGAAGCACAGCTGACGGGCCGCGCCGCGCCACCACGGCTGCACGGTGAACGTCGCCGCGAGAGCGCCGGCGAGCAGCAGACCCAGGCCGCCGACGATCAATCCGGCCGCCAGAGAGGAGAAGCCGAGCAGGTACGGAAGCAGGGGGATCACCGCGCCGATCGAGAACATCAGGAACGACGAGACCGCCGCGACCTTAGGCGACGGCTTCTCGGTCGGGTCGAGACCCAACTCCTGGGTCACGTGGACGAGCGTCGCCCGCTCCTCGTCGGCATGCACGTCCCGCGCGGCCGCGAGCGCCGTCGACTCGCTCATGCCCATCTCCATGAACATCTCGGCGAGCTCATGCTCCTCAGCCGCCGGATTCTTGCGGATCTCACGTCCCTCGACGTGCCACTCGCGATCGACCTGCTCGTTTTGCGTCTGAACCGAGGTGTATTCACCCAACGCCATCGAGAAGGCTCCGGCGACGAGTCCGGCTACGCCGGTCAGGACGATGACATGCGGACTGGCGCCGGCGGCTCCGACTCCCGCGACCAGCGAGATGTTGGTGACCAGGCCGTCCATCGCGCCGAAGACGGAGGCTCTCAGCCAGCCGCCGGACACGTCGGCATGGGTGTGACCGACCTCGTCGATGCCAGAGGGCTCCGCCGTTATCTGCGCCATGACAACAAGAATATTTGTTCATCAACAATGTCGCCAGCAAGGCAAGGCAATCCTGTTTTCATATGCGGCAGAGATTGATTTGATAAGGCTAACCTCAGGTAGGTTAGGCGAGGCTAAACAATTCAATTCATTGCCGATCCGAGGAGAGTTGTCGATGAACGAGCAGACCGGGGCGCACGAGCTGCGCGTGTCCGTCACCGTGCGAGACTACGAGGCGGCCTGCCGGTTCTTCCGGGACGCGCTGGGCCTCGCCGAGGTCGAGTCGTGGGACGCCTCGCCCGGTCGCGGTACTGTCCTCGCTGCCGGACGAGCCACGCTCGAGCTACTCGACGAGGATGAGGCGGCACGGGTCGACGATCTCGAGGTCGGCCGTCGCATCAGCGGCCAGATCCGACTCGCGATCGGCGTCGACGACTCGGCGACAAGTGCGAGCCGACTCGAGACGGCCGGAGCGGTCGTCCTCGCGCCGGCCAAAACGATGCCGTGGGGCGACGTCAACGCCCGCGTACAAGCGCCGGAAGACCTGCAGCTCACGCTGTTCTCGTCCGGCGAGGCGTCGGCCTAGCGGCACCCGGCGCGGCGGCCCTGGCGCCGGAGTCCGTGCCAGTCGCCGGCACCCCAGGTCGCGAGCTTGCGGGTCGCCGTCTGATACATGATTTGCGCCCGTGCCTGGACGTGTCCGAGGCCAACGGTGTGCCCGAGCTCGTGCATCAGCACCTGTCCTCGAGTGCCCTGGACTCCCTGCCTTGGCCCCCGCCCGAAACCGGGCGCCATCTTGATCCGGTAGTTGACGATGACGAAGCCGGTGGCGATCGATCCGTCACCGTGCGCCGACCAGCCGCCGACGCCGGCGACGCCCTTGGGCAGCCACTTGCTCCTCGGCCCGTCCCATCCGATGACGAGCTTCGTCGACCGCGGGTATCCGCGTCCGTGCGGATTTGGCCGCGCCGACGTCCTCCCCATGTAGCGGAAATGCATTCCGGTCGCTCGCTCGAGTCTGTGTATCGCTTCTCTCACATGCCACCGCGAACGCTGCGGCGCATGGGCGTAATTGACACGGAAGTTGATCCGCCGACAATGGGCCCAGCCGACCCGAGGGCCGTGGTCGCCATAGAGGCGGTTGATCTTGTACGCATCGGGGTCGCCCCTCCGCGACTCGGTCGTGGCGCCGCTCGCCGGAGCTGTGGACGCTGTCGAGCCAGGCGTCGCGACAACTCCGAAGCCGACCGCCGTGACGAGAGCGGCTGATGCCAGCACGAGTTGGGTCGCTCGAGATCGGTACATTGCGCGGGCTCCCCGGGGGCACGACACCTGCATCGCGCCGGACGACTATATGACTATCACACCACAACGCACCGGGCCCGTGCATCCGATCGGGCCGGTCCCACCCGACTCATCCCGACAGCAGCGACCGTACGACGCGAAGCCCGACCGACAGCCGCGCGAGGTCCGGAGTGTCGTCGCTCCAGATCTCCTCCAGCGTCGTCATGGCGCGGTCGAGCACCGGTCCCTCGGTCTCGGTCCAGGTCGTGATGCGGGCCGCGGGCGAGTCGTCGGGGGACGTCGTCGCCAGCACGCGCGACGTCAGCTGCACATGGATCGCGTGCAGGTCGTCGCGCAACGTCGCGCGTGCCATCGTGCGCCAGCGGTCGTCGCGCGGCAGGGCCAGGATCCGCTCGGTCAGCTGGTCCAACCCGAGGTGGTCACCGAGCGCGAAGTGGACGCGGGCGACCTCCAGCGGGTCGAGCGACTCCGTGCGCGCGATGTCGACGATGCCGAGCGCCATGTAGGCGGGCGGCATCGACGCCACCTGCATCGCGAGCTCGGCCGAGACGCCGGCCGACTCGAGGTGCTCGATCCGCTGTCGCAGCGCCTCGGCCTCGCGGCCGACGAGCACGTCGGGAAGCGCCCGCACGACCTGCTGCGCCATCGGGTCGAAGTAGTCGACCGACTCACTGGCATCGGTGTGCCGACGGTTGTTGACCAGCCACCGGGTGACCCGCTCGGCGAGCGTGCGAGCGGCAAGCCGCATCTGTGTCTGCACGCGGGCGTCGATCTGGTTGTCGAGCGCGTTGATCTGTTCGGTCAGCGCCGGCGTGCCGAAGATCTCCTGCGCGATCGCGTGGGCCCGTGCGAGCTCGGCCGCGTCGGCGCCGGTCTCGCCGGACAGTCGGTGATAGAACGTGATGCCGGAGCCGTTGACCAGGTCGTTGACGATCTGGGTCACCACGATCTGACGGCGCAGCGGGTGCTCGTCCATCGACCCGCGATAGTCCTGCCGCATCACCGACGGAAAATAGCTGTAGATCTGACCCCGCAGCAGCGGATCGTCAGCCAGGTCGGAGCTCAGCAGCTGGTCGGTCAGCACGATCTTGGTGTAGGCCAACAGCACCGCCAGCTCCGGAGCGGTCAGGCCTTCGCCGTCGGACAGCCGCTGCGCGATCTCCTTCTGTGACGGCAAGAACTCGAGCTCGGGATCGAGCCGTCTCATCTTGACCAGCCGCTTGATCCAGTCTGCATGGACGTGCAGCAGTGCCGACGACTGCTCGAGGGCGTTGGCCAGCGCGATGTTTTGCTGGTAGTTGTCGTCGAGGACCAGCGCCCCGACCTCGTCGGTCATGCTGTCGAGCAGCTTGTTTCGCTGCTTGCCGGTCAGGTCGCCGTTGGCGACGACACGATCGAGCAGGATCTTGATGTTGACCTCGTGGTCGGAGCAGTCGACTCCGGCGGAGTTGTCGATGAAGTCCGTGTCGACCCGGCCACCTCCCCTGGCGTACTCGATCCTCCCGAGCTGGGTCAGTCCGAGGTTGCCGCCCTCACCGACGCAGCGGCAGCGTAGCTCCGAGCCGTTGACCCGGATCGCGTCGTTGGCCTTGTCGCCGACGTCGGCATGGCTCTCGATCTCGCCCTTGACGTAGGTGCCGATGCCGCCGTTCCACAGCAGATCGACCGGCGCCTTGAGGATCGCCGTGAGCAGTTGCGCCGGCGTCATCTTCTTCGCATCGCCCTCGATGCGCAGCGCCGACCGCTTCTGCGGCGTGATCGGGATCGACTTGAGCGTACGGGGGTAGACGCCGCCGCCTTCGGAGATCAGGCTCTCGTCGTAGTCTGCCCAGCTCGAGCGGGGCAGCTCGTAGAGCCGGCGGCGCTCGGCGAACGTGGTCGCGGCATCTGGATCCGGGTCGACGAAGATGTGTCGATGGTCGAAGGCGGCGATCAGCCGGGTGTGCTCCGACAGCAGCATGCCGTTGCCGAACACGTCGCCAGACATGTCGCCAACGCCCACGCAGGTGAAGTCCTCGTTCTGGCAGTCGACGCCCATCTCACGGAAGTGTCGCTGCACCGACACCCAAGCTCCACGGGCCGTGATGCCCATCGCCTTGTGGTCGTAGCCGGTCGAGCCGCCGGACGCGAACGCGTCGCCGAGCCAGAAGCCGTAGTCGAGCGCGACCTGATTGGCGATGTCGGAGAAGGTCGCGGTGCCCTTGTCGGCGGCCACGACGAGGTAGTTGTCGTCGCCGTCGTAGCGCACAACCCGTGGCGGTGGCACCGTGTCACCGCCGACGAGGTTGTCGGTGACGTCCAGCATCCCCGAGATGAATGTCTTGTAGCAGGCGATGCCCTCGTTGAGCCAGGGCTCGCGTCCTTCCGACGGGTCGGGTAGCTGCTTGCAGTAGAAACCGCCCTTGGAGCCGACCGGCACGATCACGGCGTTTTTGACCATCTGCGCCTTGACGAGGCCGAGTACCTCGGTCCGGAAGTCCTCGGCACGGTCCGACCAGCGCAGCCCGCCGCGCGCGACCGCGCCGAACCGCAGGTGCACACCCTCGACCCGCGGCGAGTAGACGAAGATCTCGTACTTCGGCCGGGGCTGCGGGAGCTCGTCGATCCCCTCCGGGTCGAGCTTGAACGAGTAGTAGGGCGCCGCCGACTCGTCGTCCTTGACCTGGAAGTAGTTGGTCCGAAGCGTGGCCCGGACCAGCGAGAGATAGGACCGCAGGATCCGGTCCTGGTCGAGGCTCGCGACGTCGTCGAGCGCCTCCTCGATGTGGGCTCCGAGTGCATCGACGGAGGCGACCCGCGACTCCGCGTCGGCGTCAGGTCCGGGCGCGTCCGGGTCGAAGCGGGCTTCGAAGAGCGCCACCAGCATCCGAGCGATCGGGACATTGGCCAGCATCGACGCCTCGATGTACCTCTGGCTGAACGGCGTCCCGGCCTGGCGCAGGTACTTGGCGTACGACCGCAGCAGCGCCGCCTCGCGCCAGGTTAGGCTCGCCGCCATGATCAGCTGGTTGAACCCGTCGGGCTCGGCCTCCCCCCGCCAGCAGGCCATGAATCCCTCCTGGAAGAGGGCCCGCGTCTCGTCCCGGATCTCGCCGTTGTAACGCAACCCGAAGTCGTAGACCCACGCGGTCGGTCTGGGCTCGCCGGCCGGGGTGATGGCGTACGGGCGTTCGTCGACAACGTCGACTCCGAGCGCGGTGAACATCGGCAGCACCTGGGTCAAGGCCAGCGGCGTGCCGGTCCGGAAGATCTTGAGCCGGCCTTCGCCCTCGCGCGCGGCCGCGGGCTCGTAGAGCTGCAGCGCGATGCCGTCCTTCGGATCGACGCTCTCGACCCGAAGCAGATCGGCGATCGCGTTGCGGGCGGGGAAGTCTTCCTTGTAGGCCTCGGGGAACGCGTCGTAGTAGACGTCGAGCAGCCGGGCCGCCTCGGCCTCGCCGAGCATCTCGTCGGCGGCGCGACTCAGGTCGTCCTCCCACGTCCGGGTCGCGTCGGCGATCCGCTGCTCGAGCGCCGCGACATCGACATCCGGCACGACGTGACCGGGCGACGGGCGGACGACGTAGTGCAGTCTGGCCAGCACCGACTCACTCACGCGCGCGGTGAAATCGACCGCCGGCTCGCCGCCGATCGCGCTGACCAGAATCACCTGCATCCGCAGCCGCACCTTGGTCGTGTAGCGGTCCCGCGGCAGGTAGATGATGCACGACAGGAAGCGGCCGTAGTCGTCGCGACGGACGAACAGCCGCAGTCGGCGCCGGCCCTCGAGCTTGAGCACCTGGTCGGCGATCTCGGTCAACTGCTCGAGCGAGGTCTGGAGCAACTCGTCGCGCGGATAGGTTTCGAGGAAGTCCATCAGCGCCTTGCCGCTGTGGCTCATCGGCTCGAAGCCCAGGCCGTTCATCACGTCCTCGGCCTTCCGCCGCAGCACCGGAATCCGGGTCACGGACTCCGTGTAGGCGGCCGAAGTGAAGAGCCCGATGAACCGACGCTCGCCGACGACGTCGCCGTTTTCGTCGAACATCTTGAGCCCGATGTAGTCGAGGTAGACCGGCCGATGCACGGTCGAGCGCGAGTTGGCCTTGGTGATGATGAGCATCCGCTTCTCGCGCGCTTTGGCCCGCACCGGCGCCGGCAGCCGACCGAACGACGCCGACATCTCCTGGTCGAACCGAAGGATCCCGAGCCCCGTACCCGGAATGGCGCGGAGCACATCGAGGCCGTCGTCGTCGGTGGTCAGGGCGTACTCGCGGTAGCCGAGGAAGGTGAATCGGTTTTCGGAGAGCCAGTCGAGCAGCTCCTTGGTGTCGCGGACCTCTTCGTCGCTGATCGGCGTGGGCTCCGACTCGAGCTGATCGACGATCGTCTTGGCCTGGGCGTGCATCTTCGGCCAGTCCTCAACGGAGACGCGGACGTCGTGCAGCGTGCCGAGCAGGCCCTCCTCGATCTCGCGGAGCTTGGAGTCGGCAGCGACCCGGTCGATCTCGACATGCATCCACGACTCGCGGATCTGCTCGTGCGACGCGGCGTTGCCCTCGCCCAGCTCCTCGACGGAGCGAAGATTGCCGGCGACGTCACGCTCGACGAGGATCTGGGGGTGGATGACCAGGTCGAACGGGTTGCCGGTCTGTGACAAGAACGCGGTCACCGAATCGACCAAAAACGGCATGTCGTCGGTGACGATCTCGACGACCGAATGGCCGCCAGCGGTCCAGCCGTGCTCCTCGACGGTCGGCGTGAACGCGCGTACGCTCGCGGTCCCCTGGGGGCGCTGCGCGGCCAGACGGTAATGGCTCAGACAGGCTCCGGCGACGTCCTCGGGCTCGCGGTCCTTGAGCTCCTCGACCGGGACATGGCGGTAGTAGTGCTCGAAGAGCCGGCGAACGCTTGGCGGGGCGAGGTCCGAAGGGGTCCCGCCGCGACAGGCCGAGTCGACGGCGTGATCGAACAGGTCATCCAAGATTTGGGCGTCGGCGCCCGCGTGGCCAGTAGGCATCGCGAATGCTCCCCTGCTCAGCTCGGTCCTCCGTCGCTGCGACGGTTCGCACGCCTTTGTGCGACACCCGCGACACTAGCCCGTACCGTCCCGAAGTCGTAGGCCCAGGGGGTGAGCGCGGCCGACCACCCGGAGGGGTCCGGCATGATGACGGCCATGGAGCTGCACGAGGTCCAGGACTACGACGCCGATCCGGACGCCGTCTTCGCGATGTTCTGCGACCAGACGTGGCGCGAGGAGGTCTGTCGGGCGACCCACGCGATCGACTATTCGGTCAGCGTTGAGGAGTCGGACGGCGGCGTCACGGTCCGCACCACGAGGGTGCTTCCGGCCAAGGTGCCCGAGCCGATCAAGTCCATGGTCGGCGAGCACATCGAGATCATCCAGACCGAGACCTGGTCGGCCACGATCGACGGCAGCCCCCGGCACGCCGATATCGACGTCCGGATCGCCCAGCAGCCGGCCTCCATGACCGGCACGATGACCCTCGAGCCGCACGGATCCGGCACCCGACAGACCGTCGTCGGCGACGTCCGCGTCAAGATCCCGCTTCTCGGCCGCCGCCTCGAGCCCGAGATCGCCAAGGCCATCCGGGCCGCCCTCGACAAGGAAGGCGAGTGCGCCCGCGCCTACCTGACGGGCTGACGGAGGACTTCTCCGGCGCGAACCCTAGGAACGCAGCAGATCCGGCGTCTCCTGCGGCGCGTACCACGCCAGCTCGGCGTCGTCGCCGCCGTCGGGACGGAGGTCATCGGTGTCGGCATGGATCGACACAACCGCTGACCAGGGAACCGGCTCCGGCACCACGACGCGGCCGACCTCGCCCTCGTCGGCCCGCACCGTCGCCGCGTCGGCAGCGACGACCAGCCGGCGTCGCTCATCGGACGCCAGGGCGGTGCGTGAGGCGTCGACCGCGAGCTCGTACGCCGCGTACTCCAACTCGTCGAGTTCGCGCTCCGCGCCGTACGCCGCTCGCAGTCCCGGCGTCACGGCGTACGCGATGAGCGGCGCCGGCCCCAGCTCGGCCCGCTCCCACGCCGTCGCGAGCCCGGCTCGACCGAGCGGCAGGTAGATCCGGGTCACGGCTCGCGCCTCGACGGTCGGCTGCGGCCTCGCGGCGCCCGTGTCCAGCTCTCGGTCGTCGTCTCCACAAGCTCCGCCAGCGCCTCCTCGAGACACTGTCCGAGCACGTCGGCGTCCGGCACGGCATCGCGGTCGGCGACGATGCCGAAGTAGACGCCGCCGTCATACGACGTGACGCCCAGCGCGATCGCGTGACCGGGCGACAGCGGCAGCGCGGGATAGGTCTCGGCCACGCGAGCGCCGGCGATGTAGAGCGCCTCCTGCGGTCCGGGAACGTTGGTGATGCCGAGTTCGTACGTATGCGGCGCCTGCGCCTCGGCGACCCGGGCAGCCAGCGCGTGAAACGTCGTCGGCGCGAATCCGGGAAGCGACGCCAGGGTGCTCGCCGCCACGGCACGTCCGGTCTCCTTGTGGGCCTTGAGGGCGTAGGACACCTGGTGCAGCCGCATCACCGGACTCGACTCGCCCACCGGCAGCGACAGCAGGTGGCCGACGACCTGGCTCCCCAGCGACGTCGGCTCGAGGTCGACGTCGAGCACGCTCATCGGCACCAACGCTCGAATCCGCGTCGTCGGCCGAAGCTGCTCGGCTCGGGTCATCAGCCAGTGCCGGAGCCCGCCGGTCACCGTGGCGAGGATGACGTCGTTGACCGTGCCGCCGTGGGCGTCGCGGACGACGCGATAGTCGGACAGCTTCGTGGCGACCGTGACGTAGCGGCGCTGCTGCGAAAGGGACGCCGACAGCGGCCCGCCCTGCTCGCCGGGATAGCGCCCCATCCGGGTCAGCCGCCCGCGCAGCCCTCGCACCGCGGCGACGGTCTGGCCGGCCAGCTCGACCGGTCGCCGAACGTTGTCGACCATCGACCCGGCGAGCAACTCGACGGAACCGGGGGCCGGGCGCGGTCGCCAGTTCTCGCCGGGCACCTCACGGATCCGGTCGGTCTCCTCCAGCAGCACCTGGGCGAGGTCGACCGTCCGGGAGCCGTCGACGAGCGCCTCGTGCGACTTGATCAGCAGAGCCACTCGACCGTGCTCCAGGCCTTCGACGAGGTACGCCTCCCACAGCGGTCGTTGACGGTCGAGCCGGCGAGCCAGCAGGCGGCCGACCAGGTCGCGCAGTTGGGCCGACGTCCCCGGTCTGGGCACGGCCGACCGGCGTACGTGGTAGGTCATGTCGAAGTCCTCGTCGTCGGTCCACACCGCACGGCCGAGGTTGCCCGGCACGGGGAGCACCCGCTGCCGATAGCGCGGCACAAACGCGATCCGTTCGTTGATCGTGGCCAACAGCTTGCCGTGGTCGAAGCCGTCCGGCCCCGGATCGAGGATGGCGAGCGTGGCGACGTGGCGCGGCGCGTACACCGTCTCCTCGGTGAGAAACGCGGAATCCTCCGCGCGCAGACGCGTCGTCGACATCGGCCCTCCTCCCGACTGGTGCAACGTGGTCGCCATATCGTGCCACGATCGAGTGGCGCGCGCCGTCGTCACCGGACGCGGCGACGTCCTCGACGCCGGCGCGGCGCTGAGAGCCGCCCGACGTCGGCCGCGAGGTCGGTCATCGCGCGACGCAGCGACGAGTCCGGCGCGGCCTCGACCAGGCTCCGGCCGCCGAGCCAGGTCTTGTCGACCGCCGACCGGTCTTCGGGCAGATAGCCGACCGGCCAGAGTCCGGTGAAGCGGTGGACCGTCTCGCCGATCTCGTCGTGAGTCCAGCCCAACCCCGATCGGACCCGGTTGATCGCGATCGTGACGTCGCTCGCCGGCACGGCCTCACGCAGGTCGAGCACCCCTCGTGCGAGCCGGCTCAGGCCGAGCGGATCGGCGGCGCCGACCGTCACGATCTGGTCGGCATGCTCCAGGATCAGCAGCGTCGCCCCGTTGCGGCGCGGCGCCGCCGTGTCGAAGGACAACTCCTCGTCCTGCTCGAGGCAGAAGCCGCAGTCGACGATCACGGTCGGCGCCATCTGGCGCGCGACATGGAGCACCTGCGAGAGCGCAGCCGGCCGAAGCTGGGGCCAGCGGTCGGCTCGTGGCAGTCCGGTCAGCACCCGCAGGTGGGAGTTGACCTCGCGGATCTGACCGTGCAGGGCGGCGAGGTCCAGTGATCCCGTGTTGGCCAACCGGGCCGCCGCCAACAGCCCGGACACCTCGTCGAGGACGGCGAGCATTTGCGCGATGGCGCCGCCGTAGACGTCGGCGTCGATCAGAAGCGTCGGGACCCGCCGTTCGGCGAGCTCGGCGGCCAGGCCCAACGCGACCGTGCTGCGCCCGGGCGCGCCGGCGGGTCCCCAGACGGCGATCAGTCGACCGACCGGCGTCGCCGACCCCTCGACGCCGAAGCTTCCTCCGGTGACGCCGAGGCCGTCGGCGCGAAACCGGTCTCCGCCAGCACCGTTGATGCCGCTGCCGACACTGCCGCCGTGCGCAGCGGCGGTATCGGCGGCCGCAAGCGCCGCAGGCAACTCGTCGAGCTCGGACCATGCGAGTACGCACGCGACGCCGAGGCGTTGCAGGTGGGCGCTGTCCGTACCGTCGTCGGCGCCGTCCGGGCCCGATCCGACGAGCCCGACCGCCACCGCGCCGGCCTCGCGTACCTGGGCGACCGCATCGGTGTCGAGGCCGGGCAGGTTGGGGCCGAACAGGACGACGTCGGCCTGGCCGCTCGCGACCGTCGCCACCGCGTCGGGAATGTCCATGCACCGACGGACGAGCGTGAGGTTGAACCCAGGACGCTGCAGCCACTGCACCACGTCGGTCTCCCACGGCTCCCCCGCCGCTGCCAAGAGAACCTGCATCGGCCTGCCTATCCGCCCACGCGAACGAGACTCACCGACCCGGTCGAGGCCGAGCCGAGCAGCCGATCGACGACGTCAACGTCGGCGTCGGCGGGCTCCAATGCCAGCACGACGACCGACGACGTGCTGTCGAGCGACGTACCGGCGTCGATGTCCAGCACGGCGACGTCATCGAGCAGCTGGTCGGCGTCGGTGTCCCGGCCGGCCGGATCGCTCGGCGTCACCCAGACCGCGACCCGGTCACCCGGTGCGAGGTCGGGCGGATATTGGCCCTCGGCAACCGACAGCGGCACCTCGCTGACGGCCGTCGACTCCGGCTCGGTCAGCGCCGACTGCGCGAGCAGCTCGCCAGCCACCAGGTCATGGTCGGCCACGAGATCGCTCGGCAGCGACTGGTCGCCGTCGAAGTAGCGATCGGCATCGTCGGCGCTCCCGAAATGGACGTGCGCCACCGTGACGTCGTCGGCGGTCAGCGGCTCGCCGGCCGGGACGTCGCGCCGCAGGGACCAGATCGCAACGGTGTCGTCGGCTGACGCCACGATCCGGGCACCGAGCACGACCGACGCGGCGACCAGGATGACGCCCACCGCAAGCCTCGGATCGCGCCATCGCGACGATCCAAGCCGACGGGCGGGCGGCGCGACACCCGCTTGGGTCGACGTGATTTGGCGTGACGACATCGCGTCGCCCCCCACCTTCGGCATCCGATTACTCACCCCTGTCCATGAGCGAACGGGCGACCCGTCCACGTCCCCCATTCGGAACAACTCCGCGAGCTATTGTGCCGGTTCTCAGGTATTCGTCCAGTCTTCTGTCCCCAGGATGTCGCCGTTGGCTCCGGATGATTCGATTTGCCTGTGGACAATCCGCGATGGCTGCCGACGTGATGGCACACTTGACCTATGCCACTCGGATCAGGCGAGCCCCGATTCTTGTCGCTGAGCGACGTCTCGGAGGTGCTCAGCATCTCCGCCGCGCAGACCTACGCCTTGGTGCGCCGCGGCGATCTGGCCGCGATCAAGATCGGTGGCCGGGGGCAGTGGCGGGTCGAGGCGAGCGAGCTCGAGGCCTACATCCAGCGGCAATACACCCAGACCCGTGACTTCATCGAGCAGCATCCGTGGCGCGACGGCGACGAGGCGTTCGAGGCCGAGTCCGTCGACGGGCCCACCGCCGCCGACCGCTAGCCGACCGGCGGCGGGGCGACCTCGCGCGGGCACCGCACCGCCGCGACGGCCGGGTGCGGCACGACCTCGACAGCTCTTCCCGTGCCATCGACATCGCTGAGTTCGACGAAGTCGTGGCCCACGCGGCCCGGTACGCCTGCGACCGCTTCGCCATCGCGTCGCACGACGTGCACCGACGTCCGGTCCCGCGCTAGGACCCGCCAGGCCGCCCCCCAACCCAATCCGGCAGACACCGCGCTCTGGCTCTCCGGCGTTCGCGCCGCCGGCGGCAGCCCCCTGAGACCGAGGACGGCGTCGATCGCCACCACCCACTCGTACGCGGGCGTCTCCAGGAGGAACCACTCGTCGGTGACCCGCGTGACCGCTCCGCGCAGCGTCCCCGCCCCGAATACCCGCACGGTGACGTCGGCATGATCACCGGCCGACCCGCGGTCCGCGACGGCGCGCAGCCGGTCGACCAGCCGAACCCGGCCGAGCTCGGCGCGGGTGCGTTCGGCGATCTCGGCGTCCCGCTCGCGTAGCCACTCACCGGCTGCCGCCGCCTCGAGATCGGCGAACAAGGCATCCCATCGCATGGCGGCACGCTATCGCGCCCGGGTTCATCCGACAGCAATTCGCGACAAGGCTAGACAGTCGTAGGTAAGTCGAGGTAAAACTGGTTTTACAAAGCAAACGAAGGCAAACGAAGGTATCGGCAAGGGGTGGGTCGAATGCGTAGGCAACATGGGCAGCCGTCCTCGACGATCGGGCGAGGAATGCGACGGGTTGCGCTCCTCACCTTCGCGACGGTGGTGAGCGTCGTCCTGCTCGACTGGGGCGGTACGGCCTGGCGCGATCTGCGCGGGCTGTCCGCGGCGTCGACCGCGACCCCGGCCGACGCTCTTGCCGACGTCGCCGCCGTCCTCGCCCTCGCGGCCTGGCTGTGGCTCCTGCTCGGCGCCGGGCTGACGATCGCCGAGGCCGTCACGTCGGGCTCGGGTCGTGGTTTGGCGCCCCGGATCACTCCGGCGGCCTGGCGACGTCTCGTCCTGTCCGCCGTCGGCATCGGCTTGCTCAGCGCACCTGTCGGCACCGCCCAGGCGAGCACCGGCGACAGTTCGCACGCCATCACAGCGCGCCATAGCCCCGACCGGGGGACCGCTTCGACATCGCCGGCCGACACGATCCGGGGGCTTCCGCTACCCGACCGGCCACTCGGACGGCTCGTCTCGCGCCGCGATCAGTTCGAGCCCCCGTCGATCGAGCGCGTCGTTGTCAGTCGCGGCGACAGCCTGTGGGCGATCGCCGAGCGCCACCTGGGGCCAGACGTCAGCATCCAGGCGATCGCCACCGAGTGGCGGCGCTGGTACGCGGTCAATCGCGCCTGCATCGGTCCCAATCCAAATCTCATCTATCCGGGCATGGTCTTGCACGCTCCGGAGGAAGGGGCAGCATCATGACGCGGTCCACCCTCGACGTTCACGTCCTTCCCGACCTTCCCGACGGCGCCGGCACCCAAGCGACCGCGACTCCATCCCGGCACCCGGTCTCCGCGCCGACCGACGGCGCGACCGCGCTCGATCCGGCGGCGACGCCAGCGCCGGCGCCACCGGCCGAGCTACGTCTGCTGCCGGGCGGGGCGGCCGCCGCAGACCCGGCCGACGACGACCAGCGCCACACCCTCGTGCGGGCACGGCGGTTTGTCCAGGCGGTCGTCGAGATCGTGTCGGGCGACCGGCCCTACACGCAGATGATCCGGTGGACCGACCGGGCCGTCTACGAGAGCCTCTCCACCCGCGTGTCAGCGTTCGCCGGCATCTCCGGCTCGACCCCGTCCGCGGGTCGACCACGGGCGAAGGTCGTTTCGGTCAAGGTGTGCCGTCCGCGCGACGGCGTCGCCGAGATCGCGGCCCACGTCCGGCAGGGGCGTCGGTCGCATGCCATCGCCGCTCGACTCGAGCGCGTCGAGCAGCGATGGATCTGTACTGCTCTCGAGCTGGGCTAGGCGCTAGGCGCGGGCCGCCCGGCTCGCCGGGTCGCCGTGGCAGCGCTTGAACTTGCGGCCCGACCCGCACGGACACGGCTCGTTGCGCCCGACGTTGGCGAACGGGTCGTCGACCTCGTCGGCCGACACCTCGACCCCGCCGCTCGCCGCATCGCCGTCGACGGTCGGCTGGGAGTATGCCAACCGCTGCGGCTGCCCCTCGGCGGCAAGCCCACGAGCGCTGATCTGCGGCTCGGAGCGCTGCCCAGGCTCGGTCGGACCGGACTCGACGAGCTCGCTCTCCTCCGGCTCGGGCGGCGCCTGCACCTGGACGTCGACGTTGAAGAGGTAGCCGACCGACTCCTCCTTGATGGCCTCCATCATCGAGTTGAACATGTCGTAGCCTTCGCGCTGATACTCCACCAGCGGGTCCCGCTGCGAGTACGCGCGCAGCCCGATGCCCTCGCGCAGATAGTCCATCTCGTAGAGGTTTTCGCGCCACTTGCGGTCGAGAACGCTCAACACGACGCGGCGCTCCAGCTCACGCATCACCTCGTCGCCGAGCTCGGACTCGCGACGGGCGTACGCCGCCAGCGCGTCCTCGGTGATCAGGTCGAGCAGGATCTCGGTCGACAGTCCCTCGCGGCCGCCGTGGTCGTCCTCGACCTGGCTCAATGTCAGCGAGATCGGGTACAGCTGCTTCAACGCGGTCCAGAGCTGGTCGAGGTCCCACTCCTCCGGGAAACCCTCGGTCGCGCCCGTGACGTAGGCGTTGATCACGTCGCTGATCATGACCTGAACGCGGTCTTGCAGATCTTGCCCTTCGAGCACGAGACGGCGCTCGGCGTAGATGACCTCGCGCTGCCGGTTCATCACGTCGTCGTACTTCAGGATGTTTTTGCGGGTCTCGAAGTTTTGCGACTCGACCTGGCCCTGCGCGGAGGCGATCGAGCTGGTGACCCGCTTGTTTTCGATCGGCACGTCGTCGGGGATCTTCATCGTGGTGAGGATCCAGTCAACCCAGTCGGACTTGAACAACCGCATCAGGTCGTCTTCGAGCGACAGGTAGAACCGTGAGTCGCCCGGGTCTCCCTGACGGCCGGAACGGCCACGCAGCTGGTTGTCGATCCGTCGCGACTCGTGCCGCTCGGTGCCGACCACGGCTAGCCCGCCGAGCTTGGTCACCTCGTCGTGCTCGGCCTTGACCTGCTTCTCGATCCTCTGCAACACGTCGGGCCAGGCGGCTTCGTACTCCTCGGAGTTTTCGACCGGATCGAGGCCGCCCTTGCGCAGCTCTTGGTCGGCGAGGAACTCGACGCTGCCGCCGAGCATGATGTCGGTGCCTCGACCCGCCATGTTGGTGGCGACGGTGACCGCACCTTTGTGTCCGGCCATCGCGACGATCGCCGCCTCGCGCTCGTGCTGCTTGGCGTTGAGGACCTCGTGCGGGACGCCGCGGCGGCGCAGCAGCTTGGACAGCCGCTCGCTCTTCTCGACGCTGGTCGTGCCGACGAGCACCGGCTGACCCTCGCGGTGCCGTTCGGCGATGTCGTCGACAACCGCGGCGAACTTCGACTCCTCGGTGCGGTAGACGAGGTCGGCCTGGTCGTCGCGGATCATCGGCATGTTGGTCGGGATGGGCACGACGCCGAGATTGTAGATCTTGTCGAACTCGCTGGCCTCGGTCATCGCCGTGCCGGTCATGCCGGACAACTTCTCGTAGAGCCGGAAGTAGTTCTGCAGCGTGATCGTCGCGAGGGTCTGATACTCCTCGCGGACGCGGACGCTCTCTTTGGCCTCGATGGCCTGGTGGAGGCCCTCGTTGTATCGGCGCCCCTCGAGGACGCGACCGGTGTGCTCGTCGACGATGAGGACCTCGCCGTTGAGGACGACGTACTCCTTGTCCTTGCGGAACAGCTCCTTGGCCTTGATGGC
>Ga0190270_10000177_pt1 | contig 28614 bp, 21 predicted proteins | sample Popmic320T_FD_133748 | JGI IMG/M metagenome (GOLD analysis project Ga0190270, IMG submission 133748) | Populus adjacent soil microbial communities from riparian zone of Weber River, Utah, USA - 320 T | ecosystem: Environmental > Terrestrial > Soil > Riparian zone | place: USA: Utah | collected...
AACCCGCGGCACGGTTTCACCGCCGCCGGGTCCGAGGCGGCGGCCACCGCGATCAGGCATTCCAACACACGATGACGGACGTACCCCCGGCTGAACTCCTTGCACCCAACCCGGTCGACGAGGAACCCAAACAGAGGTTGATCCAGCAGATCCGCTGCCAGCTCGCTGCCTCGATCACCGCGCCGCCCACGAGCGGAGGCTCGCCGGCTGGCTAGCTGCTCTCCTTGGTGAATGTATTGGTCATCCATGGCTGCCAGGCGCCGGCTTGATCGCGTAGCCACCATTCGATAGTGATCGTGCCGTCGGGACTTGTCTTGATCATCCCGTCGTGCAGCACGTACTGGAAGCGAGCTGGGCCCACCATGGTGAGGTTGTCGTCGGCCACCTCGCCCGAGTACCGATTGCCCGCATCGCTGTAGGGGCCGTTATTACTGAAGAAGATGATGCGGAACCTCTTCTGCTCGGCGTCGTACATCCAATAGTTGACGCCCTTCTGGGCAGGTTCATCCCCGAAGACCACGTCGTACTCCTGCACCAGGAAGTAGCCGCCGTCGAGCCAGGAGAAGGTCTCCCGGCTCCGGACGGGCACCCCCGGGCCGAGAACACTGTTGAGCGTGTGGTCCTCCGACTCCCATGTGCCCACCAGCGGCTGCAGGCGCTTCAGCTCCGGGCTCGGGGGCGGCGCACCGAACTCGGCCGCCTCATGATTGTCACGCGTCATAGCGGTACTCCTTTCACGTGGGTCGCCTCTCGCCTCTGGTTCGTACAACTGGATTCCAGCGCGTGATTCATCGCGCGACTTCGAAATCCGGAACGCGCGGGTGCTCAGCCCGGTACGGACGTGGCGGCAGGCGTTCCGGCAAGCCCATCGTCATCCGGCCAGCGGGGTCGCGACGTAGGCGACGAATCGACCGTCGGAGGTTACGGCCTGGCCAGTGATCACGCCTGCGTTGTCAATGTCATTCGCGGACGCGAGATGTCCGTCAAAGTCCGTCAGCTCGTTGAGGTCGACGATCTCGCCGTCTCGCCAAACGACGGCGTGGTCGCGGTGCTCGCGCTGACCGGTCACGGCCCTCGAGAACCCGACGACCACCCCGTCGTCATTGATGCCGAGCGCCTGGCCGTTCGGGTCGTCCCCGAGTGTGTCCAGATCATCCATCCCAGACCGCGCGGTCCAGCGGAACGGTAGGGCATCGAACGCTCCATCGTTGACACCGGCCGTGTTGGCGAATCCCACGACCACACCATGGTTGTTGATCGCCATCGGCGTGTTCCACGCCTCGGCGCCAAGGTCACCGAGGTCGATCGCTCGGCTCCGGCCGGGACTCCACAGCACGGCCGCCCGCGCGGTGAACCGACCGACCGCCTGGTCGCAGCTTCCCGAGATTCCCACGATCTGTCCCGCATCGTTGATCGCCGTGGCCGCGCTGGCCGAGTCCTTACCAGGCAACGGTTTGAGCATCCGGATCTGGTCGCCATTCTGGGTATCCCAGGTCGCGGCAACGAACTGGAGTTCCTGCCCGCGACCAGAACACGACGGGTCCTCCTGACGCGTCTCGGCCCAACCGACCACTAGGCCTCGATCGTTAACGCCCGCAGCGAATCCGTGCGTACCGCCGAACGTCGGGAGCGCCCGCATTTCGTCGTTCTCCCACACGAACCCGCGGCACACGTGTCCGGTGGCCGACGGGAAGAACGCGGAGCAGCTCCACTGCTCGCCACGGGGGTCAATCTTGTCGATCTCGGACACGCCGACCACGAGCCCACCGGTGTTCTTGTTTGGCCACAGCACCGCACTGTTCGGCCCGCCAAGCGTGTCTAAGTCAGTCGCCTCACCGTCGCGCCACAACGTCGCATGAACCACGCCGTCGCTCGTCACGTCGGTGACACCGGTAACCCACCCATTGTCCGAGATGCTGCTTGCACCGCTTCCCGTACCACCATCGGCCGGCTCCAGCACGGTGATCTCGTACTCAATCTGAGACGCCTGGCCGGCGCTGTCGCGAACGACCGCCGGAGCGGAGGCCCCACCAGCGCCAACCGTCAGGGCGAGGACTAGGCCCCCACCAAGGGCGGCCACGCTGGCCTGATTGATGTTCATGGTGATCCTTCCGTGTTAACTGGATTTGAAGCGGCCACAGGGAGGCATTTAGGCAGAGGCCAGCGGGCGTCTCGACGCTTTACGTATCGATGTAGCGGCCGCCCGCCCGAGCCAGCGGCGTTCTGCACCCGCGTTCGCACGGGACTCGCGAACCCGCCTGCCGAAAACACGCTCCCGGACCGTTGCCTGCGTGTCGACGATTCGGCGTACGCCCAATCCATCGCGGCGTCGGACACGAGAGTTCGCCGGCGATCGCCCGCCCGACATCGCCGGCTATGGGTACCCTGCCGTGTCCGAAGCGACGGCGGGTCCGGCTCGACGCCGCGCTGAGCGCCCTGGTTCAGCCCCAGGCCCGGTGGTTGACCGCGTGTCGTCCAGACCTACTGATGCCTTGGCCTAAGACGTCCGGTCCCAGTCGGCCGATAGCAATGCTGCCAGGCACCAGGACCTGACGGTGCATGGCGCGAACACCACACATTGGGCGCTCGAGGGTGGTGGAAGCGGCGCGGATAGCGAGGGTACGAACCGTACCGTTGAGCCGACCTGAGCTCGGAACAGCATGAGGGGGCAGTCTGTGGTCCGAATGCGGTCAGCGGCTAAATGGCAGGCTGGCTCGAGCGTGTAGTTGCCGGCCTTGGCTGGTTGTTGGCGTCTGGCTGGTCGTGATCGTCTCGGCGTTCGTGGTGGGTGCCGACGCTGTTGGCGTACGAGGTCGATCCCGAGATCACGAGGAGAACCGAGTCGCAGCAAGCAGACGAACTGGTCCGGTGCTTCGACTATTGCGGTCCTCCTACGCGTAGGTCGAGGGCGGGGTCAGCCTGGCACCGGTCCGGACGCGGCCGGTGTTGGTGGTGTTTTGGTGCCTTCGACGTGGACGTCGGGGAGCCAGGTCAGCCATGACGGCAGGTACCAGTTGCGCTTGCCCAGCAGCGTCATCGTGGCCGGGACCAGGACCGAGCGCACGATCGTGGCGTCGATCAGCAGCGCCACGGCGATGCCGAAGCCCATCTGTTGCAAGGGGATGGTGTCGCCCATCGCGAAGCCCCAGAAGACCGCGATGATGATGAGCGCGGCACCGGTGATCAGGCGGGCGGTCGAGCCGATGCCGAACGAGATCGCCGTATCGGTGTCGCCGGTCTGGGCGTAGCGCTCGCGGATCCGGCTGAGTAAGAAGACCTGGTAGTCCATCGAGAGGCCGAACAGGACGGCGAACAAGAACAGCGGCACCCAGGCGTCGATCGTCTCGGCCTCGCTCAGTCCCAAGAGCTGGTTGCCGATCCCCTCCTGGAAGACGATGACGAGCAGCCCGTAGGCGGCCCCGACCGACAGAAGGTTCATGCCGATCGCGGTCGCGGGGACCACGATCGAGCGGAACGCGAGCGTGAGCAGAACGAAGCTGAGTCCGAGCACGAACAGGAGTACGAGCGGCAACCAGTAGTCCACGGTCTCGTGGTAATCGAGCTCCTCGGCCGTGTCGCCACCCACATACACCTCGGCCTCCACCCCGGCAAACGCGTCGGGTACGGCGTCGCTGCGCAGCTCGCGGACGGCGTCGATAGCCGCCTCTCCGTCGGGATTCCCCGCGATCGGCACCGTGACGTCGGCGACCGTGCCGGCCGGGTTGGTCTCCACGGTCGGCTCTCCGAAGATCGGGCGATCCGCGAGCTCTCGCCCGAGCCGGTTGAGAGCGTCTTGCACGGCCGGCCCGTCGACGTCGCCGGCGACCGCGACGTCGACGGGCTCGATCGACTCCTTCGGAAACTCCTCGCGGAGCAAGAGGTAGCCCTGCTTGGACTCGAACCGGTCCGGCAACGTCGCGGCCCCCGAAGTGCCCGTGTCGAGTACCAATACCGGGGCCGCCAGCGCGAGCAGCAGGCCGGCGGCGACCACCAGGCACACGACCGGACGCCGCATCACCCGAGCGACCACGGCACCCCAAAAGCGGCCCTCCCGGCCCGCCCGCTCGGCCGCCCGCCCAAACAGGGGGATGCGAAGCGCGTTCACCCGGTCCCCCAGCAACGTGAGAACCGCGGGCAAGAGCGTCAGCGCCGCGATCACTGCGACCACCCCCACCAGGATCGCGCCAGCGGCCAGACTGCGGAAGATCGTGCTCGGCACCAGCAGCAGCCCGCACATCGCCAGCACGAACGCGATCCCGCTGAACAGGACAGCCCGGCCGGCGGTCGCGCCCGCGGTAGCGATCGCGTCCGGCTTTTCCCTCCCCCGCGACCGTTCCTCCCGATACCGAGACAACGTGAACAGCGAGTAGTCGATCCCGAGCGCCAAGCCCATCCCGATCAGCATGTTTTGCGTGAACACCGACATGTCGTAGACCTGCGCCAGGACTGCCACCAGCGCCAGCGCCACCACGATCGATGTGATCGCCAGCATCAGCGGAACCAGACCCGCCACAACCGTCCCGAAGACGAGCAGCAAGATGACCAGCGCCACTGGGGCACCGAAGAACAACTCGCCCTTCTTCAGATCCTCCAGCGACGCGGTGTCCTCGTCGGTGTCCGCCATCCACTCGCCCGTCACCGCCGCCCGAAAGCCCGGCTCGTCGTCGAGGCGCTGCACCGCCGCGACCACAGCGTCGACGTCATCCTCCCCATCGCTGCCGAGCGCCACCAACAGGGCAGTCGCGTCCCCATCTTGTGACACCAGACTCCGGTCCTCGCCGTAGGTGACGACCCGGGTCGCACCCGCCGCACGCAACCCACCCGCTAAGGCATCAACCCGGGTACGCGTCGCACCCGCCTGCACGTCGCCGTCCTCGGCCCGCACGACGACCACCTCGGTGATCGCCTGCTCGTTCGTGGCCTCCCGTGGAAAACCCTCATCGAGGATCTGGTCTGCCCGCTTCGACTCCGTCGTCCTCGTGATCTCCGTATCTCCCTCAAACTCCAGCAGCGTCGCCACCACACCGAACCCGGCCACGATCACCGCCAGCCACACACCCAAAACCAGCCAAGGCCGGTCACCACACCCCCGAGCAAGCCGCTCAGTCACCACACACCCCCAGACCGGAGCACAATGCATCCTGCCGCGCGATCGTAAGCATCGTCCCTCCCATTGGCTCGATGACGGCCAGCCATACCAGACTTGCCGATACGCGCACTCTTCAGTGACTATTCAAGGACGATCGAATCCTCGGCCGCCCTCGGACGAAGGTGCGGGGCTCGCAAAGCCACAGAAAACCGTCGGTGTCCGGACCGCGCTAAAACGGGGAACTAAGTCTCTCTGCCATAGACGTCCTGACGTCCTCTGTTCGGACGTCGCCACTGGCGTCAGCCGGATTGGTCGGTGATTTCAGCCAGCGACTGGCGTGAACGTACCGAGGTCACACGCTAGGAATCCAACTCATCTGAGCCGATGATGCTTCCCTCGCCATGGCGGTGCGGGCCGCCACTCTCGGTGGTCAGGCAAAACTTCGACCGGATCCCGCACTCGCCCCTGGCCAGTTGATCCGAGTCGTGGATCCCGCTGGGGGCTCGTTATGTCTATACAGCCTTGTTCTCCTGCGACATTCGGATGCGTGGCGACCATGTGGAGGCGGTGCACTGCACTCCGGTGGAGGTACGGATCCGCCGGCGAGCCCCACATGACGACTACAACGGTTGGGAGCTGTCATTCGCCGTCGCCGACCTATCGGTCGTTGCCAGGCACATTCGTTCCTGTCCGAATCGTTGAGTGGACCGGCAGACAGGCTTAGCCTTCCGGTGTGATCGAGTTTCGCCTCACGGCCGATGCACTGGGTAACACCCGGTTCGGATATTCGCCGTTGGCCGAGGTCGCCTGCAGCCTGCGGGTGCTGGGCGCTGGTCCGCCGGGTGACTATGTGTTGCGGCCATGGGTCCGAGAGGTCGCGGACAGTCTGCAAACCGTCGACATGGAGCTGCTCGGTGCGGTGGCACCGCCCGGTGACTTCGCGCCGGAGTTCATGTTCGCGTGGTCGACCGATCCGGCGGTCACGATCGAAAACCAGCTGGAGGTTCTCGCGGCGATCCCTTGGGACGACGTGTACTCCGATATTCGGCAGGTCTGGCGGGATCGTACGCCGCCGCGCTGCCTAACGGATGCGTGCGGCGACGCCGGCTCTGGCTGTCGCCGCCTCGCCGATGTGATCTGGGATTACTGGCAGGTTGCGATCGCGCCCTATTGGACCCGCATCCGTGCAGCCATCGAAGACGACGTGTCCTATCGGGTCCGCCAGGTACTCGAAGGCGGCATGTTTGGGCTGCTCCAGGACCTTCATCCCGAGCTGACACTGAGCGACGGTTCTCTTCTGATCGACAAGCAGCACCACCCCGACGCCCACTACTCTGAAGGCGATCTCACCCTGTTGCCCTCGGTCTTCGTCTGGCCAAACCTAATTCTCGGCCACGAAACCCCCGGCCGGTTCGAGCTGACCTACGCGGCACGTGGAATAGGCCGGGTGTGGGAGGGACTCGCCAGCGGAACAAGCACCAGCGGCGACCCGCTGGGCACGTTGATCGGCCGAACCCGGGCCCGAATTCTCCGAAACGTCGACCTCCCCATGACCACCACACAGCTGGCCCGAGCATTGGATCAGAGCCCAGGCACAGTCAGCGCCCACCTCTCAGTGCTCCGCACAAACGGACTCCTCACCGCCCGCCGCAGCGGTCGATCCGTGCTCTACGGACGCACCGAACTCGGCTCGTCCATCGTGGCCGCGACGCCTGCTCCTGAAGAGAACGACGCCCCGGCTCATCACACTGCCGTATAGACGCCCACACCCGGGCCTTAGCCTCGCGTTGCGGACTATCGGATTCGCTCTTCATCGAATCGTCGAAGCCGGCGTGCATCGGCTTGATAACCCGCGGTCTGTAACTCCACCTGCATGGTCGTCTGGTGCGAGCCGTGACCGCATTCCGTGTCATTAGTGACAGGGTCGGCTCTCAAGAGGGCATCGTGCTTGGTGTGACGTTTCCGCAGGTCAGACGCCGATTCGTGGAGCGAACCGGACTCGAACCGGCGACCCCCTGCTTGCAAAGCAGATGCCGCTCAACGCTGTGCAAAGCAGCGGATTGAGCGTGAAACGGCCGAGCGCAAGACGAAAGTTATGGGCTCACTGACCACACCGTCTTCAGAACCCCGCTCCCGCAACCTTAACGGTCGCGTTCTGCCGTCCGTCGGCTGATGTGCGACACATCTCCGTCAGGTGATGTGCGACATCTGGGCTAGGAAGTTGATGCGATCCGTGGCCGCCTGTTCTTGATAACACGCGCGGGCTGGGTTGTGGTGCGCCGCACGACCTTGGTTCCGCCGTCGGGCATCTGGACGGTCAGTGTGGTCTCGGACACGAGGATCGCGAGGGTCTGGAGTCGGTGCTCGCGGCCGAGTGCGATCTGCTGCCCGACCACGGCCAGTGTCCCGGAGCCGTCGGTGCGTCGCTGCACCCGGATCGGCTCGAGCGAGGGGCGTGGCGGTGGCCCTGCCTTGCGCAGGCCGCGGATCCGGCGGATCGCGTCGGGTCCGAGCGGGTTGGGTCGGGTGCGCAGCAGCTCACGGGTGTCGGGGTCGAAGAACAGCAGCAGCTCGGGCTCGATCCGGATGCTGACCCGACGACCGGCCAGGATCCAGGCGGCCAGAATCACCTTGTTGCCCAGGGAAACGGTGCCGGCGTTGGCCACGGTCCGGTCGACCTCGAAGGCCTCCCCGGACTCCGGAGCGGGGATCGGTGGGGGGCCGGCGTTGACCGCGCCCTGGGCGACTAGGCGTCGCAGGTCGGCATCGGTCAGGTGAGACCGGACGCTCTTGACCGAGCAGATCCGATGCTGAGGTGGATGACGTCGTAGTCGGCCCAAAACCGCACCACGGTGCCGGCGCGTGCCGGACCGAGCCAGAACTGCTTGCCCGCGACCGCCATGTTCCCCGACGGCGGGACCACCCGGTCGAACTCGATCGCCCGACCCGCCCACGGCACCGGTGGGGTCGGCGTGGTCTTGGCGGGATCGGCCGCCGGCGGGGTTGTCTCGACCAATGTCGTCGGTGGCAGCCACAGTTTGAGCAGCTCGCGCTCGGCATCGCTGGCCGGTGTGAACCGCTCGTGCGGGGTCACCGGTGTCTTCGGGTCCAGCGCCTGGTGGGGCCGGTCGGTGTTGTAGTGCTCGACCCACGCGTCGACCGCTGCCTGTGCCGCGTCGAGGCTGGCGAACGGCTCCGCGTCGGTCATGAAGTCCGGCCCCAGCGTGCCGTGGAACCGCTCCACCTTGCCGTTCTGGTTCGGGGACGCCGGCGCGGTGAGCCGGTGGGTGATCCCGTTCTTGCGGCAGATCTGGTCGAACAGCACCTCGCCATTGCGCAGCCCGTGACGCCCGAACCGATCGGTGAACTGCTTCCCGTTATCGGTGATGACTTCCTGCGGCGCCCCGAACCGCACCAACGCCTCGGCGAACGCCACACAGACCGCGCGGCCGGTCGCCCGGTCCACCACCTTGGCCATCACACAAAACCGGGAATCGTCATCGATCCCGGTCACCACCTTGACCCCGCGCAGCTCGCCGGTCGCGGTGTCAACCAGCTGCAGCCCGTCGACGATGTCGATGCCCCACAACTGCATCGGCTCCGGCCGTTCGAACCGCACGTAGGCACTGCGAGGCTTCTTCCGCGGCCGCTCCCGCAGCAGCCCGTACCGCTTCAAGATCCGATCGATCCCGCGCTCCGAGGGCACCACCACGCCGTCAGGCAACCACCGGCCCGGCCTGCGCAGCAGCTCCAACCGGATCCGCCGCGACCCCCACCGCTCTCCTGATGTCAAGGGCGCGCCCTCCGGGCGCGCCAGGCGGGCGGCCTGCTCGCTGCGGGCGGTACCTCCGGCCGCCGTCCTCGCTCGCGCCGCCCGCCCACGAACAGGACTCACGACGACCGAGCGCCATCCAGCCCACCAGCTCGCGCGCCATCCAGCCCACCAGCTCGCGGACACCAGGCGAGCGACCGTAGCAAAGCCCCGCCCCCCATAGCCACCAGTCTTCGCCCTCCGCTCCGTGCTTCAAGGGCGCTCCTACGTCGCGTCACTACGTGATCGGACAAGTCCGACCCTTGACCCACTTCGCTACCGGGCTACGATGGGCAGCTATGGGGGCCGGGGCAAATTGTGACCGGCGTCCACTCTCGGGCAGACCCATCGCGGCCCAGTCCCCTGCCGTTCTCGAAGTCGACTCTCCGTAAGCAAGGGGCCCGCAATCATGAGGTACGGCCTAAAGCTGCACGACGATCACCGGTTGTTCCCCGTCGGCATCACCACCGTCGAGCGAACACCAGACGGCAACGTCAAACTCGTCCTCGCCCACTCCTCCACCACGACCGGCACCACACCAGTCGGCAATGTCATCCTCAACGCCGACGAAGCCGGCGCACTAGCCGACGAACTCCGAACCATGAGCCAGCCCGACCACCCACACGATGGGGACTGGCGGCGATCAACTGCCTAGGCAAGGGCCGTTGACCCGTCGCACCGCTTTCGACGGTGCGCACGGTCACCAGGTGTGGGCGAGGCAGCGAAGCGGGGCCAAGGTACGGAGGTGACCTTCGCCCCTATCTGCTGGTGGCTGCGCCGTGCAGTGATGGGAGGTGGGACGGACCGGGGGCTCTTCCCGTCGCCGTCCCAACGGAGAGGTCGTCGCATGCCCTATCGGGCGGTACCACCCACCGAGGCTTTGGAACTCCTTGGGAGCGTCGTGCTGGGCAGAATCGCATTCACCGTCGATGCGCTCCCGACCATCCGGCCGGTGAACCACATCGTCGACCACGGCGAGGTCATCGTGCGTGGGCATCGTGGCGTGGATGTGGTGTTGAAGGCGGCAGTGGGCAAGGTGGTTTCGTACTCGGCCGACCTGATCGAGCCACGCACCTATGTCGGCTGGAGTGTGACCCTGACCGGTGTGGCTCACCTGATCGAAGACTCAGCCGTGCTGGCACGCTACCCCGAGGTCGTTCGACCGTGGGAGGCGTACGAACAGGGCTATGTGATCCGCATCCACCCGCAGATCGTGACCGGCCTCGAACTTCTTGAACGACCAGAGGTACAACCCATTGGCGTGGCCTAACCCGGCGCGCCTTTACGGACCGGGGCCCCGTCTAACGGCGGCATCAAATCAGCACCAGAAGGCAGCAGTACATCCCGATACTGGATGACCCCAGCCGTCACGACCCACGCAGGTCAGCTCGCGGCGGGTGGGCGGCGCTGGCCGTGCAGGGGCTCCCAGCGCAGAGCAGTTGGTTCTAGGCTAGATGTCGTGGCTTCCGTCGATCGTGACGGCTCAGAGCTGGTGGCGAGTCAACGCTGGCGGTGGGAGGCGGCTGCCCGCGCCCGGCAGACCGCCATGGTGCAGGTCGAGACCGCAGCCCAGCCGCGAAGAACCGCCGCAGAACTTTTGGAGACCGCAGCCGAGCTACGCGAACAGGCGTTCGAGCTTCGGGCCCAATGCAGGGGGCTCCCGCGACGGCCGGTCGCGGGAGACGAGTGGGAGATAGGCACGCGTCGAGACGCGTCTTAACAGGGCCGAACATGCGGCAATCCCCGCTCAGCGCAAACGCCCGGACCACCGCTCGCTGGCGATCAGCCACCATGGCATGGAGGGGTCAGGGGTTCGAGTCCCTCGGACAGTTGACCCGCACCCTCTGCCCTTATCGGCGCTATCGCTCGATGACTGACGGCGCGTGCTGCTGGCCGTCCCAACTCGGGTAGCCGCGCTGGCCGGCTGGGGAGGCGAGTCGTTCGACGTAGATCGAGCCCCAGCCGCCACCCGGTGCGCGCCGCCCGGTGGCTCGCCATCCCGCCTGCCGCAGCGCCCCGCGCAGGCTGGTTCCGCCGGGCGGCAGGGTGGCGGCCGCGACATACTCGAGGTGGTCGGTGCGGTAGATGCGGATACTGCCGTCGTGACGAACCCGCGCCACATACCTGGTCATCGCTGCCTCAGCGGCGGGTCGAGCCACCACACCCGGTCCGGCAGGATCGGGTCGAGCCGATCGGCTGGTCGTCGATCGTGGCCCCGAGCCCGGCGAACCGCTGCGCCAGCCTACGCCCGTACCGTTCGGCGCGGAACCCCGCCATACGTCGAAACTGTCGATTGAGCCTTAGCGAGTACCGGCAACGCCTGCAACCAGGCTCAAAGTACGGCTTGGACCTCGCTCTGTCGGCTCATAACCCAGCTAGCAGCGTGGGAGACGGGCACGTGTCGAGACCCGTCCTAACAAGGGCGAACAGGCGACAACCTCCGCTCGGCGCAGCACCCCAGGACACTGTTCGCTGAGGCCAGCCACGTTCGCAAGCGAGGGGCCACCCCCGGCGCGGCCACTAGCCCAACTGCTGGCCTATGGGGTCGCATATGAGCGCACACCGATGCAGTCGACCCCTCCCCCGAGGCGAGGACGGACCCTCTCTGCACGGCCTCCGATGCCTTGACACGGAAGAGGCCAGCGTGGGGGCGGGAGACCCGTTACGGCGACTCGGCCAGGTCCTCGGCCAGCCTGTGAGCCTTCCTGGCATCCTTGGGAGTTCAGCCGCAGTTTGTGCGGGCGAAGAAGCCCACGTTGCTCAACGATCCGAAGTCCTTCGGGGGCTGCGCGATGATGACCAGGTCTTCGCTCGCCCCATGTGCTGCACCCGCTTGAATGACGTCGAAGACGACAAACTGCGCCGTGCAGTTCGCGCTCTCATCAGGCCCGGCAGCCGCCGCAGTCGACGGTACGGCGACGAGCACACAGGCTCGCGAACGTCAAACCAGCTTTCCTCTTCATCTCAGGACGCCTGTCCGCAGGGTTGGCCGATGATCGCACTCTTAGCGGGTCTCGACTGGAAGGGCGACATGCTCACGGTCGCCCGGTGAGATGACGATAAGCCCGCGCACCGGGTCGCTACCGGAGTTCCAGACCGTGTGCGCGACTCCCCTCGGCACGAACACAAGGCCGCCAGCCGTCGTCCGAACCTGAGGGGGCGGCGCGGGTTCACCAGGAGGGAACACCCCGACGAGAGCGAAGTAGGCTCCCTCAGTCTCCGTTGGGCCGAATCGGGTGGGTTCCGCATCACCGGACGGCCGGACGACGGTGCAGCCACTGACTGTCTCCATGGTTCCGTCGACACCCCAAGTCGGCCCGCCACAGACTCACACATCCTGTGCATTTATCGGGTCGACGTCTGGGGTCAGACGACTCGTCGTTGTCCGCAACTGAGCACGACACCGATCGTCGGCGAAAAGTCGGCAGCCCCCAGATCGAGAGGCGTGACGAGCTGCAACGATCGACACTCGCCCCGCGTGAATCAGGCAATCAGAAGAAGGAGTTAGCACGCCCTGATCGCGACGGATGGCGTTCGGGACGAAGGGGTCGCCGACACCGGCTGCTGGTCTTTTGGTGGTCCCTATCGATCGGAAACGACCGGAACCGCCGCCAAGCCTCGTCATGCCCGCGAACGGGATCCGTGCAGGTCAGTTAGGCAGCAGGGTCCACGACGGGAATTAGTCGGCAAGTTCGAACGCAAATCAGTGGATTCGGGGTTTTGCGTTCACGTCGCGGAACCGGTGACCATTAGATCCGTAGAGCACACCTCCCTGATGACCCCAGCCCACTCCAGGCGTAGCGGGTCCTCCCCACAGCCACTCTGACGGCCCCAAACCAAGGCCTTAGACACCGCTTCATTCCACAAGTCATTCCACGGAGTCCGCCCTCTATCGGCTCCGCGATCAGCTGGGTTGGTCCCGGGCTGCGCATCGTGGCTGTCACCTCGCGGCGATGGCGCTGCAGGAGGGTTCGCCTCGTGCTCGGGCGCAATCCGTCCGTGGTCCTCGACCGTACGAGTAGTGACAAGACGATCCTTGGGCCCATAAAGCGAGTCTCGGGGACAGGAGGAACAGCATGACCGGCGGGCTGCTCGACGGGAGGGCTGGGGTAGGCGGCACGGGCGTCTTGGAGGCGCTCAACACCCGATGGCACAAGGTGGCATTGATCGGGTTCATGGCCATCGTGCTGGCGCACTGGGCCGAGCATGTCGCTCAGGCGATTCAGATCTGGGGGCTGGGCTGGGAGATCAAGGAGTCTCGCGGTGTGCTCGGTCTGGCTTTCCCCTGGTTGGTGACTTCCGAGTGGATGCACTACGGCTACGCCGTGATCATGCTCGTCGGGCTGTTCATCCTCCGGAAGGGATTCGTCGGCCGGGCCCGCACGTGCTGGAACATCGCGTTAGGCGTGCAGATCTGGCACCACCTGGAACATCTGTTGCTGCTCATCCAGGCAACCACCGGCAGCTACCTGCTCGGCCGGTCGGAGCCCACGAGCATCATTCAACTCGTGGCGCCCCGGGTGGAGTTGCACCTGTTCTATAACGCCGTGGTGTTCACTCCGATGGTGGTCGCCATGATCCTGCACTTCCGGCCGCTGCCTGCCGAACGGGCGCAGATGCGCTGCACCTGTGCTTCCGCGGCGGCCTAACAATAGGGAGCGGCAGAGTCACGACGTGCGCTTCTCGAAGTACGTCTGGCACAGCCGCAGCCGGCGGGCGTGCCACACCATGTAGCTGCCGAGGACGAGCTGTACGACGCTGCGCCCGACGTCCTCCCATCGGTCACGCAGCCAGAGGTAGCCGAGGAGCAGGTGTCGACGGGGTACGCGGGCGCCGCGCGGTGTCATGAGGCACGGCCCGCGGTTGGGCATGGGCCGCGAGTGGGAGGCCGTCGTGGCGAAGGCGTAGCGGCCAACGAGGTCGTGGGCCACCGCCTTGATGGTCACCGGTGCCAGATGCCAGGCCGGACATGGGCGGTTGGCGGCGACACCGAACGGGATGTAGCCGCCGGCGTGATGAAACTCCGGATAGCTGAAGCACAGGACGGATCCGGCGGGGATCGCGACCTCGGCGGACAGTGGGATGTCCGTGCTGGTGATCCGATGGGCCACGCCGAACAGCGGGTAGCGACGCAGCGTCTGCTCGAGAGCGTGGTCCAGCACCGTGACGTCGGTGACGGCCCGCTGCATCGCGTCGTCGGCCGCCAGTGTCATCAGGAGGTGGGCCGTCGCCTCGCTGCTCTGCACGACAGCGGTGTTGAAGAACGTGCCTTGCAGATAGAGCGCCTGCTCGCGTCGGTTCAACACCGCGGGCAGCTCGTGCGGCACGGTGTCGAGTACGTCCTCGAGGTGGCGGGTGAGGCGAAGCCGGCGGTCCATGTGCCGAAGGCCGCAGCATTTAAGCGCCGTGATCACGTCCCGGGCATTGCCGACGATCAGGGCCCGAACTTCGTCGGTGGCGGGTTTGTCGAAGACGACCCGATGGTAGAACTCGGCCCATACTGGCATCACCAGGTCGCGCAGCCGCACCAGGCCGGTCTTCGGCGGGAGGGCGGCTCGGAGGCTCTCGCCGGCGAGCTGGTCGGCGACTCGGCTCGGCATGGTGAGCATGCGCCTGGTGCAATGGGCCACCTGGTCGTAGCGGGGCCCCGGCTCGAGGTGCTCCTGGTGCACCTCAGGTCCGGGCGACAGCCAATACCAGAACAGGTCCGACAATGCTGCCCCCCGACTGCGCCCGTTCGCCGCCGGGTTCGAGTAGAGCTCCAGAAACCGTGACGTGTCCACGAGCTCACCGGGGATCGCGATCCCCTCGGAGCCGTTGACCCGGGCAAACACCCGCATGCGCAAGGCGACGACGACGCTGGGCAGCCAGAACGGCAGGCTGGCCAGCACCGCGATCATGGCCACGACGACAAAGGTGGTCACGCCCGTTGTACGACGACCGGGACCGGAGGGATTTCGCCGCAATCCCACCGCCTAGGTCATCCGTAGAACATGTCGTGGACTATGCAGTTATCGGTGCCGGCCCGGCCGGGCTCCAACTGGCGTACTTGCTAGGAAAGGCCGGACTGGACTACGTCGTCCTCGAGGACGGAGATACGCCCGGCACGTTCTTCCGCACGTACCCGCGCCACCGGCGGATGATCTCTATCAACAAGCCCCACACCGGCTGGCACGACCCGGACAAGGACCTGCGCGTCGACTGGAACTCGCTCCTGTCCGACGATCCAGACCTGCGCTTCACCCGCTACACCGATCGCTACTTCCCGGATGCCGACGACTATCTGCGCTACCTCGCCGACTTCGCCCGGGGCCTCAACGTCCAGTACGACTGCCGGGTCCGTCGCGTGGACAAAGGCTTCCGGGTGCACTGCGAGAACGGCGAAACGATCGAGGCGAAGCGGGTCATCGTCGCGACCGGCTTCGGCGCCCCGCGGATTCCGTCGATCCCCGGCATCGAGACCACCGAACGCTACGCGGACGTCTCCATCGATCCCGACGACTTCACCGACCAGCGGGTCTTCATCATCGGAAAGGGCAACTCGGCCTTCGAAACCGCCGACAACCTCACCGAGCGCGCCGCCGTGATCCACGTCGCCGGCCCCAGCTCGCTCAAGCTCGCCTGGCGCACACACTTCATCGGCCACCTACGTGCGGTCAACAACAACTTCCTCGACACCTACCAGCTCAAGACCCAGAACATGGTCCTCGACGGCGACATCGTGAAGATCCAGCGCCGCCCCAACGACTACCTGGTCACGTTCGCGTACGCCCGGCGGGATCGCGTCGTCCAACTCGCGTACGACCGGGTGATCACCTGCACCGGCTTCCGCATGGACGCGTCCATCTTCGACGGCGACTGCCGACCCGAGCTGACCATCAACGACCGGTTCCCGGCGCTCACCCCCGAATGGGAGTCGGTCAACGTGCCCGGACTCTACTTCGCCGGCACACTCACCCAATCCCGCGACTTCAAGAAGTACACGAGTGCGTTCATCCACGGATTCCGGTACGGCATCCGCGCACTGGTCCGCATGCTCCAGCACAAGTACCACGGCGCCGACTGGCCGCACCGCAGCGTGCCGACCGACGACATCGCCGACGCCGTGCTGGCGAGGATCAACCGAACGTCCGCGCTGTTCCAGCAGTTCGGCTTCCTCTGCGACGTGATCACACCCGACGGGCGCTACTACGAGGAGATGCCGCTGGACTATGTGCCGTACGACGAGTGCCTCACCGTCAGCCTCGAGTACGGCGCCGGCCACGACGCCATCGACCCTTTCGACATCGCCGCCGGCCGGGCTTGGGAGGCCGACACGTCGCACGACGACCGCTACCTGCATCCGGTGATCCGTCGACACAGTAACGGCCAGGTCGTCGCCACATGTCGGCTACCGGAGGACATCTGCAACGACTGGATCGACGAGACGACCTACCGCGACCCGTTGCGGGCCTTCATCAAGGACTCGCTGTGAGCCGAGTCGACGGTGCCGAGTCGACGGCTCGCGCCGACTCTGAACCGGGGCGTGGCCTGGTCAACGTACGCGAGTTCGAGGCGGCCGCCCGGGAACGGCTCGACCCCGTCTACTACGACTACTTCGCCAGCGGAGCCCAGGACGAAGTCACGGTCGCCGCCAACGAGGCCGCCTTCCGACGCCGGACGCTGATCCCCCGAATCCTGCGCGGTTGTGCACCGCCGCGGCTCGACACGACTCTTGTGGACACCGCCGTATCGATGCCGATCGTGATCGGACCCACGGCGTTCCACCGGCTCATCTGCGACGAGGGTGAAGTAGCCTCGGGCCGAGCGGCGGCGACGGCCGATGTCCTCATGATCGCCGCGATGCTCTCGACAGTCACCATCGAGGACATCGCCGCCACCGGGGCGAAGCTGTGGTTCCAGCTCTACATCCAACCCGACTTGGCCTTCACCGAGTCGCTGGTTCGCCGAGCCGAGGCGGCAGGCTGCCGCGCTCTCGTGGTCACTGTGGACTCCCCGGCGCTCGGCCGCAACGAACGGGGCGACCGCAACGATTTCCACGACCTGCCAGCAGGCATCTTCTGCGCCAACATGGGCGGCGACGGCAACGTGCGCAACGTCGTGCTCTCGCCGGAGATCTCCTGGAAGCACCTCGACTGGCTCCGCGAGACGACGCGGCTTCCTATCCTGCTCAAGGGCGTCCTGCATCCCGCCGACGCCCGGCTCGCCGTCGAACGCGGCGTCGATGGGCTGATCGTGTCCAACCACGGCGGTCGCCAGCTCGACACGACGCCGGCGACACTCGACCGGTTGCCGCTGATCGCCGACGCGGTGGAGGGACAGGTGCCGCTGCTGGTCGATGGTGGTATCCGGCGCGGTAGCGACGTGGCGAAAGCGCTGGCGTCGAACGCGCACGCCGTGGCGATCGGCCGCCCGGTCCTATGGGGCCTGGCCGTCGCGGGTGAGGCCGGCGTACGTCGGGTGCTGCAGCTGCTGCGGACCGAGCTCACCAACGCGATCACGCTGCTCGGCGCCGACTCACCGGCGGGGCTGACGCGGGACCAGGTCGAGCCGTGAAGGTCATCGGCGTCGGCGTCGGGCGCACCGGAACGCTGTCGTTGAAAGCCGCGCTGGAACGACTCGGGTACGGCCCGTGCTTCCACGGCCGTCACGTCCTCGACCATCCAGACCGGCTGACGATATGGGAGGCGGCTGCCGCCGGCGACCAGATCGATTGGGCCGCGCTGTTCGAGGGATACGCGTCGACCGTCGACTGGCCCGGGGCCGCCTTCTGGCGCCAGCTCGCGGCGGCCTTCCCGGAGGCGCCGGTCATCCTGACCGTCCGCGACGCGCAAAGCTGGTACGACAGCGTATGCAACACGATCTTCACGATGTTCGGTCCCGGGCCGCCGGACAAACGGGTGTCACAGGCCCGTCGGCTCGTGCCCGGTCTCGACGTGTTCACAGCGTTTCATCGCCGGATGATCTGGGACGGCTTCTTCGACGGTCGCTTCGCCGACCGCGACTACGCGATCAGCGTCTACGAGACCCACAACGCCGCCGTGATCCGTGACGTCACGGCCGACCGACTGCTCGTGACGCCTCCCGACGGCGGATGGGAGCCGCTGTGCGACTTTCTCGGCGTACCGGTTCCGGACGAGCCGTATCCACATCTCAACGACCCCGACATGTTCTGGACCCGCGTGGAGGCGCGCATCAGCGAATCCCAGCAATGAGGGCATTCTTGTCCGGCTTGCCGCTCGCGCTCAGCGGAACGTCTCGCATCACCGTGATCGACCTGGGCACGCTGTTGTGGCTCAACCGCCGGTGGACCAGGCCGGTCAGCTCCTCAAGGTCGGGCGGCTCGTCGCCGATCGGCACCACGAACGCGTGGATCGCCTCGCCGGTCTCCGGATCCGGTGTGCCGACGACGTAGGCCTGCGCGACAGCGGGATGCCCGGCCAAGACTCGCTCGATGGCGCCCGCATAGCAGACCTCCGCGTTGACCATGATCACGTCACGGGTCCGTCCGGTCAGGTGCAGGTATCCCTGCTCATCCACATATCCGAGGTCGCGTGTTCGGATCCAGCCGTCGGACAAGACCTCGCGAGTCTGCTCCGGATCGTTCCAGTAGCCGATCATCTGGTGTGGGCTGCGCACGTAGATCTCGCCGCCCCGGACCGCGACCCGGACGGTCGGCAGTGGTCGACCGACCGACGCTTCGTGCCCGGCGACGATGTCGTCGGGGGTCAGCATCGCGATCACCCCGGCCTCGCCCTGTCCGTACCCCTGCCACACGATCGGACCGAGCCGGTCGGTCGCCGCCCGCAGCAGGTTGGGGCTCGCCGGCGAACCGCCGAGGACCACGGCCTGCAGGCTGCGCAGGTCGGCGTTCGTCTCCAACACTTGTTGCAACCGCGCCGGAGGCATGAGGGTGGCGGTGACCCGACAGCGCTCGATGACATCTTCCATGGCGCGCTCGGCCGGAAGGACTGCCGTGCCACCGACGACGAGGCAGCGGCCCAGGTAGGTGAACATCACCGGGCTGGCAAAACTCTCCCGGATCAGGCAGCGCTCGAAGTGCGTCAGCAGCCGCGCCAATGTCGGCGCCCACTGGTCGGATCGATAGGCGAGGCCGACCGCCCGATAGGTGTGTGCGCAGGACTTGGGCCGTCCAGTGCTCCCGCTGGTATAGGTCAGTCGAGCGATTTCGTCAGGTTGGGCCAACTCCGGAAGGTCTCCGCTGTCGGCGCTGCCCAGAGCCTCCTCCAACACCAGCGCTTCCCGGTCGACGGGCTCGTCCGCGACCACAAAGTCAAGCCGATCCAAGACATCGGCACGTTGCTGCGCACCCCAGCCCGGTCGGATCGGTGCCACGACGCACCCGAGGCCGTGCGCCGCCAGATGCGCCGCATAAGCCTCCGGTGACGGCGCGAGAACCATGCCGACACCCATGCCCGGACCTAGACCGGCCCGCTGCATACCCGCCGTGAGCCGACGCACCATGGCCAGCAGCTCACCGTACGAAACCGAGCGCGAACCCACCTCGAACGCCATCCGAGACGGGGTCCGCCGCAGCGCGGCCAACACCATCGCGGGAAAGACACCGGCCATGTCGGTGATACGACCAGAACGCCGCCGAGGATTGGCAGACCCACAACCGGGACATCTCGTGGCCAGCAGCAGACACCCTCGATTCCCGAAGGATCCAACGAAGAGGCCTGGAGAGCTTCTACGCCGACGCATGGCAATCCGCGTCAGGCGATGGTTCGTAATACCTGGTGTCGTCGGGTGGGCGGCAGTCTCGGGCGCCAGCTAGGAAGGAGAACAGCCGTGTTCGGACGTACTGTGTCACACCGACCGACGATGGATCGCCACGAGGATGAGGTCGCCGAACTGTGTCGGGGAGTGCTGACGGCGGAAGGTGTGACCACTCCCGAGGACCGACGAGCGGCGTTCGACGGCGCCGCAGTTCCGGGCCCGTGGAGCGCCTATATCGCCAGCGTCAGGGACGCTTCGTACGGCGTCACCGACGCAGACATCGAGGATCTACTGGCCGCGGGCTGCTCCGAGGACGCTGTGCTCGAGATGACGCTGGCGGCGGCGCTCGGAGCTGCTAGTCATCGGCTGGATGCCGGTTTGCATGCGTTGAAGGGCGGCGGCTGATATGCGGCTGCGAATCCTCGACCGGGGTCATCGGTTACGCCAACGGCTCGCGTTGAGGGCCATCGGCCTGATCGGTCGCACCGACGCGGATCCGGTGGTCAAGCTCTCGCTCTACCGACCTGAGCTGTTCGGTCGGCAGTTCCTGCGTCTCGGCGAATCGGTGATGCGTGGTCCGTCCGATTGGAGCCCAGGCGAACGCGAACTCATGGGCGCGTTTGTGTCGCGTCTCAACGACTGCCGCTTCTGCGCCGGCATCCACGAGGGAACGACTAGTCTGCTGCTCGGTCCCGAGTCCGGTGTCGAGAACCTTTCGGACTGGCGCGAGAGAGGATTCGAGCCGCGAGTCGCGGCGACGTTCGGACTGCTCGAGAAGGTAACACTCAGCCCGGACACCGTCGGCCCCGCCGATATCGCAAGGGTTCGGGCGGCGGGGGCGTCGGAAGCCGCGATCGCCGACGCACTCTACCTCTGCTTCCTCTTCAACACGATCAACCGGATCGCCAACGCGATGGACTTCAGCTGGCACACCGACGCCAACCGGATGAAGCTCGCGGCCGGGCTCAACCGGATCCAGTACCCACACCCCGAGATTCATGCTCCGATAGCGCTGGGGTAGGGACCTGATCCGGGCCTGTGCCAGCGGCCCTGGCGGGGGCGTCGGATCATCCGTCCGCTGCCGGAGACATTCGCGGTCTCGACACGACGTACCCGTTGCGGTCCGGGCGCCTGGCGCGCTTCCGGCCTGCCGGGTTGAGCCTGGGACGGCGTCAGCTCTCGCAGTTCACGACCGTCTCCGTCTCGCAGTGATCGAATCCGCTGCCGCCGTCGGCGAAGTCGTCGCCAGCGTCGCCGGTCAGCTCGTCGTCGCCGAAGCTGCCGTCCAGCCGATCGTCGCCACCGCGACCGTCGACGAGGTCGCTGCCGAGGCTGGCGCTGAGGACGTTGGGACCGTCCGAGCCGTGAATCACATCGTCGAACGGCGAGCCGACCACATTCTCGACGCCGAGCAAGGGTGCCTCGCCAACGCCGACCCGCTCCCATGTGCCGGCGGCCAGATCAACCACCACAGCAACTCCCGAGGAGATGGCGACGAGGTCGGTTCCGGACCCGGCCTCGATGTCGGTCAGCTGACCCGGGTCGATCTCGTCGTCACCGGCTCCAGCGTCGACCTGGTCATGACCCTCGGTCGCGGTGATCGTGTCGTCGCCGCCAGCTGCTAGGACCGTGTCGTCGCCGTCCTCGCCATCCAACCGGTTGGTGCCGTCGGTCCCGATAAGGGTGTCGTCGGCCGGTGTGCCGCGCGCCGACTCGAAGCCGGGCAGGTCCACCTGCTCCTCGCCACCCTCGATCGTGACGACGCCGGCCGCGAGGTCGATGGTCGCCGGGTGCAGGCCGAAGACGTCCGCGACGACCACCCGCACGACGTCGTTGCCGTCGCCGCCGTCCACCGTTGCGTGGGCCTCGGTGGTGAAGCTGTCCACGTCCAGCTGGATCTCGTCGTCACCGGAGCCGCCGTTGAAGACGTCGGGGCCGTCGGACTCGAACAGGAAATCGCCACCCGAACCACCGCTGAGCAGGTCGGGTCCTTCGTCCCCGAAGAGGTAGTCCGAGCTCGCTCCGCCGTCGAGCGCGTTGGCGGTGGTGTCTTGGCCGTCCCCGGCGAACAGCAGGTCTGCGCCGTCGCCGCCGTCGAGAGTGTCCGCGTCTGCACCCGCGGAGATCCGGTCGGGGCCACCGTTGCCCTCGACCTGGTCCGCACCTGGCCCGCCGAACAGGTCCTCGCCCTCCGGTCCGCCGACGACATGGTCGGCGCCCGGACCGCCATACAGGTCGCCCCATACCGGCGACCGGAGCCAGTCGTCTCCGGCCAGTCCCTCGAGCCGGTCGCCGTCCCACGTGTGCTTGTTGCCGACGATGTGGTCGTTATAGGCGCTCCCGATCACATGCTCGATACCGACGAGCCGGTCGCCTCCGGGCCCGGTACCAGCCGCCAAATCGACGGCGACGCCGGACGGCGCACCTTCGTACGACACCACGTCGTGCCCGATCTCGCCGCCGTAGGCGTCGTCGCCGCCGGACAGGAGGTCGGCTCCCGGTCCACCGTCCAACCGGTCGGGGACAAGCTTGTAGTCGTCGCCGCCGCCCGTGATGACGAGGAGGTCGCCCTCGCCGTACAACCGATCGTCGCCGCGACCGCCGACGAGGACATCGACGCCACGACCAGCGCACACCAGGTCGTCACCCCGGCCGGCCTGGATCCGATCGGCTCCGCGCTTGGCCACGATCACGTCGCGGTGCCGGGTCCCGACCAGTGTGTCGGATCCGTCGGTCCCGACGATCGTCGCCGGCACGCCCTGGCAGGCCGCCCTGACGGAGCCGGCGGCACCCGGACCCGCCGCGGCACCGTCTCCTAAGCCCTCGATCATGGAGACTCCGGCGGTGGCAATCGCCACGAGCGCCGCCATCAGCGCCCGCCCAGTTCGCGCTCGTCGCATCTTCATCCCTCCTCGACAACCCATCGCTCGGCCGCCGCCGCTGCCAATTCCTCACACTTCGACGAACCAGAACCACGGCCGCTTTCGGTCGGCCCGCAACCTTTAGACCGCGAAGCAGGATCGATTCGTTGCCCGCCGGCACGAACCGGGCGGGAAACGTTCAACACGCGTCAGCGACGCCGCCTCGGGCACCGGCAGCTCACCGCGCGTAAAGCGCGTACAGCCGTGAGACCTGGCTCCAGGGTCTATTGGACCCTACGGCGCGGCCGAGGGTCGGCAGACAGTCGAGCTGCGTCGACCCGCTACTACCGGATGAGCAGCGAACGCGCGCTCGACGCGGCGCGACGACAGCTGCTCGACACGCCGTACCGGGTGCCAACCCGAGCCCTGGGCCCTGGCAACCGGCTGACCCTCCGCATCGACTACCGACCCGGCGACCCATCCGACCGCATCACCGCGAAGTCGACCCCCACGCTCACCAAGTTCCGACCCCTCCAGTCGAGCAACTCACCTTTACCAACACGCCCGACACCGACGACACGCATGGGCCACACGAGCCGGGCGCGCTGGCGTACTGGCGCGAGTTCCGGATCTTCCGCGACGCGTCAGGCTCTATCGACACGTTTCGGGTATACATCGCAACAACCGGACTGTCCGACGACATCCAATGTCACGAAGGTCGCCAGATCGTATTCGTCGATCCCGCCAAGGCGAGACGGCTGGATCTTGAGGCACCCGCCGCGCAGATCTTGCCGGCGTTCCTCGACTCAGTGACGTACCAGGCGCTCGCCGGCAACAAGTCCAGGTCGGGGGCCCACCCCAGCATGCAGCGAGAAGCAGCAGAAGGCGCACCAACAACAGGTGCCACCCGGCACGATCGCCGCCGTTTCCGCGTGCATCAGGCGCTCGGCGCTACCACCGCCGCCCAACAGCAGCGATGGATCGCGTTCGCAGCGAGGGAGTCGGCGAGACCAGCAAGTGGCGGTGGCCCCTATCGACCGGAAACGATCGGTACTGTCGCCAAGTCGTCGTCAGCCAGGAGACGGTATCCGCATGAGCAATAATGACTCGATTCCCCATCAAAGAATTCGGGTCCTCCTCCTTGAAGGCTCTCTGACCGCCTCGAACCAAGGGCGTGGACACCGTTTCATTTCACAAGTCATTCCACGGATCTGGCGGCTGGGAGAAGCGTCCAGGGTCGCGGCGGGTCATTCGTCGGGGTGCGTGGTGCCTTCGAGGACGACCTGTCCGCTGGAGGCGGGGTTGCCGTTGGCCAGCTGGCGCGTGACGGTGAGGGTGGGATAGCTGCTGGGTGGGACGCCGGCCCAGAGCGTGACGTCGTCAGGTTGGTTGAAGGTGCCGATCGGCACGAGGATGCCGGCGTCGTTTTTGAGCCACGCTTCGTAGTAGCCGCGGTCGTCGCGCCGGGGCAGACCCTCGGCCTGAAGATGGATCTCCCAGCCACCGTCGGTCTGGGTCAGCGTCACCTGCCCGGAGGCGTCCGGAGCGAGGTCGGTACCTCGCAGTGACGCCGCGTACTCAACCGGCTCGCTGCCCTGGTTCGTGAGACCGATCGCGAAACCGACGGCGACCAACACGGCCGCCGCAGCGCCGAGGATCGCGTACCTGGTCCACCGGGTCCGAAGTTGTACGACGTTGTCACGGTCAGCCGTCGATCCGCTGGGCTCGAGGTCTGGTGCCGTATCGGGACGCCCCTCGCCGGCGCTCGCGATGGCGCCGACGATACGTTCCTGCAGGTCGGGCGGTGGCTCGGCCCACACGGCCGGGTCGGCCAGCACCGCCCGCCGTTTGTCGAGCCGGGCGCGCTCGGCTGGATCAACCGGTGCGCTCGATTCGCCGGCCAGGTAGGCGATCCGCTCATCGTCGTTCATCGGAGCCACCCTTCTCGTCCGGGCGGGTCTCGGGGCTACTACCCGCCCCGTGCGTCGCTGTTGGCGGGCTCGACTCCGGCCGGAGGTGGCCGAGCAGGCCGGCCAACCGCCGGTGCGCCCGGAAGCTGCGGGACTTCACCGTGCCGAGCGGAATCGCTAGCTCGCCGGCGATCTCGGTATGCGTAAGCTCAGCGTAGTGCTGCAAACGGAGGAGCTCGCGGTCCTGGTCGGGCAGCTTCTCCAATGCCTCTCGGACCTCCCACACGTCGGAGATCTGCTCCACTGACGGTGGTGTGGTGATCAGAGCCGGGTCCGCCGAGTCCGCCGAGTCGATGGCCTCGACGCCTCGATGGCGCCGGTCGCGGCGGTAGACGTCGATCGCGGCCCTACGGGCGATGCTGGCCAGCCACGCACCCAGTGCACGGGACGGGTCGTAGCTTTTCGCGGCCCGCCAGGCCTGCAGGAAGGTCTGTTGGGTGGCGTCCTCGGCCAAGCCGGCATTGCCGAGAACCCTGTACGCCACCGAGTAGACCAGGCGGCCGTAGGTCTGATAGATGACACGGATCGTGTCCGGATCGCCCGCGGCGAACCGAGCGGCAGTCCCCGCATCATCGTCGGCCACGGTCGCCACGCTAGCCCCATCTTGCGGCGCGCGCCGAGTCAGCGCGCTGGGTGCCGCACCACGGCCGGCCGTACTCGCTCTCACTGTCGAGATACGTACCCGCGTCTCCGATCGGTTCCCAACACCAGCACGCCTTCTTCATCGGGACGTCTTCGCGGCGGCGTTCGAACTCGAATCGAAGGAACCGGGAACGGGGCGAGCGCCGTACTGGCCATGACGTCGGCAGCGGCCGACCTACATGAGGAGAAGGGAACATGGACATGCGGCGCATCTTCAGCACGCGACAGTTCGCCATCGCAGCGGGGGCGACGTTGGTGGCCGGCCTCGCCACGGTCGGACCGGCTCAGGCTCAACCCGCTTCACCATCAGCGTCGGTCCGGGGTGGGACACTCACCATCGTCGGGACGGACAGTGACGACGCGATCGCCGTGCAACTGGCCGCGGCCGATCCGAACACACTCCGCGTCGACCTCGGGAACGGCACGGCTCCCCAGGCGTTCGACCGCAGCACCTTCACCGCGATCACGGTGTTCCTGCGCGGCGGTGACGACCAGTTCCAGGTTGTGCCCGGCGGTGGCACCTTGGCCGACGAGGCACTGAGCGTCGACGGCGATGCCGGCAGAGACACGATCGTCGGCGGCGACGGCAACGACAACCTCGCCGGAGGCGCGGGAGCCGACTCCATCCTGGGCGGCGACGGCACCGACCTGATCTTCGGCAACCGCGGCGACGACGCCGTGAACGGCAACCGCGGCAACGACCCCGAGTTCCTCGGCCGCGGCCGCGACGACGCACTGTGGAACCCGGGAGAGGGAAGCGACGTGGTCCATGGCGGCGCGGCCAGCGACACGCTCATCTTCAACGGCTCGGACCTCGCCGAGATCATGTCCTTGTCCGCGAACGAGAGCCGCGCCGTGTTCCTTCGGGACCTCGGCGGAGTTCGGATGGACATGGACAGCGTCGAGAACCTGGACCTCGCCGCTCTCGGCGGCGCAGACTCGGTGACGATCGACAACCTGGACGGCACCGACGTCCGGCGTGCCGACATCGACCTGTCGGCGCAGGGGGCTGGTGACCTACAGGTGGACTCCGTCACCGTCAACGGAACGAACCAGGCCGACAGGGTCAGGGTCGACGCCGACAACGGCGCGGTTGATGTCACGGGGCTGCGGGCCGAGACCCGCATCACCGGCAGTGAGCCGACCGATCAGCTCACCGTCAACAGCCTGGGCGGCAACGACAAGGTCGACGTGCGAAACGCCGCGAAGGCACTCATCGGAGTTGAGGTCGACCTCGGAACCGGCCAACGCTAATCAAACATTAGCGGGGCGGGGCGCAGAAGCCCCGCCCCAGCTGCGCACTCCCGGCCTCGGTCAGATGCCCATCCAATGGCGGGTGTTGATGGAACTGCTTTGAGAGGTCGCGCGCTGGCCCGTACCTTCCGAACAATTCGGTGCCGTCCGGCCGCGAGCAGCCATCGCTTACCCACTGATCCACTCGGCTGGACCGATCCGCCGATCCTTGCTCAGCGCGGCCGACTCACCCCACAGAGGAGAAACGGATGCCGACAGTTCAACCCTCCGGCGGCCAGCCGGAACCGCGGCGGTGATGGCCACCGCGGCCCTCGGCTCGGCGTACTCGCCACACCAGCGGATGCGGCTGGCCCGACGGCGCGGCTCAGTCAAGGCACCGTGACCGTAACGGGAACCGGCCGTCCGCGACGTCGTCGATATCACCGTGCACCACGACCGGCTCACCGTCGACTTCGGTTCGACGGCACGATCGATGCCCGCTTTTCGATGTCCCGAGTCCAGCGGCTGAGCGTCCAGCTTCCGACCCGACTGCACCGCCCGTAAAGACTTCCTTGACAATCCGCGTGCCTTGGGAGGTCATTCGGCCTACGACACCGTAAGAAGTCGTCGCAAGATCGTCTGGGAGTCAACTACCCGCGGTGGGTACCGGGTCGTGGCTGACCCTGTGGTTCGCGCCGGTGGTGACCAGCCCGCCCGGCGCCTGAGGGGAGGTCGTATGGCTTCGGTATCCGAAGCCGGCGCAGACCCGCGGAGGGTGTCGAACGAGACGTATGTTCGGCAGATCGCCGCCATCGGTTGCGCGGGTGCCGTCTCCGGCTTGCTGGTCGGCGGCGTCGGTGGGCGGCTCGCGATGCGGTACCTCGCCGCAACTAACGAGGAGGATTCCGGCGCCATCACCGACGACGGATTCGTGGTCGGTGACATCACACTCGGCGGCACCATCCAACTACTCGCCACAACGACCCAAGTTGCGTTGGTCGGTGCGGCCTTGTTCATCCTGATCAGACCGCTTCTCTTGGGGCCCGCCTGGTTCCGGGTCGTCAGCGTGGCGACGGGAACCGGCGTCGTCTTCGGCGCCATCGTGGCGCATCCGGGAGTGGACTTCGAGGCGCTGGATCCACCGCTCCTCGCGATCAGCCTGTTCGTCGCGCTTCCATTCGCCGCCGCCGGCGTGTTCTGCCTACTGGCATATCGGTGGCTAGACGACGACTCCTGGTTCGCCCACAGGCCCTTTCGCTGGGTAACAGCGACATTGGCGGTGTGGCTGCTTTCCGGTATCGGCCTGATCCTTGTAGTCCCCCTGATGCTCATCGGCATTGCCGTCCACCGCGCCGCCCGAGACCCAGAGGACACGACAGTGTCGTATGAGCGACGAAGATGGCTTGGCCGGGCGGCGCTGATGATCGTCGTCGTCGGTGCCGCCTTCGTGAACCTGGCGAACGATGTCACCACGCTCGCATAGGCAAGCGACCAGGACCAGAACCCCTGGATCTCCACCACCCCAGCGCTGTGCCGCGTCGATCGCTGAGACAAGACAACACGAGCCCTGTGGCATCGGTTATCGCCACACGAACGGTAGCCATTCGGCGGCCCGGCTGCGAGCCGTACGTCGGGCTACCGGGCGTTCCCACCGCACGAGCCTCGGCAACCGTGGCGGCAACGCGCGGACCGAATAGCTGCGGGCGCGGTAGCTCACATGTGACAGCCTGATCGTTCGCCGGACAGATCGTGGCGCCACCCGTGTAGATCAGCGGAGTCACTCCGGCTCGAGGTGCGAGCCATTCGCCGAACCGTCCTAGAGTCGCAAACCTGGAGAAACGGCAACATCGTACTGGCGGACAGGCAAACTCCCGGGTCGCCCGCGGGCGTGCCACAGATGTGGCGGCGGGCTCCCGGCTACGCTATGGGCTCCGAATCACGAAAGCCTTCCCTTGGTTTTCCTCCACTCGATGCCGTCGGGGCTGCTCACCGTGGCGCTCGGAGGTCCGCGCCCGCCGGCCGCGATGGTCAGCCGCGGTCACCGCGGCTCGCTGATCGCCACCCGCCGCCCTCTCGTCGATACCTCGGGGTTGCCGTGACGGCCGCCCCACGTCGGATCTTCGTCCACGTGGGTTGTCCCAAGAGCGGGACGACCTTCCTGCAAAGCACGCTGTGGAAATCGCGAGACGAACTGCGACTGCACGATGTGGAGCTCCCAGTCGATCGCCAGTCCCACTTCCACCTGGCGCTCGCGGTCCGTGGCAACCT